>Ga0114922_10006364_pt1 | contig 10847 bp, 9 predicted proteins | sample AartaG_FD_100975 | JGI IMG/M metagenome (GOLD analysis project Ga0114922, IMG submission 100975) | Deep subsurface microbial communities from Aarhus Bay to uncover new lineages of life (NeLLi) - Aarhus_00045 metaG | ecosystem: Environmental > Aquatic > Marine > Oceanic > Sediment | place: Aarhus...
CGTTTTGTAAAGCGCAAAAGCAAGCGGAGAGAGCTGGCTCGTTTTCATCATTATAAGCGACATAAGTTATTGGCTCCACTAAGGGTTAAAGAACGAAAATGAAATTAGACAGTAAAAATAGTATGAGAATATTTTTCACAAATGCTTTTTTTTCTTTAGACCGATATGAAGGGGCGCGCATTCATATCGAGCAGTTGACAAAGAACCTGAAAGACTTGGGACACGAAGTATGGGTCCCCCCCACAAGCCCGCTTTCCTATGGGAAGAAGTTGTCACAAAATCGACTAAAACGATTAATGCAAATAATGCGGACCGATGTTTTCTATATGCGGATAGAAGGGAAGGTACCTAAATTCTACCGCTATATGAAATTACCATGGAGATTGCTCTTCAACAAACCGCTTGTCTGGGAGATCAATGCAGCTCCTGATCTTCAGTTCTTTGGTTCTGCTCCCGCATCAAATAACGACATCAAAGCAACAGATGGAGAACTCCAACAATGGGTAAGGCGAGTGAACGTTGCAATATGCAATACAGATGGTTTAGCGCAGTACGCGCGAGATTTGGGGATTAAGAACAGCAAAAGAATAGAACTTGGTTCTGATTCAGATTTGTTCTCGCCGCAAGCTAAACGCGTGAATGGGCTTGTATTACCGGACAAAAAGCTCAATGTTTTGTGGTGTGGTAACTCATCTATAGGATGGCATGATTTTGACACCATTCTCAAAGCAGCCACAAAACTAAGGCACCGGCCCAGTATACGATTTTATATCATTGGTTCATTGCCTTCTATGTATAATTTGCCAAATAATATCACTGTCATGGAAAACATACCTTACAAAAATATGCCTTCCTATATGTCTGCGATGGACGTAGGTTTGGCCATTTATAAAGACGGTAGGTGGTCCCGATATGGTGTGTTCAGTTCACCTCTCAAGCTATTTGACTATTGCGCATCGGGATTGTTTGTAGTGGCTTCTCCGATTGAACAGGTCAGAAGGTGTATTGTAGATAAGAAGAATGGTTTTGTGATCCCATTTGGTGACCACGAAGCGTTGGCAAAATGCCTTGTTTACATCATGAAGAACAAGTCCAAACTTGAGAAGATTCGTCACAGAGCACGAGCCATAATAGTGGAATACTATAACTGGCAACGAGTCGCACGTGAGACGGTGGAGACCATCTCTACATATTGCCGGTATTGTGACTCGTAAGCTTGGGGATGTTTACAAAAGTATTCTCTAATCTCACAGAGTAATTAACTATGTGTTGTCCGACTTTAAGAGAATTACCTGCTCCAGCAAAACATAAGACCGGCTGGCCGTGGACTGGGGAAAGCGAGCGGCTGCCGGACAAAATGCCGGATGGGAGACCGTGGCCGAAGATAAGTATTGTTACGCCTTCTTATAATCAAGGTCAATTTATTGAAGAGACTATTCGTTCGGTGCTTTTGCAAGGCTATCCAAATCTTGAGTATATAATTATAGATGGCGGCGGTACAGACAACTCAGTTGAGGTTATCAAGAAGTATTCGCCCTGGCTGACGTATTGGGTCTCCGAACCCGACCGAGGTCAGAGTCATGCGATCAACAAAGGCTTTACGAAAGCACAGGGTGCAATCTTTGGATGGCTGAATTCAGATGATTTGCTGCTTCCAAGTGCTACCCGACATGTTGTGGACGCTTGGCAGAAGAACCCATCCGCAGTGGCGTGGGTTGGTGGTTGTCATCGCATTGACCCTGATTGGCGAATCCTAAGTACCGTTATTCCTAAAGGGCTCGACCGAGATAGTATGGCCGATTGGGGGCGTCAGGGATGGTTCTTTCAACCTTCATGTTTCTCTGCGGTAAAGGCATGGCGTAAGGTTGGCTCTTTAGATGAGAACTTACACTTTGCTTTCGATTTAGACTTATGGTTAAGGTTAGCGACCGTTGGTGATTTCATAATCATTCCCAAGATTATATCTGCAGCAACCATCCATAGCGGTGCGAAAACTCAGGCGCAGGTTACACATATGCACGCTGAGATAGCTATTATCCAAATCAGGCACGGTTACCAGGAAATAGCTATGAGGCGACTTGTGCATTGGTTCGAGAGGCCTTCCTTGAATGACGAGATTAGGAGTGCTCTCAAAGCAAAATTCAGAAGGCTGGCTCGACGTTTTGTCTTCTGGAAAAAGAGGCAACAGGTTCGATATCTGCAAGGTTTAATTAATTCTTAAGATGTCAAAAGTGCTAATCATATCGAGAGTTCCCACTCATCCCACTAATCGTGGGAATCGGGCAAGAGTGCTGCAAATGGCAAATAACCTGCAGCAATTTGGTCACGATATACACTTTTTACTCTATGAAGGGACAACACAGGACTATGTTGAAAGCGCTTTGTTCTGGGGTGGTGACTACTTTCATCCTGTCTTTCCAGAGAAGAAAAGAGCTTGGCTTAGACATAAACATAAATCAAGAAAGTTTCTTCTAACTTCCCTAAAATCAATATATCCCTTAGGCCTATACTTGTTGTTAAAACGGCTAAAAACGAAGCCGGTAAATCCAAAAAATATCGATTCTTGGTTTGATATGACAATAGTAAAGCCAATTGTTGATGTTGTAAACCATTTGAATCCGGATATTGTGTTGGTAGAGTATACGTATAAATCTAAAATATTTGAGTATATCCCTTCATCAATATGCAAGGTGCTTGATACACATGATAAGCTTGCAGACCGCCATGCCCTGTATTCAAAGATGGGTTTGAACCCGGAATGGATTTCAGCGTCTCAAGAAGCGGAGGCCATAGGACTGAATCGAGCAGACTATGTGATTGCTATAACAGAGGAAGAATCCATATATTTTAGGCAGATTACAAAAAAACCTGTTGTAGTGATTGGTCACAATGTAAAAATGCATCCATCTCCACAATCTCATAAGGATGTTGGAAAAGTGATAACTTTTATTGGTGCTCAAAATGCGATCAACTTGTCTGCTGTAAAGTTCATGTTAAATGAAGTAATGCCTTTTGTTTATCAAAAAGCACCGGATGTTGTTTTTCAGATTGCCGGGGGAGTAACAAATGATATTGATCCAGAGTGGGTTCAGCCGGAATTAATTAAATTGATTCCCAATGCAAATCTTGAAAGTCTCTATGCAAATACAAGCGTAGTTGTGAATCCTGCATTGTGTGGGACGGGACTCAGAATCAAGACCATTGAGGCGCTTGCTTACAGCCAAGCTGTTGTAACCACATCCGCCGGGGCTTCTGGACTATTGCACGGAGCTGGAAATGCTTTTCTACTGGCAGATGATGCTGGAGCGTTTGCCGATGCTATTGTTTCATTATTATTAAACAAAGATAAGCGTACTGCTCTCAAAAAGAAGTCGCAGCAATTTGTGGCCGAATACAATGAGAACGTGCTGAGAAATACAGAGTCTGTTTTTGGCAGGGTTGGAAAAGAAAGGTAGATAGCGATTGATTTCGGTAAGAGAGTTAAGGAAGCCTATGACCATTGGTTGAAATCGAAAAACAGTTGAGCTAAGGTGAAAAAGATGCGAATTGCATTTATCGTAACCGAATTTCCAACCCTACCCGAGATGTTCATATTGAATCAGATAACTGGGCTGATAGACCGTGGCCACGAGGTGGATATCTTTGCGCAGGGGAAAGGCAATACTTTGAAGATACACCCAGACGTAAAGAAGTACAGCCTATTGGGTCGAACATATTACCCGAAAATCCCCAGCAACAAATTCTGGCGTGTTCTTAAAGCTGTATGGCTTATTTTCGTTAATTCTCATAAAAACCCTCTTATGATTTTGCGTTCTCTAAATGTCTTCAAGTATAAGAGACAAGCACTTTCTTTAAGACTACTGTACATAGCGTTGCTGTATATCGACAGAAAACCATATGACATAATCCACTGCCATTTCGGGGAAAATGGACTCCGCGGGTTAAGGTTGCGTGAGCTTGAATTCATTCATGGGAAATTGATTACGACCTTTCACGGATATGACATGTCAATATATGTAAAACAGCAGGGCAATGATGTATATAACATTCTTTTCGATAAGGGAGACCTCTTTTTACCCATAAGTGAACGATGGAAAAACAGATTGGTTGAACTTGGCTGTGGTGAAAATAAGATATTGGTTCATCACATGGGAGTTGACTGCGGAAAACTGAGTTTTAACATGTCCAAATCCGGTAACGGAAAGCATGTTAGGATTTTGACAATTGCCCGATTGGTAGAAAAAAAGGGTGTGGAATATGGAATTAGGGCGGTTAGCGAACTGAGTAGGAAATATAATAATATTGAGTACAACATTGTAGGTGATGGTTCCTTACGAGATCGTTATGGTCGTCTGATTGCAGAATTGAGAATGGGTGACATAATTCACTTGTTAGGCTGGAAGGACCAAGAGCAAGTATATAACCTAATCGCAACCTCACATATTTTCTTATGTCCAAGCGTGACGAGTACCAATGGCGATCAAGAAGGCATTCCGGTGGCGCTAATGGAGGCGATGATGGCTGGTTTGCCTATCGTAAGCACTCGACACAGCGGAATACCAGAACTTGTCCAGGATGGCGTTTCCGGGTTTCTGGTTCCCGAGAGAGACGTTAGTGCCTTAGTTGAAAAACTCATCTATTTAATTGAACACCCGGAAATATGGCCTGAGATGGGCCGGGCCGGCCGTGCCTACGTCGAAGCTAATTATGACATTAACAAATTAAACGACCGACTGGTTGAGATATATAAGGAAGTACTATCATGACGGAGTACCCGTCAAATATAAATGATACAGGAGATTTGAATGGACAACGAGAATCACCTTTGGTTTCGGTGATCATCCCGACATATAATCGAGCCGAATATGTGACGCTCGCGATAGATAGCGTACTGGCCCAGACCTACACGGATTATGAAATAATTGTCGTCGACGACGGCTCTACAGACAATACAAGAGAAGTTTTAGCGTCATATATGCACAGGATTAAATATATATACCAGGATAACGCTGGTGCTTATTCTGCACGAAATCTTGGTATTCGTGAGGCAAAAGGAGAATGGATTGCTCTTCTCGATTCTGATGACCGGTGGTTATCGGAGAAACTGGCACGTCAGATGGAATGTGTTTACAGGACCGGCATAAAAGCTTGTTTTACAAATAGCGAATTTTTTGATGGTGAGAAATTAGTAGAAAGATATCCCACTAAATACAAAAAAACTGTTAATAAAGAAGAAGTAATTACCGACCCGTTTGCGCTATTTACAATAGACGGTCCCCCTCTTACCATCGTGACGATGTTAGCGGCTAAAGACCTTTTGGAGAAAGTGGGTCGTTTCGATGAAAAGCTTAGAATAGGCGATGATACTCGTTTGATTTTTAGTCTGGCTTTAGAAACCCCCTTCGTATTTATTTATTCGGTCCAAGTAATAATAAATTGTACAAAAGCCCGTGGCGGATTAGTAAACAACAGTCTTAGGACCATTCGCGAAAGAATTCCTATTCAGATATCAATTCTTTCAGAGACATATTTCCACAAGAGACAGAAAAGCCAAGCTGCTATTGCCGGTATTCGCCACAGATTGGGCTATGCTTTATCTCGCAGAGCCGAGATTGCTTGCATAGATAAACAATACGGCAATGCTAAGCGTTTTGCCAAAGACGCGTTATATTTTGGCAACGACCTCAAAACATATATGAGGAGTCTTGCGATATGGCTCTGGCCGCAATTTGCAGCCTATATATACAAATCACGCTGGAATAGAGCTGATCGGTTTTAATTCTTGTAAAGAATACCGGAGTTGGCTGCCATGACTTGCCGTATTCATTTAGTGATGATGACATATAACCGCTTGGAATATACCCTTCGTTCGCTACCTACTCTTTTAGCCGATTCTGACGAAGAATTCGCCCTGACCCTTTGGGATAACGGTTCCACTGACGGAACTGTCGATTTTCTGAAGCAAATCAAAGACAAGCGGATCGTTGAAGTAGTCTTTTCAGAGAAAAACATGGGGCAAACATATGTAACGAACAAAATATGGTCAGAAGCAAACGCTGAACTCGTTGGGAAAGTAGACAATGATTGTTTAGTGACGCCTGGCTGGACAAGGATCTTGGCTCAAGCGCACGCGGACATCCTGCAGCTCGGGGTTGTGGGTTGCTGGCATTTCTTCCAAGAAGATTTCGATTACGAACGGGCCAAACATAAGATACAGTCGTTCGGTAAGCATATGATTTTCAGGCATCCCTGGATAGATGGCTCAGCTTTGCTACTTAAACGTAACATATATTTAGAAGTTGGGCCGTGTGAAGAGACAGAATATCTTTCCCGTTTTTGGTTGCGAGTGGCATTAGCAGGTTACGTAAACGGATTTTATTACCCACTTGTGCTGCAAGATCATTTAGATGATCCGCTAAATCCTAGATGTTTAATTAAAGACGATAAGAGTTTTCGAGAATACCAACACATTACCCAAGGACTAAAGGCAGGCAGATATAGCAACATGGAAGGCAGAAAAAATTGGAGACAAGAAATAATCAAAAACCTCTTAGATGACCCTTATGACCCCCATTATTACGTGGGTTGGCGGAGTAAGTTGAGAAGGGTCAAAAGCTGGATGCGAAAATTCATCGCCAGCAAGGCCAGCAAAGAACAAATTAATCGTTTCAATGGCTAAACCGTTGGTTTCCATTTTGATATCTGTTTACAATGCCGGTGACTATTTGCGTCCTTCGGTACAAAGCATACTATCTCAGACCTACTCGAATCTTGAGATACTGATAGTTGATGATGGCAGCACTGACCATTGTATGGACTCAATCGCTAGACTCAATGATTCCAGAATACGCATTATGACTCAGGAAAATGCTGGCAGAGCCACGGCCCTAAATCGGGCCTTGGAGGAATTATCCGGCAGATTCTATGCGATTCAGGATGCTGACGACATTTGCCATCCACGGCGCATTGAACGTCAGGTGCAGTGCATGCTTGAAAATCCGGACTTGGCTGCTGTATTCACCGGCTATGACATTATTGTTGACGGACAACGTCTTGCCCCTCGATTCACCGCGAAGAGCGCTGAACAATGTCGCCGCGAGAATGAACAGTTTCGTATGCCAGCTCACGACCCAACGGGAATGTTCAGACTGTCGATCGTCATGGATATGCGATATGAGCCATCTTTGAAGGTTGGAGCAGGTTTCGATTACATACTGCGAGTTGGAGAACTGCATCCCATGATGGTGCTTGGAGAGTGTTTATATTCTTATCGTATCCACTCAAGCTCGACAACCCGGCTGGACGCAGATCGAAGAAAGAAAATGATACGAAAGGTATTGCGACGCGCCTGCGAGCGACGCGGGTTGGACGATAACGAATATTTTCTTCCAAAGTCAATTTCTTCAGCAGTCGTTCTACATAGGGAACAGGAAACCGGTATCGTCCCGCATTTTATGGAAAGTGTGCTCGACTTGCGGCGTGCCGACAGAAACACCGAAGCGCTGAAAACCGCCTTTGCCTGCTTACGGTTGCATCCGTGTGACCCTTATTACTATAAACCTTTGGCCTACTTCTTAGCGCCGCTTATGCTCATCAATTACTATCGCTCTATAAAGGCCAAAACTGTATGATTGACCCGACAACAGTCATAATTACAATCGTTCTCGGGATTCTGACTTTCGTTATTCCCAAGAAGTCTTTTCTGCTGCCATTTATTTTAGCTGCCTGTTTTCTCCCGGCAGATCAGAGGGTAATCATCTTTGGTTTAGATTTTACACCCCTGCGGATGCTCGTTCTGGTAGGATTTTTGCGAACTATTTTGTGGGGAGAGCGGTTGACATTCAAATGGAACTCTTTTGATAAGTTAGTACTGGTATGGGCGATTTGTGGAGCGCTTATATACATAATACAGTGGGCAAATATGAGGGCGTTGATTTACAAGTGTGGGGTGCTATTTGATGTCATAGGTTTGTACTGGCTTTTTCGCGTAAACATACGTTCCTGGGGCGATATAAAGTTAGCAACTAAGATTTTCGCTGTTTGCTCTCTGGTATTGGCAGTCTTCGTAGGGCTGGAATGGGCAACAAGAACGAATCTTTTTGCAATTCTGGGTAGGGTAGGAACTGTCGTTCGGGAAGGCCGCTATAGATGTCAGGCATCATTTCCGCATTCCATTATGTTGGGACTATTTTGGGCCACCCTGGTTCCCTTGTTCGTAGGTTTTGCAAGGCAGGACAAACGTAAATTGTTACTTTGGTCAGCGGTGGCGGCGAGTATTTTTATTGTTGCAGCTACAGCATCGAGCACGCCGGTCTTAACATTGCTGATAGTGCTATTTCTACTATGTGGGTACAAGTGGCGACAATATACGGCTTCTGCCGGGTGGGGTCTTCTTGCCTCACTAATTGCGCTTCATATTGTTATGCAAGCGCCGGTTTGGCATTTGATCTCCAGGATAAGTCTTGTCGGAGGTTCAACAGGCTGGCACCGTTATATTCTTATCGACCGGGCAATTAGCCACTTTGGCGAGTGGGCATTTCTGGGCTGTCGCAGTACAGCGCACTGGGGCCAGGGGCTGTCAGATGTTACCAACCAATATATTCTTGAAGGAGTGCGAGGAGGATTTGTAACGCTTGCTCTGTTCTTAGTAATGATATATATAGCTCTGAGAACCCTTTTACGTCTGTTTCCACAATACCAGGAACAAAAGCAGCAGTTTTTAGCCTGGTGTCTTTTTGTGGCAATTTTGGGGCATTGCATTGCTTTTTTCGGGGTATCCTACTTTGGCCAAATAATAGTGTTGTGGTATATGACACTGGCGATGGTCGGCTTTCTTAGCGAAGCTCAGGAAAATGTGAGGCATGCAGCAATACGTCAAACTACTACCAAATTTAGTTGATTATATTTAAGAACGATGGGCAGGCCACTTTTCTAAAGGGATATACAAATAAAACATGAGCATTACTGATGTCTCGGTCATTATAGTTAGTTGGAATACGCAGGATATTCTTCACAACTGCCTTAGGTCGGTATATGAGCAGAGCGGTGAGATAGATTTCGAGGTGATTGTCATAGATAATGCCTCAACCGATGGCTCAGTCGAAATGGTCAAGAAAAACTTCCCACAGGTAACTCTCATCGAAAACTCGCAGAACTACGGGTTTGCAGCAGCCAATAATCAAGGAATAGCTGTGGCCCAGGGTCGATATGTCATGCTGCTCAATAGCGATACGGTGATATTGGACAAGGCTGTTGAAAAAACGATTTCGTTTGCGGACGCACATCCAAAAGCTGCGGTTGCGGGTTGTCGCGTTCTCAACCCGGACCGGACACTGCAGCCGACTTGTTTTATGTTTCCATCTATATTAAATATGCTGCTCTCAAGCACTTATCTGTACAAACTCTTCCCAAAAAGCAAATTTTTTGGGCGCGAACGAATGACATGGTGGTATAGGAATGACATAAAAGAAGTCGATGTCGTAACAGGTTGCTTTATGCTTATCCGGCAGAAAGCCATTCAACAAGTCGGCACAATGGATGAACAGTTTTTTATGTATGGGGAAGAGACCGACTGGTGCTATCGCTTCAAGGAGGCTGGCTGGAAAATATTGTTTACACCGTGTGCTGAGATTATTCATTTGGGTGGACAAAGTGCTCAAAAAAGGGCGACGACTATGGTCGTACAGCTTCGAAAAAGTATCTTACAATTTATGAAGAAACATCATGGCCCACTCACTTACCGAATAGCATCTCTGCTAACTGTAATCTTCCTTGCTGTTCGTCTGCCAATATGGTCTGTCATAGCCTTCTTCCAGCGTGCCCAAAGCAGTGAAGCCGCCATCAAAAAACGGGCCTATTGGACTGGCATTACGAATATACTGTTTGGCTGGACTGACTCATAGAACGGAGAGTATGTATGAAAGAGTTGTTGGAAAAAATTGCAGAGTACAGAAGAAACGTAAAAAGACTTGCTGCATCTTCTTTGCTGGTGATTGTGCTGCTCTGTCAGTTTACCTATGCTGAACGGCAGATCAGCCAATTCGGTATCACATGGACATTCAACAGGGATTATACTGTCGGCCAATTTGCGAACGGCGATTATTGGGTTCTCGGGCCCGTAACTATAATAGGGATAAACCCACCGTCAACTGAAACAAACGGCCGTACTATAAATGGTTCAATGGTCAATCCTTCTCCAAAACTTGGCACCACACAGGGCTACGATAGTGCAATGTATGGAGGATATGGGCCACGTTTCGACCCGAAACTTAATGCTGGTCGACCTAATAATCAGAACCTTACTCCAAGAAATCCCCTGGTTCTCCAACCTCATTCTTCCTTGGTGTCCACTATCAGTATTCCAGAGCCGGGGCATAGACCGCAGCTTAGAACGGCAGCAATACTGACCGTACTTCCCGAGCCTGCTCCTGAAGGAACTTTTAGACCTCCATACTGCGGCACCAATAAAACTATCAAGTTTAACAAAGACCAACTCGATTACTCCTGGCTTGCGAACTTAAGGCCTGTACCCGGTGCACCCGGCATTATGGCGGTAGAACGCTATTTTGAACGACCATGGATAGACCACATTCCCGGCTGGATGGGTCGTTCTCATCATCCAGCAGAAAACATGCCCAACTACGGAAGAGAAATAGCTATACAAGTGGGCATTGGGGCGTTAAAGCTCAATCTTAATCTTAACAACCAAATGAAAGAAGTGCTGCTTATCCGTTTTGTACAGTTGGGTATCGACCTTTATGGTATAGTTCAAGACGGAGGGAAACACAACTGGGTAAATAATGGTGGACATGCCAGTGGTCGCAAATGGCCCATTCTGTTTGCGGGGC
>Ga0114922_10006365_pt1 | contig 10847 bp, 8 predicted proteins | sample AartaG_FD_100975 | JGI IMG/M metagenome (GOLD analysis project Ga0114922, IMG submission 100975) | Deep subsurface microbial communities from Aarhus Bay to uncover new lineages of life (NeLLi) - Aarhus_00045 metaG | ecosystem: Environmental > Aquatic > Marine > Oceanic > Sediment | place: Aarhus...
AAGGGCAGCATTCACGTCGTCCCACAGGGCCTGGTTGATGGCGTTCATCTTGTCCGGCCGGTTCATGGTGACTTTGGCAATCTGTTCCTTTACCTCGTAGATAACCGTTTCATATTCCAATCTTTACCCTCCTGCAATGCAATATTCATCTCATCACGTGACGCCGGCCGGTCCGGCGTCACTGGTAAAATGCGGTCAGGATGACTCCTCAGCAGAGAACGCTACTCTGTCCGCCCTGAGTGCAGCGATTTGCTCTTCCGAATAGCCGAGTTCGGTAAGCACTTCCCCGGTGTGCTCACCGAGCAGAGGAGCCGGCCGCCGAATAATGCCCGACATATCGGAGAACCTGGGCACCACCCCGACCAGGTGTACCCGACCATACTGCGGATGTACCTGTTCCTCGAAGACACCGGTCTCCCTGCAGTGCGGGTCGTCAAGCAGGTCGTCCACAGTCCGTCCCACAGTCGCAGGAACACCCGCCTCCTTCAGCACGGCATCCCATTCCTCAGCCGTCCTGTTCCGAAAGGTCTCGCTTAGTGCCTCTGCAAGCGCAGCATCATTTTCGGCACGCTTCTCCGGTGTTGCGAACCTGGGGTCAGTGAGCAATGACTCCTGCCCGGCAGCCTGGCACAGTCCTCTCCATTGCGACTCGTCGGCGCAGAGAACAAACAACCACACACCATCGGCTGCCTGGTAGTGACGGTAGGTGGCACTCAACCCGAGGATACCGGTATCTCCGGGATACTCCCGTTTAATGCCGGCATAGTCGATGAAGTCGCCGGATTGCATGGCTATCGACGCATTGGTGAGTGACGTTTCAACGTGCTGGCCCTTGCCGGTCCTGACCCGGTCGAGCAGGGCCAGCACCGCACCATAGGCCCCGAGCATGGGGCAGGCCTGGTCGTTCACTGCCACAGCGTGGAAAACAGGCGGCTTTCCGATACCGCCCTGAGCAACCATCTGGCCGCTGCGACATTGCAGCAGGGGGTCATAAGCCGGCCAGCCGCTATACGGCCCGGTGGAGCCGTGACCGAGCGCCGAAACATAAATGATGTCCGGTCGAATCTTACAAACAGACTCGTAGTCCAGACCCAAACGGTGCCATACGCCCCAGCGGGCATTCTCCACCAGAATATCTGAGGTGGCAATCAGTCTGTGTACTACATCGAGTGCCTCCGGCTTCTTGAGGTCGACCACTATCGACCTCTTCCCCCGGTTGCATACCATGAAGCTTCCGGCAACGATACGGTAGGGGTCACCATCCGGAGGCTCCACCTTGACTACTTCAGCCCCCAAGTCGGAGAGCAGCAGGGCTGTTGTAGGGCCGTTAATCATGGTGGTGAAATCAATGACGCGAATGCCGTCCAGGGCGTGTGTCTCGCTCATCCTAGATAACCCCCCGGTCTCTCATTCGGGCAATCTCCTGCGCCGAGTGGCCCAATTGGCCAAGTACCTCATCAGTATGCTGTCCCAGCGCCGGGGACGGCCCCTTCACCTCACCCGGAGCACGCGATAGCCTGACCGGCACCCCCATCTCACGGACCTTCCCCAGGTGGGGTTCCTCGACTGCTACCACCATGCCATTAGCCAGCACCTGAGGGTCATCGAGGAACTCCTCCACTGTCGAGGCCGGAGCACAGGGGATGTCGGCAGCACGCAGGAACTCCAGCCACTCGTCCCGTGTTCTGGCCAGGAACATCTCCTGGAATATAGCGACAAGCTCCTCGCTCGTCGGCGGCAGGATGATGAAGGGCGCACCCTCGAAACGAGGGTCGATTAACCACTCCTCATGACCGACAGCCACGGCGAACTTGGCAAAGAAGCGCAGGTTCCCCAGGCCGAGGAAGAACCACTTACCATCACTTCCGTGGTAGAGACGGTATAATGGAGACACACCCTGCGGGTCTCTGACCATACCGGAACGGACAATCCTCCCCTCGAAGTCTATCACTCCGGCAGCGGCTACGTGGAGCATCGACCTGAAGAGAGAAACGTCCACCTTCTGTCCCCTGCCGGTTGTCTCGCGAGCGAGAAGGGCTGTCGCGATACTGAACGAAGTCATGAGGGCAGTATAGTAGCTCGGCATGGGCATCACCAGGTAGAGCGGTGGGCCACCCGACCCCCCCTGGCCGATATAGAGCAATGTCATCGAACCCACAATAGCATCCCAGCCGGGCACGTCCCGGTATGGGCCGTCGGGACCAAAACCTGAGATAGAGCAATAGACCATCCGGGGGTTGAGTTCTCTGACTGCCTCGTAACCTATACCCAACCTGTCGGCCACGCCGGGACGGAAGCTCTCGATAATAACGTCGGTTTGCCTGGCTAGCTCACGGGCGATTTGCAGGCCTTCGGGTTGCTTCAGGTTGAGGGTGATGCCCCTCTTGGAGCGGTTCCACACCAGGAAACCCGGCCGGCCGCGAAAGGGGTCCCCCTCCGGGTTCTCCACCTTGGTCACCTCCGCCCCCTGCTCACTGAGGAGCATAGCAGCATAAGGGCCAGCGATATACTGGCTGAAGTCAAGGACCTTGATTCCTGTGAGGACGGCCGTCATGCTATGCAACCCTTAAGTGTCAACCAGCCGGGTACAGCATCAATCCGCTTCACTGAAATTAGCATCCGTGAAAGGTCACCTTTTCCCACGCCGCACCCGTCCGGTGAGGAACAATATAGTCTTGAGTATGGGGTAATATGCGCCTGATGTCAACATATCCTGAGTCAGTCTCCATTGGGCGAATACTACCTTCGTGGTATACTCTCATCAGGCAGAATGCGCTTCCAGGAAGGTACCGGACCAATGCTGCACAGTTTCTCACCGGATGTACAGCAGCAAATTGAAAGGGCTGTTATCATCCTCCGGCAGGGAGGAATAGTTGCCTATCCTACCGATACCGTATATGGTTTGGGCGCCGGTATGAGCATTCCCCGTGCCGTGAAGCGTGTGTTTCAGGCCAAACAGCGACCGCAGGGCATGGCACTTCCCCTGCTGGTGGCAAACGCATCACAAATAGCCGAACTGGCCGGGCAGCTACCACCGGTTGCCTGCCGCTTAATCGACAGCTTCCTGCCCGGAGCCCTCACGATAGTGCTGCCTGCGTCCGGTACCGTCCCCGATATCGTCAACGCCGGGGGCAACACCGTAGCCGTGCGGATACCTGACCATCCCGTCCCGATAGCCCTCATCGAAGGTATCGGGATGCCCCTGGTGGGTACCAGTGCCAACGTCAGCGGCCAGCCCAGTCCACTCACCGCCGCTGAGGTACACTCGCAGTTCGGCGATAAAGTCGACATGGTCATTGATGAAGGTGGGCGCTGCACCGGACGGGAATCGACCATCGTTGACCTCACCGGAGAAAAGCCGGTCGTTCTGCGCGAAGGTGCCATTTCCACGGAAGCGCTCCGGCAAGTCTGCGGGAGTATCACCACCGGCTAAGCCGTGTGACCTGTGCCGGGGCAAAGTTGACAATAAACGGTAACTGTGTTATCGTACCAAACATGAACAGATACGATCTGGTACTGGCACTTATCGTTATCAGCGGTTACCAGTGAGTGGGTTCGCCTCCACGAGAGCCGTCCCACCGGGACGGCTTTTTTTTTAAGTTGCGGACGATGAGAATAGGTGAAAAAAGATGAAAAGTGACGCTGTCAAGAAAGAACTGGAGCGGGCAGGGCATCGCTCCCTGCTGCATGCCGTCGGTGTATCCCGGTCCGACATTGACAAGCCCTTCGTGGGCATAATCAACAGCTTCAGTGAAATTGTCCCGGGACATATACACCTGCGGAGTATCGCCGAAGCTGTCAAGCAGGGAGTACACGCCGGTGGCGGGATGCCTTTCGAGACCAACACTATCGCTGTGTGTGATGGCATCGCCATGAACCATCCGGGTATGAAGTACAGCCTGCCCAGCCGGGAGCTGATTGCCGACTCGGTGGAGATAGTGGCCGAGGCCCATGCCTTTGACGCCCTGGTCTTCATCCCTAACTGCGATAAAGTAGTCCCTGGTATGCTTATGGCGGCAGTCAGGCTCAACGTACCGTCCATTTTCATTAGCGGCGGGCCAATGCTGGCGGGACGTATGCCCGGAAGCAATGAAAAAATCGACCTTATATCTGTGTTTGAGGCCGTGGGCAAGGTTACTTCTGGACGGATGAGCGAAGAGGAACTGGCCCGACTTGAAATGATCGCCTGTCCCGGCTGCGGAAGCTGCGCCGGCATGTTCACTGCCAACACTATGAACTGCCTCACCGAGGCCGTAGGACTGGCACTGCCCGGTAATGGCACCATTCCGGCAATAGATTCCAGGAGGATACGACTGGCAAGGGCCGCCGGGGAGCAGGTCATGCACCTGCTGGCGGACAACACCTGTCCCCGTGACATAGTGACTCCGAAATCAATACACAATGCCTTTACGGTGGATATGGCCCTGGGCGGCAGCACCAACTCGGTGCTGCATTTTATGGCAATTGCCCACGAAACAGGCATCAGTTTCCCTCTGCCTCAAGTGAATGACATCAACGAGTCCACCCCGACTCTATGCCGGCTCAGTCCCGCCGGAGAGAATCGTATCGAAGACCTGGACCGTGCCGGCGGCATTCCCGCAGTGATGAACGAGGTCAGCGACAGGCTGAACCTGGACTCGGTGACCGTATCGGGAAAGACGGTCGGCGAGAGTATCAGGGACTGCCCCGTCCTCGATAGAGATGTCATCCACACAGTGGATGATGCATATTCTGCCACGGGTGGAATCGCCATCCTCTTCGGCAACCTCGCCCCGGACGGTGCCGTTGTCAAGAAGAGCGCGGTCGCCCCGGAAATGATGTCCCACGTGGGACCGGCCAGGGTGTTCGAGTCCGAGGAGGAGGCAACCGGGACAATCATGGCTGGCGGTATCAAGCACGGTGACGTAGTGGTCATCCGCAACGAAGGTCCCAAAGGCGGACCGGGTATGAGGGAGATGCTCACACCGACGTCCCTGCTCAGCGGTATGGGTATGGACAAAGACGTCGCCCTGATTACTGACGGGCGCTTCTCCGGTGGCTCCCGGGGTGCCGCTATCGGCCATGTTTCTCCGGAGGCAGCCAGTCGCGGACCGATTGCCACCCTGCAGGATGGAGACGTTATCAAAATTGATATCCCGAACTACAAACTGGAGGTAGACCTTAGCGAAAGCGAGATTTCACAGCGCCTTGCCCGGCTGGGTGAGTTTGAAGCCAGGGTGAAAACAGGATACCTCAGCCGCTATATTGAAAAGGTAACATCAGCCAGCACCGGAGCGGTGTTCGAATAGGAGGGAGTTTTAGTACCATGAAGATGACCGGCGCCCAGATGATTCTGGATGGCTTCGTGAAGGAAGGCGTGGAAGTCATTTTTGGCATCCTTGGCGGGGCTATCCTGCCTCTCTATGACACCCTGCCACAGTTTCCGCAGCTCCGTCACGTACTAACACGGCACGAACAGGGTGCCGCCCACGCTGCAGATGGCTATGCCCGCACCAGTGAAAAGGTTGGCGTGTGCATGGCGACTTCCGGTCCGGGGGCCACCAACCTGGTGACCGGTATCGCTAATGCCTTCCTTGATTCAGTTCCCATGGTAGCAATTACCGGCCAGGTAGCCCGACCCTTCATTGGCAAGGACGCTTTCCAGGAGATAGATATTACCGGCATAACCCTGCCGATAACCAAGCATAACTACCTGGTACTGGATACTGCCTCACTGCCCAGGATAATCAAGGAAGCGTTCCACCTGGCCAAGACCGGCCGGCCCGGACCGGTACTGATTGACGTACCCAAAGATGTCTTTGCGGAGCAGGTGGAATACCACTATCCGAAGCAACTGGACCTGCCCAGCTACAAGCCGACGCTCAAGGGGCACCCGGCACAGATAAAGAAGGCGGCCAAGCTGATAAACGAATCCGAGAAACCCGTAATCATTGCTGGTAGAGGCATAGTTATCTCCAACGCCTATGCCCAACTGAAGGAACTGGCAGAGACATCACAAATCCCGGTGATTACTACCCTGCTCGGTATCAGCACTTTCCCCGAAAGCCATATCCTGAGCTACGGCATGCTTGGAATGCACGGTATGGCCCACGCCAACTTTGCCGTTAGTGACTCCGACCTTGTTATCGCCATCGGTATGAGATTTGATGACCGGGTCACGGGTACCGTAAACACATTTGCCCCCCGTGCCCGCATTATTCATATCGATATTGACCCGGCGGAAATCGGCAAGAATGTACGTGTCGATGTGCCGATAGTGGGCGATGTCAAGAACGTACTCAGCGCGCTCAATAAGCAGCTTACTTCAGCCCAGCATCTTGCCTGGATAGAGCAACTCGACAACTGGCGCCGGACACACCCGTCCCTGGATATCAGGGACAGCGAGTCCATTCTGCCGCAATACGTGGTCGATAAAGTGTACCAGGCCACCCAGGGCAACGCCACAATCGTTACCGGTGTGGGGCAGCACCAGATGTGGGCAGCCCAGCACTACCAGTATGAACAACCGAATAGCCTGGTCTCGTCCGGGGGTCTCGGTACGATGGGCTTCGGACTACCAGCGGCCATAGGGGTGCAGGTAGCCCGCCCCGGAAGTACGGTGTGGTGCCTGGATGGTGACGGCAGCTTCCAGATGACGATACAGGAGCTGGCCACAATTGCCCAGGAGAAACTGCCGCTGAAGGTGGCCATCCTCAACAATGGTTATCTGGGTATGGTGCGGCAGTGGCAGGAGCTCTTCCACGAGAGACGCTACGTAGCCACTCCACTGGCCGGACCCGACTTCGTGAAGGTAGCCGAGGCTTACGGTATTCCGGGGACAAAGGCAACGCACCGGGATGAAGTAGCCCCGGCAATCCAGCAGGCGATGAATGAACCGGGACCATTCGTGATTGACTTCCAGGTAGAACCGGAGGAGAATGTCTATCCTATGGTGCCACCGGGAGGCAGCCTTGCCGAACTCCTGGAGGCCCCGAAGAAAGAGGGGGTGAAATCGTAGTGGCTAAGCGTACGCTAATCGCCCTGGTAGAAGACAGACCCGGCGTGCTTAATCGCATGGCTAGCCTGTGCCGCCGGCGCGGGTTCAACATTGAGAGTATTGCTGTGGGGCATACCGAGACACCGCATCTTTCGCGCATGACTATCGTTGTCGAAGGCACCAGCGCTATGGTGGAGCAGCTCAGGAAGCAACTGGACAAGCTGGTTGTTACCGTGAAGGTATCTGACATCACCGCGGACGACATTATTTCCCGTGAGCTGGCACTGATTAAAGTAAAGACCACCCCCGCCAGCCGGAGCGAGGTCATGCAGATTGTCGATATCTTTCGGGCAGGGATTGTGGATGTGGCGTCTGATTCGGTGACAATCGAAGTTACCGGAGATGAAAACAAAGTCGACTCCCTGCTCAGTCTGTTGTACGGCTTTGGTATCAGGGAGGTGACCAGAACAGGTAGAGTCGCCATGACCAGGGGAGGCTCCGGCCTGCTCAGCGCCGAGAAAGGCTCTCCCACTCGCGGCGACAGGAGACAGAAAGCATCCTGAGAACGCCTCAGGGGGAGTTACCTGGTACCGTGCGGGAGTCGGCCTATCATTCCCGGGAAGACTGGGTTTCCGGCAGCACTGGCTGCGGGGAGGCCACTGGAAGTAAACCGGGGATTGATTTCGTCCTGCTCGCGCGGTAATGTATTGATGGACTGACAATTGGAGGTGTGAAATGTACCGGAGAATGCTGGTACTGCTGGACGGCTCTGAGCTTGCCGAGGTGGTTTTCCCGTTTGCAGTAGAGCTCGCCGCCCGCCTGGACCTGGAAGTGGTATTGCTTCAGGTCTATGGCGTACTGGGTCGCGAATTTATTCCTGTTCACCGGGCTTACATAGAACGCTCCGCCGAGACAATAAGACTCCAGGTAGAGGAACTCCAGGAAAGGCTCGGTGTTTTGCCGGACGCCAGTGCAGTGGAAGTCCGCGGTGAATTGGCTGACGGATATTATGCTGAAGAGATACTTCACTTTGCTGAAGAAAATACTGTTGACCTCATCATGATGGCCAGCCATGGAAGGTCCGGAATCAGACGCTGGCGTATGGGAAGTGTCGCCGATAAGGTATTGCGGGCATCGAAGGTACCGGTCTGGTTTGTCCACGCCGGTATTGAGGATGCCACACCGTATGACCAGTGGCCTTCGAAGACCTTCCTGGTCCCGCTGGATGGTTCCGAGCGGGCGGAATCAGTGCTTCCCCACGTCAAGATGCTGGCGAAACAGCGCACCATCGAGCCGATTAATATCACCCTTCTCCGGGTTTGCGACCCCCCCATCGCGCCGTCCTACTACTCTCCAGAGCTATCCGGTGTCCCCCTCAACTGGGGGGAATTCATGGAGCAGGAAATGACGCGGTGCAAGCACGTCGCCATAGAATACCTGGCGGAGTTGACGAAGCGATTGCAGGACACCGGTGCCCGTATAACACCTGAAATACTGGTAGGCAAAGCCGCCGATGAGATAATCACGTATGCCAGCAAGAACCCTTACAGTGTCGTTGTCATGACAACCCACGGGCGCTCCGGGCTGAGTCGCCTGGTATACGGCAGCGTTGCGGAGAGCGTCCTGCTGGGTATCTCAAACCCGACACTGGTGATAAAACCGGCACAGCAGGATTCGTAACATACTACAAGGAGGGAAAGAAATGGCCAAGATATACTATGACAGGGATTGTGACCTCAAGCTACTTGATGGGAAGGTAATCGGCATCGTTGGCTACGGGAGCCAGGGACACGCTCAGGCTCAGAATCTGAGGGATAGTGGCAGCCAGGTGATAGTAGCCGAGGTAGAAGGCAGCCCGGGCTGGAACAACGCTAAGGAGGCCGGCTTCAAGGTGGCCAGTGCCGCTGAAGTAGCCGGGGAAGCGGACATTATCTCAATGCTGGCACCCGACGAGCTGCACGGAAAGATATATGCCCAGTTCGTGGCTGGTGGCTTGGCCGCGAACAATACACTGCTGTTTTCCCATGGTTTCAGCATTCACTACGGACAGGTTGTGCCTCCGTCGAATGTGGATGTAGTCATGATAGCCCCCAAGTGCCCAGGCCACATGCTGCGGCAACTCTACACCGAGAAAGTCGGTCCGCCGGCCATAATCGCCGTCCACCAGGATGCCACCGGCAAGGCCAAGGATATCGCGCTGGCCTACGCCGCCGGCATTGGCTGCAGCCGGGCCGGCGTAATCGAGACAACCTTTGCCGAAGAGACCGAGACTGACCTCTTCGGCGAGCAGGCAGTGCTCTGCGGCGGAATTACGTCCCTGATAAAGGCGGGTTTCGAGACCCTGGTTGAGGCCGGCTATCAGCCGGAGATAGCCTACTTTGAAGTGCTCCACGAACTGAAACTCATTGTCGACCTTATCTACCAGGGCGGCCTGAGCTACATGCGCTACTCCGTCAGCGATACCGCAGAGTATGGAGACCTCACGCGCGGGCCCCGGGTTATCGACGAGATGGTCAAGGAAGAGATGGCGCAGATTCTGGCTGATATCCAGGATGGTACCTTTGCCAGAGATTGGATCCTGGAGAACCAGGCCGGTCGCCCGGTCTACAATTCACTGAAACGCATGGAATCGGAACACCTTATCGAGGAGGTCGGTGCTGAGTTGCGCCAGATGATGCCCTGGCTAAAGGGATAGCCAGGTGAAGCCCTGGCTCAAGGGATAGATGTGAAAACCACAGTACATAGACTACTTAATATTATCCCGGAAGAGCTAGCCACGGAGAAGACACCGGTACTTGGCACGACACTGAAGGACGGGGAGCAGGCAGAGAATTGTCTGATATTGATAAAAGCAAAAGTGGCGCTCTATTGAAGCGTCTTGGCGGATTTGCCCCTTCTAGCAGGTATAAACTCATCCTTACTGGCCCCTCTCCTTAGGGGAGGGGGGTAATGACTGGCCTATAGAATACAGTCGCGGAGAAGAGAAGCAGACCTGCCAGACTTGATACCATTGAGGTTGTTTCTTCTCCCAGGAGGATGACATGGATAAGATAATCATATTTGATACCACGCTGAGGGACGGTGAGCAGGCGGCCGGGGGAACGCTCAATGTCCAGGAGAAGCTGGAGATAGCCAGGCAACTGGAGAAGCTTGGCGTAGATGTCATTGAAGCCGGCTTTCCCATAACCTCCCCGGGTGACTTCGAGGCGGTAAGCCTCATTGCCAGAGAGGTCCGCACCCCCGTAATCTGTGTTCTCACCCATGCCAACCTTGATGCCGTAGACCAGAGCTGGGAAGCCGTTAAAGGCGCTGAGCGGCCCTGCATTCATATTGTGCTCTCATCTTCGGACATTCACCTGTTCTATCAACTGAGGAAGAGTCGTGAGGAAATCCTGGAGATGTCCTGCAGCACGGTAGCACGAGCCAGGAAGCATGTTAATAACGTAGAGTTCTCCGCAATGGACGCCAGCAGGACCGACCCTGAGTACATCTACCAGATCCTTGAAGCAGTCATTGATGCCGGTGCTACCACGGTGAATATCCCGGACACAGTAGGTTACGCCACGCCGCAGGAGTTCGGCGACCTTATCGATGGAGTGTTCAAGAATGTGCCCAATATCGACAGGGCGGTGGTCAGTATCCATTGTCACAATGACCTCGGCATGGCTGTGTCCAATAGCCTGGAAGCACTCAGGCGAGGGGCACGGCAGGTGGAAGGCACCATCAACGGCATCGGGGAAAGGGCCGGTAATGCCTCGCTGGAAGAGATTGTGATGGCAATCAAGACCCGCAAGGACTTCTATAATCTCACCACCGGTATCGACACCAGGCAGATTTATCGAACGAGCCGACTGGTCAGCGAACTAACCGG
>Ga0114922_10006366_pt1 | contig 10845 bp, 10 predicted proteins | sample AartaG_FD_100975 | JGI IMG/M metagenome (GOLD analysis project Ga0114922, IMG submission 100975) | Deep subsurface microbial communities from Aarhus Bay to uncover new lineages of life (NeLLi) - Aarhus_00045 metaG | ecosystem: Environmental > Aquatic > Marine > Oceanic > Sediment | place...
ACCTCACCCCTGAACAGATAGAATACATACCGATCGCTCTTCAGCTTGATGCTTGCAGATAGGGCTGTTTCGGCGAGTATGTACTTCCCCCTCTCCAGGTACAAGCGTCCCACATAGTAGTAGTTGAAGGAATTTTCCGGATTGAGTGCAATTGATTGTTCAAGATAACCGAGCGCGTCATTGTAACGCTTGAGCTCAAAGTATGACCTTCCGAGGGTTGTCATAAAACGGCTGTCATAGGCGTTCAGCTCGAGACCCTCATTACTGATGTCGATGGCGTTCTTGTAGCGGCCCGTATTCAAATAACACCACCCGAGAACTGCATATACATCGGGGTTGTTGGGGGTTAACTCCTTTTCGCGAAGCAGCACTGCCTCCGCCTCATAGTATTTGCCCTTCTTGTAAAGATCGTACCCTTCCTGAAAGCTCGCACTGAGTAGGGTGGGTAACACAACAAAGACTGATACGATGAGAATCGTAAGGATCCGTATCATATTTCGTAGGGTCATTCGGCCGTCTCCACCTTTTTTACCGTAGGTACTGCAGAGACATCGCTGCTCGATTTAGGCCCATGGGAATCTGCGCTCATGGCGCACTTGCCGTTGAAAATGCACCCGCTCTCGATGATAAAATCAGGTGTCTTGACATCACCGTTGAGCTCGGCACCTTTCAGAAGTTCCAGTTTCTTGATTGCCTCTACGTTTCCTATAATCTTGCCATAGTTTGTAACGACCCCGGCTTTGATGGTTGCCTTCACGATGGCGTCCGGACCAAGAATGAGATGACCCTGGGCTTCGATCTGACCCTCGAATTTACCCTTAATCATGAGGGAGTTTCTGAACTTCATGGTGCCCGAAAAATCGATATCCTCCGCGAGAACGGTATCAACATCCTTCTCTTCAACAGTCTTTATCTCATTAGTCTTCACCATAACAATTCTCCTTATCGTTACACCTTTTTTATCTTTTCCGGTTTCAGGCGGTGCCAGTCAACCACGATAGCTGATGCAACAAACATGGATGAGTACGTACCGGCGAGGATTCCCACGATCAGGGCAAATGCAAAATTACGCATAATATTTCCCCCAAATACGTACAATGAGATTACCACGAGTAGTGTGGTAATTGAGGTGATGAGCGTTCTCGAGAGAGATTGATTGATGCTGAGATTGACCGTGTTTTCATAATCTTCGAAGGCTTTGGCAGACCTGAGGTTCTCCCGTACACGATCAAAAACAACGATGGTGTCATTCAGCGAGTAGCCGATAATGGTGAGCAGTGCAGCAAGTATGAATGTATCCATCTCCTTGCCGACAAAGGAGATGAAACTGAGAACGATGAGAACATCATGTATGAGTGCACATATGGCAGCAACACCGAACCTGAACTTGAACCGGAAGGTGGTGTAGAGAAGGATGAGGAGTATGGCAACAAGGCCTACGATATATGATGTCCTCAGCAGGTAGGAACTGATTCGCGGACCAACAATATCCACCTTCTCGATTACCACCCTGTCGTTGCCGAATTCTTCTTCCAGCCCATCGGTGATCTCCTGTATAACGCGGTCATTATCGCGTTCCAGGGCAGCGGTCTTCAATATGTACAGGTCCTTTTCCGGATCCGCAATCTTCTGCACATTGTTGCCATAACCAGTATCGATCAGGACATCCCGAACCTCACCGATGGTGACTTCATCCTTCATCCACACCTGCATCATGTTTCCGCCCGCGAAATCGATGCCCATTTTCAGGCCTCCGCGCAGGGCGATGTTCGCAATGCCCACTACTATGATAGCCGCAGATACGATATAGGTTATCTTCCTGTGCTGAACGATCTTCAGAACCTTCTTGAACATAGAACCTCTTTTAATCCCTCAGATAGACAGTTTCTTTACCCTGAATGCGTCAATTCCAATAGCAAACAGAAGTCGCGTGACAAAAATGGACGTAAACATGTTGATCACAATACCAATGCTCAGGGTCACCGCAAACCCCTTGATCGGACCTGAGCCGAACTGTGAGAGCACGAAGGTTGCGATGAGCGTGGTCATATTGGCGTCGAGAATGGTGCGAAAGGCCTTCTCGTAGCCCGACTGTACCGCAGCCGACACGGTTTTTCCGCTTCGCAGCTCTTCCTTGATACGTTCAAATATGATGACATTCGCATCCACAGCCATACCGACGGTGAGTATCATACCAGCGATACCCGGTAGGGTGAGTGTAAAGTTTAGCCACGCAAGCACGCCGAGCAGCAGAAAGATGTTCAGCGCAAGGGCGATATCAGCGATGATACCCGAAGCTTTAAAGTAGGCCAGCATAAACAGCACCACAAGAATGGAGCCCACGATAGCTGCCTTAATGCCGGCCTCGATGGAGTCCTCACCCAGAGAGGGCCCTACAATGCGCTGCTCCGCAATCTGCAGGGGAACGGGAAATGCTCCCGCACGCAGAACGAGGGCGATATCCTGTGCGTCCTTCATGGTAAAATCACCTGTGATCCTGACCTGCCCGCCCGGGATACGTTCCCTGATCGCCGGCATGGTCATGATCTTGTCGTCCAGGATGATTGCAAGCCTTTTCCCCACATTGACCTCTGTAATCTGTGCAAACTGCTTCCCACCTTCCGCGCTGAGCTCGAATATGACTTCAGCCTTGCCAAATTGATCGGTAGCCACCTGCGCACGCTTGATGGTGCTGCCGTCCAGCAGCACCTCATCGTACAGGACAACCGCCCTTCTCCGTTCTAGCACATCGTACTTGTTCTTTGACCAGAAGTACTTCAATTCGGATCCTGAGGGAATGATCGAACTATCAATGATCAAACCGGTATCGTCAAACATATCCCGCCTGAGATTCCCGGTCGTAACCTCATCGACAATCTTAAACTCCAGAAGGCCGCGCCCCATGACAACGGTTCGTGCACGATCGGGATCTTTCGAACCGGGAAGCTCCACGACGATTCTATCCTCTCCCTGTGTCGTTATGGAGGGTTCCGAAACACCGAACTTGTCAATCCGGTTTCTCAGTATCTCCATGACCTGCCGAATCGCATCCCTGATCTCGTCGGGGGTGAGTTCCCTGCCTGCCCGTCTCTGGAGCTCTTTGTAATCGGGTTCGAGCACCATGTAGATCCCGCCCTGCAGGTCGAGCCCGAGGTTGATGATCCGTCCCCGGAGGGTCTTCATCTCCTTGATCTGCAATCGTTTCTCCTCGGGATACTGCGCCAGCTTCTCAGCGGTGAGATTGGTAAGGGCCCGGTCTTCCTTGGAATATCTGAAATACCAGATATAGGTGGACGAGAATCCCCATACAGCGATACCGATTGCGATGAGAACGAGCAGGATTCGAAATGCCTTGTTCATATTTTTCTCAGTTGGTAACGATATTTAACAGATGGGATGAGAATCAGCTGCCAGATTCTTCGTCCTTGTCTTCAGTTTTCTTCGCCTGTGTCTGCGTCTGAGTTGTTTTTGAAGACTTTGAAGAGACGATCTGACTAATTGCGGATCTGGTCACCTCGACTTTCACATTGTCAGCTATCTTGACAATAACCGAGTTGTCCTTGACACCTGCGACAGTACCATGAATACCGCCTGTCGTGACCACCTTGTCGCCCTTTCCCAGCTGGCCTAGCATGTCCTGATGCTGTCTCTTCTGACGCTGCTGGGGTCGGATCATGAGAAAATACATAACGGCGAATATCGCAATAATCATGAAAATGAGAGACATGGGATTTCCGCCACCCTGGCCCTGTGCGGAAGCTCCGCCCTGGGGTCCAAATGCTGCAAACAACACATTAATCATAACGACCTATCCTTTCTGTTCACTTTTTGCCTGTACAACAGTAATTACACAAACCTGCAAAAATTAGCACAAGCATACCCCTGTTGTCAAGGTATTTCGATACTTCGTACAAATGTGCGGTATGACATGAGATTTGGATCGAGCTCATCAGGATAATTATTGCTGCATGAGTTTAACCTGCCCCATACCCTGACAGTCCTCATTTGTCTGTTTCTATTGACTGCTTCAATAGCTGCTGATAAAGTGTACTGAGAAGGGAGCATAGAATGAAAAAAAGTACACAGTGGCAGATCATCGCGGTTCTCATACTCGTGGTTATTGCAATTGCAGATGCACTCTCCGTCTTCGTCCCAATTGCAGCAATTGCAGCAATTGCACTCCTTCTCTTCAGGCCTAAATGGCTCTTTCGCTTCTTTGAAAAACTCTATGACAAAGAGACGGTCTGATACAGAGCATCACACCCTTCCCTTTGATCATTTTTCCCACTCTACATACAACTTTTCGGCTTTTCACTTTCCATGAAGTGCACTATATTAGGCGCCTAACAATGTTAGTTTTTTGTCAATCTTATACATCAATTGTAGCCTCAGGGGCGGTATTTTACTACCTTCAATGAAGTCCATCTGCAAGGAGGATTCAGCATGGCAAGAGTCTTTAACTTTTCAGCCGGACCTTCAATGCTGCCCGAAACGGTACTGAGGAAGGCCCAGGAGGAGATGCTTGACTATAAGGGGACTGGCATGTCGGTCATGGAGATGAGTCACCGCTCAAGCGCCTTCTCTGGAATAATAGAGGAGGCTGAACTGCTGCTCAGGGACATCATGGGCATACCCGATAATTTCAAGGTTTTATTTCTACAGGGAGGAGCATCCACACAATTCGCCATGATACCCCTGAACCTCTTTCAGAAGCACAAAAAGGCCGATTTCATCATAACAGGCTCATGGTCAAAAAAGGCGGCCGCCGAGGCTCGAAGATACGGGGATGTCAACATCGTCGCCTCGTCAGAGGACAGGAATTTTTCCTATATTCCAAAACTTTCCGGAAATCCCTTTTCCACGGATGCCGACTACGTGCACATCACCACCAACAACACGATTTACGGCACCCGTTTCCCTGAGCTGCCCCAGACGGGCGATGTCCCCCTTGTTGCCGACATGTCCTCGAACATACTCTCCGAAGTGTACGATGTCTCGCGATTCGGACTCATCTATGCTGGCGCACAGAAAAACATCGGACCGGCCGGATTGACCATTGTCATTATACGTGAAGATCTGATCGGTAATGCCCTTGACATGACTCCCACAATGTTGAACTATAAAACTCATGCGGACAAAGATTCGCTTTTCAACACGCCGCCCTGCTACTGTGTCTATACTGCCAAGTTGACCTTCACCTGGATAAAGGAGCAGGGGGGGGGTGCCGTAATTGAAAAAAGAAACAGGGAAAAGGCAGGCATGCTCTATGATGTGCTCGATAATTCGCAGCTCTATACAGGCACCGCAGAGCAGCCCTCCAGGTCTCTCATGAACGTCACCTTCACGCTTCCCACGGAGGAGTTCACCGCAAAGTGTTTGCAGGAAGCGGAAAAAGAGGGCCTGGTCACACTGAAGGGACATCGCTCGGTGGGGGGAATGCGCGCCAGTATATACAACGCCATGCCGGTTGAAGGGGTTGAAAAACTCGCCCAATTCCTGAAACGATTCGAATCAGAAAACAGCTGAACGGAGCAGGCTCATGTTCATGATACAGACACTCAACAAGATCTCCCCAGCAGGCCTGGACAAGTTGCCTCATGATCTCTACGAGATCGCTTCAGAGATCATTCACCCTGACGCAATCATCGCGCGAAGCTACAAGATGCATGACATGAAGCTGCCGCACTCTCTCAAAGCAGTTGCACGGGCTGGGGCAGGCATGAATAACATCCCCGTGGATAAATGCTCGGAGCGGGGAATAGTGGTCTTCAACACACCCGGAGCCAATGCCAACAGCGTGAAGGAACTGGTACTTGCAGGTCTCTTCCTCACATCCAGGAATATTTTGGGAGGCATAGAATGGGCCAAGTGCCTCGTGGGTAAGGGAGAAAATGTTCCCAAGCTCATTGAGAAGGGGAAATCACAATTTGTAGGCCCGGAGATCAGAGGCAAGAAGCTTGGTGTTATCGGACTCGGGGCTGTTGGGGTCATGGTGGCCAATGATGCCGCATCGCTCGGCTTGGAGGTGACGGGGTATGATCCCTTCATTTCTGTGGAGTCTGCATGGGGGCTCTCACGCGATATTAAAAAGGCACGGGGGTTTGAGAGTCTTCTGTCTGATTCTGACTACATCTCCCTGCACGTTCCCCTCAACGATGAAACACACGAAATGATCAACCACAGCCGTTTCGCCATCATGAAAATGGGCGTTCGTCTTCTGAACTTCGCCCGGGGCGGGCTCGTCAATACAGCAGACCTCAAGGAGGCCCTGAAGAAAGGCATCGTGCAGAAGTTCATAACGGATTTTCCCGATGAAGAACTGCTGAAGACAGAGGGAGTCATCTGCATACCACATCTCGGTGCTTCGAGTTCAGAGGCTGAAGAAAACTGCGCGATCATGGCTGTTACCCAGATACGGGATTTCCTCGAAAGGGGCAATATACGAAATTCCGTCAACTTCCCGGATTGCGATATGGACATCACGGGGGACCGGAGACTGGTCATTGCGAACCGCAACATACCGGCGATGGTGGGACAGATAACTGCCGTGCTTGCCGATGACCGGATAAACATAGTGGACATGCTGAACCGCTCGAGGGGGAATCTGGCCTACAACATCATCGACATCGACGGCGAGATTAGTGAGAAAAGTATAGATAAAATCAGAGGAATAACTGGTGTTCTCATGGCCAGGGTGATTAAGTAGATGTCTGACACCGGTATCAGAGTGTCCTTACCTTACCCGAGTCGGTGATCTCCAGGTTTACTACAGATACCTGCACCCAAGCAGCCAGCCTGCGATGGTCATACCGTCAAGGATCTTTCCCTTTTGAATCATGGCCTTCACCTCATCCGGCGCCACAGTCATAACCTCTATCTGTTCCGTTTCGTCAGGCTTTGTTCCCACGAAGTTGAGTTGCCGGGCGATATATACGGTGCAGAACTCATCGGAAAGGCCGTTATAGGGGATAAACCTGCCAGCCTTCCTAAGCTTGGTGCATTCAAAACCCGTTTCCTCAACGAGCTCTGCGCGGGCCGCCTCCTCTTCACTCTGCCCCTGCTTGATTCCTCCGCAGGGTAGTTCTATGGAGGTATCGCCGGTGAGGTACCGATACTGCCTGACCAACAGGATATTTCCATCATCAGTGACGGGAATGGTAAGGGCGCTTCCCCGCGTATGCATGTAAAAGTAGTTGCCCTTCTTGCCGTTCGGCATTTCAAACTGGTCGTGATACAGGCTCATCCACGGTGTGGAGATGATTTCCTCACGGAGGAGGGTCTTCCAGGAGACATATTTTCTTCCCATTACTCATCCCGTCTCAGAGTGTGGAAAACAGGAAAGCACGAAGTACCGCTACACATTTTACATGATGCTCAATGTTACAGGAAAACGATGCGAAGTCACTATATGAAGAGGAAGAGGGTGTTTCATCCCTCTTCCTCTTCAATGACCTTGGTAATTAATCCTGCAGAATCCATTAGCTGGCCAACTGGCTTATCACCTCAGTGGCAGTGGCAGCATCAGGTGCATATCCGTCTGCACCGATCTCGTTGGCATAGTTCTGTGTCAGTGGCGCACCGCCAACCACTATCTTTGACTTGCAGTCCTTGTTCTTCGAGATTTCAATGACCTGCTTCATGTTCACCATGGTGGTTGTAAGCAGTGCACTCAAACCGATAACGTCCGCACTTTCATCAATCGCTGACTGTACAAACTTCTCCGCATCAATGTCAACTCCGAGGTCGACAACCTTCCAACCGGTACCCTTCATCATCATAGCAACGAGATTCTTGCCTATATCATGAAGATCGCCCTTAACGGTACCGACAACGAATATCCCCCTTGCCTTCGCTCCCGTCTCTGCAAGTTTTGGCTCGAGTATTTCCATCCCTGCATGCATCGCACGTGCACTTACCAGAACCTCGGGTACATAGATTTCACAATTCTTGAAACGTACCCCAACAACCTCCATACCGGAAATGAGACCTTCATCGAGAATTTTCTGGGGCACGACACCTTCATCAATGGCTTCCTGCACGAGTTCCTTGACTTTCCCTGCATTGCCAGCTATCAATGCCTCCGCCATTCCTTTGAAATCCGCCATGCAGTTACCTCCCTCTTAAAAATAGAAATACTTCTCCATAATATATAAAAACTAATATCTGGTCAATGACAAATATCATTTTTATTGAATGTGCTGCCGGGCATGGGAAAGCCATCACAATAGGGTTGACAAACACCCTCTTTACCTGTAGGCTAAATCAGAATGGGTTATGCCAGGTGAAAGCCATCCAGACCCTTGATGGGTTGGATGGCTTTTTCGATAGGGCGAACAAAAAGATATCTTTTTGTTCGCCAGCACAGTGCGTTTTAAAATAATTTTATCACTTTTTGTTGATGGGATGAAAACTCGACCTAGCGTAGCGCTAGCGCAGCGCTCGCGAAGCGATATCCTTTATATCTTTTATTCACCTTAATTAAACTGCCGGGGAGAAAGCCATGGATAAAAGGGTCTTCATCGTTCTCGTGTACCTGCTCTTTACCCTCGTCATTGGAGTGATTGTCAGAAAGCGGGCCAAACTAAACAAGGTTGAGTTTTTCCTTGCCGGGAGAAACCTTTCAAAGCTCATGCTGTTTTTCACCATGGCAGCAACGAACTTCAGTGCATTTACCATATTCGGGTTCTCCGGTGCCGGATACAGGATAGGGTATTCATTCTACCCCGTTATGGGGTACGGCACCGGGTTTATGGCACTATCCTTTTACATAATAGGAAGTAAAATCCTCAAACTCTCAAGGGAGCGCAATTACATCACCCCTTCGGATTTCATGTTCGATCGATACAATTCACCCTTTCTGAAGAAGCTCTTTTCCCTCGTCATGGTCGTGTTCACCCTGCCCTATATATCGATACAGGCCATAGCCAGCGGAAAATCTCTTCAGTCCCTTATCGGCATCCCCTATCTCGCCGGCGCACTGCTCATTACGGGATTCGTCGTCACCTATGTTGCTCTCGGAGGCCTGCGCTCCATTGTATGGACCGACTTCATTCAAGGACTCATGATGATACTCTTCACCCTCATCGCTTTTCTGCTTATTGCGGGTAAAAGCGGGGGCTTTGTGCCCACCCATCAGCGGGTGCTCAGCGAGCTTCCCGACCTGTTATCACGGCCGGGAATGTCGGGTGCCATGCCCTACGGGATCTGGTTCGGCTACATGTTTCTCTGGTTCTTTGCAGACCCGATGTTTCCCCAGTTGTTCCAGAGGTTCATGGCCGCCAAGGACGAAGAGACCCTTCATTCGACAATCGTATTTTACCCGATTATAACGACCTTCCTCTTCTTCCTGACGGTCTCCATAGGTGTGCTGGGCAGGGGAACATTCTCTGATTTGTCCCCAGAAGCAACGGACACCGTATTCCCACTGTTGCTCGGGACCTATGCACCTATGGCACTGGGGACAATTCTTCTCACCGGAAGCATCGCTGCACTCATGTCCACCATGGACTCCCAACTACTGACACTTACCTCCATGATCACCAGTGATTTCATCAAGATCAAGAAAAAGGAGGTCCTGAAGGAAAAGATCACAATCATCGTTCTCGGTGCTCTCGGGTTTCTGATTGCCTTTCGGCCTCCACAGACCATACTTGGTTTCATCAGCAAGACAACCTTCAACGGTCTTGCTGTACTCGCCCCCGCGGTCATAGCAGGGCTGTACTGGAAAGGGGCGAACAAGTATGGGGCCACTGCAAGCATACTCATCGGTGAGGTGATGGTTCTCGGATACTATTACGGGATCATACATACAGAGGGTATATTACCAGTTGTTCCCATACTGGGGGCAACAGCTGCCGTCCTTGCGATTGTCAGTGTGTGCACACCTTCAGTAAATGAAAATACCTCTATTGTCTTCAGCATTGACCGGAGGGCACTTCCCTGGATTCCCGTATTTGCCATACTCTTCATCCTCGGGAATGACTTCTGGAACTGGGGCCGCAGGCCCATTCTCGTGGGCGGGCTTCCCCTCTGGGTCTGGTATTTCTTTGCACTTGGGATTTTACTCTCCCTGGCCTACAAGCTGTTCTTGAAAAGAATAACAGGTGCAGAAAAACCGGCTGTGCAACATACCCTGTGAAAATAAATCATACTGGTTATTCGCATTTTTTATACAAACAGGTATATACTATACATGTAACTCAATTCTTGCATATGGTACACCGATGTCGAAGTCCATACTCATCGTCGAAAAGAACGACTACGTCGTTCTGAAGATAGCCGAGTACCTCCGAACTGCGGGATATGAAACATCCCGTGCGAAGAGCAGCCAGCTCGGTATCGGTGCAATTCGCAGCAGCCCGCCGGACCTCATCCTCCTTTCGAACGATTTAAATGATCTGGACACCCAGGCATTCCTGGAAAGGATGAGGAATATGGTCGGGAAGGGGAAAATACCCGTACTCCTCATAACAAAAAAGAACGACAATGTTGCTAAAAAAGTACAGCATCCTGATGAAATAATTGACACCATACAGAAACCGGTTGCACTCGAAAGGCTTCACCTGCGCATATCGGAATTTTTCCAGGTTCCTGTCACCAAGGATACGCGACACCTGACCTCAGAGGTCTATATACGGGACGGGATCGTTATCGTCGAGCTCCGGGGTCATTTGACGCAGCTGGAACTCGTCTCTCTCAAATATAGGATACTCGATATTGCACTTGCTGACAAAACACTTTCAAAGAGATTCTATATTATTATATATGATCTTGAGAAGGATGGGCTCACACAGGAATCCTTCGGCAAAATCTTCAGTTTCGCCGCATTCTTCAAGGACACACCAC
>Ga0114922_10006367_pt1 | contig 10845 bp, 8 predicted proteins | sample AartaG_FD_100975 | JGI IMG/M metagenome (GOLD analysis project Ga0114922, IMG submission 100975) | Deep subsurface microbial communities from Aarhus Bay to uncover new lineages of life (NeLLi) - Aarhus_00045 metaG | ecosystem: Environmental > Aquatic > Marine > Oceanic > Sediment | place: Aarhus...
GGAAAGCATTTATGATGAATACAAAACACAGCCCCGCATCTATGACCTCATTCAAAGGATCAGGAAAGGGGAATAATGATCGAGAGAGTCAAAAAGCGGATAGATAAACTTCTCGAGCTGGCCCTCATCATCCTGATGGGCGCCAATGTGCTCAACGTGCTCTGGCAGGTTTTCACCCGATTTGTCCTACGGGATCCCAGTTCCTTTACAGAAGAGCTGGCCCGGTATCTTCTGATCTGGGTGGGATTGTTGGGGGCCAGCTATGCCGCCGGCAAAAAAATGCATCTGGCAATCGATGTGGTCCTGCAAGCTCTCAAGAAAAAAACGAAAATATGGGCCGAAATAATCATCCAGATTTTCATTCTTCTTTTTTCCTTTTTTGTGATGGTTGTCGGAGGTCTCAGGCTGGTGACCATCACGCTAACCTTGAACCAGATTTCTGCGGCCCTCCGTATAAAGCTGGGGTATGTGTACTTGGTTCTTCCGCTCAGCGGATTGCTCATCATGTTTTATGCATCGGTTTTTATCGTCGAGAGATTAGGTGCGTTTTCTGGGAAACAGCTGGAAGTTGAGTCCATTGCTGTGGAAAACCAGGAGGGGATCTAAAAAATGGAACTGTTCCACATCCTCATCCTGATCGGCAGTTTTGCGTTCCTCCTTTTTCTTGGGGTTCCCATTTCATTTTGTATCGGGATATCCACAATCACAACCATGTTGATGAGCATCGACACAAGTCCGGCCCTCACCACCATGGCCCAGCGGATGGCCACAGGGTTGGACAGTTTTGCCTTGCTGGCCATTCCTTTTTTCATCCTCTCCGGGCAGTTGATGAACAGGGGAGGGATCGCACGAAGGTTGATCGATTTTGCCAAGGTATTGGTCGGGATGTTCCCAGGAGGCTTGGCCTTCGTCCACATCATGGCCGCCATGCTTTTCGGGTCGATCTCGGGATCCGCCGTTGCTTCGTCTGCTGCTATCGGAGGTTTTATGATCCCGCAGATGAAAAAGGAGGGATACGACCTCGAATACAGCGCAGCCGTTAATATTACATCAGCCACGACCGGACTGATCATACCACCCAGCAACATCCTGATCGTGTACTCCCTTGCCAGCGGGGGAGTTTCCATCGGGGCGCTGTTCGTGGCCGGGTATATTCCAGGAATTCTGATAGGCCTTTCCTTGATGGTCGTTGCGGGACTGATCGCCCACAGAAAAAAATATCCGATCGCCCAGAGGATAAAATTCAAGGAGGGCATCCTCCGCTTCCTGGACGCCATCCCCAGCCTGTTTTTAATTATCCTGGTGATCGGGGGGATCGTGGCCGGGTATTTCACGGCTACCGAGGCCTCGGCTATAGCTGTTCTTTACACTTTCATCCTGTCCGTCCTGATCTACAGGGAAGTCAAGTGGAAAGAGATTCCCAAGATCCTGGTCGACACATCGGCCACGACAGCCATTGTCATGCTGCTTATCGGAACATCCATGGGCATGTCCTGGATCATGTCCTACGAGAACATCCCGCAAACGGTCAGCTCAGCCCTGATGGCGATATCCAACAGCCAGATCATCATCCTGCTGATCATAAATCTCGTTCTGCTTATGGTCGGGACCTTCATGGATATGACACCGGCTGTTCTGATTTTTACCCCGATCTTTTTACCGGTCGTGATGCAGTTGGGAGTCAACCCGATCCACTTCGGGATCATCATGGTGCTGAATTTGAGCATCGGGCTGTGCACACCGCCTGTCGGGAGCGTGTTGTTCATCGGGTGCGGGATCGCCGGCACCACCATTGCCCGCGTCATCCGGCCGCTCCTCCCGCTGTTTATCGCGATGCTCGTTTCTCTCCTGCTCGTTACCTTCATCCCAGAGATCAGCCTTTTCCTCCCCCGCCTCTTCGGCTATTAGGGGACGTCCCATTAGGTGCCACCCCATAATATGGTGTGAATAGAATTTTTAGAATAACTCGTTTAGCGCTATTTATCTTTTCGCCGGCCCTAAATATTTATCGAGCCAGGCGAGGATTTCCTTGATGGATTCGTTCAGCGGAGGAATGTGGTCGGTATCGTACAACTTCAGTTCCTTGTGTTCATCCGGAGTTCTTAAAAGGTCAAGCAAGGGCTTTGCGGATGTCTCATAAGGGAAATTTGCGTCGTATTTTCCATTCAACATCAATGTGGGCGTTTTCACCCGGGTGACATAATTGATTGGATGGACCTCGGGGCGGCCGGGATCTCCTAAGCCTCCTGGCAATAATACACTGGCTTTAAGGCGTTCCTCAACGGCAGGTATGATCACTCCGGGCCAATGCCCACCCCAGCTCATTCCGTAATAGGCAAGCTTTTGGTTGTCGATATCTTGACGGGTCTCCAGATAGTCGATGCATCTTTTGAAATCTTTGACCAGTTGAATCCGGTATTCCGTTTGCCGGTGGGTATTATCCCAGGGATCTGGCCGCTCAAAATTCCGTTCCATGGTCCCTTTATAGACAGGATACAGAGCGGCCCGGCCGTTTTTCACGACAAAGGAAAGGAAAACCTTGAATTCCATTGAGCTTTCGATTTCACGACTCGACTTTCGCCATTGTGCTTGTACGCCAGGAAAATAGATGACTGTCTGGTAAGGGGGCGCTGCATTTTTGGGAAGAAAAAGAACAGCGATCATCCGTTCTCCCCCATAGGCGGCATTAAAAGTTATTTGTTCTTGAATCCAATCGTCGTGACTCTCATCCTTCCATTCCACACGCGCGTCGAGGTCGGTCCTGTCGTAAGCGAACTGCTGTTTGTACACCTGATAAATAGAATCTGGAACCGGTTTTTCTTTATAAAAATCCTTTGTTTCCCCCAATTTTACCAAACTGAACGCTGCTTCGGGGATCTTCTCCGGATCGGGATACAGAGCGCAACGGAACCCATTTTTAGGGGAGCGGTCGAAGGAGGAAGCCTGACTCATATTCCCGAACATATAGGCGTTATCATTCCAGGCGCCGCCCCGAATAAGTCTTCCTTTTGGGGTTTCGTTCCAGCACCATTCTCTCACATTCCCCGCCATATCGAAGGCCCCGTAGGCAGTCATTCCTAGATTGCTTCCTGCTGGAGCAGGACCCTTGCCCTGAAAATTGCTGAAGGGAACAAAAATCGCATTACCCCCGAATTGGAACCACATGATCATCGGCGTGTATTCACCTCTGGCGATACCCCAGTGATGTCCTGTCGGCAGGCTTTTTCCGGCAAATTCTGCGTATGCGGCCGCCTCGTACCAAGTTATGCCTGAAACCGGGTAATTTTCCTGTCCCTCGGGATAATCTCCGGCCTGCCATGTGGAGGGGCCAGGTATATCTGTTTGATCCACAAACTCGGCTATGGCTTTATCCCAAGTAAGGATTTTGCCATCCTTGATAAATCCATGTTTCCAGTGTTCCCTGTTTTGATATCCTCCGCTGTCTATGAACTCCTTGTACTGCTCATTCGTGGCCTCAAACCTGTCAATAAAAAAATCATCCAACTTCCCGAGCGGCGTTTTCATACCGGACACGCGCACCATCTCCTGAGGTGTTGTTCCTTTTTCATCCAGCGCTCTCACGAGATCAATAGGTATTAATCCTTCTGCGGGGCTTACACTCCAGTTGGTAGATGCAGCCAAAACTGTGTCATAGCCTTCCTTTTCTATTCTCCATCTGAAGATTCCTATGGCTAACCTGACATTTTCGATGGGGGAGACACCTAGATATTCCCATTCGCTGTCCGGCGTATCGTATTCCTTCATATAAATCTCAGCACCTGGAGGCTCTGTTCGGATGTTGATATTCATGGAGCATTTTGAAAACAGCTCTTCAAGTTTGGAATCGTTGGGAATAACCTTTTCTACTTCCAATGCCAGTTTGTAAGGTTCGGTGAAATTCCTTAAGTTTCCTTCAAGAAGCCGCTCGATCTCTGGAAGTGCTTCTTCCCTGGCCCAGCGGATTTTGGCCTGGCGGTTGAAGAACCAGACAGAAGCGAGGGCAATGATAATGACTGCACAAACAGCCGGGATAGCAACCCTTGGCCTGCGGATACGACGAAAAAATGTCCGCAGGTTGAAGGCTCCCAATTCCTCTGCCCGCAGACTGTCTTCAAATTTTCTCAGATCCTTCAGCATTTCTTCTGCGGATGCATACCGGGATTCCGGTTTTTTCTTTAAGGCACGACCGATGATTTGTTGTATTTCCGGAGGAAGATCACTTTTTATTTCCTTGATAGGTTTTGGTTCCTCATGCACGACGGAATATAGAATGGATGCTTCCCGGTCACCTTTGAACGGAAAATCTCCGGAGAGCATCTCATACATGACCACGCCTAAAGACCATATGTCGGTCCGCTGGTCAACCTCTTCGCCTCTGGCCTGCTCTGGAGACATGTAGGCCACAGTCCCCAAGGTCGTTCCTTCTCTTGTCAAGAGAGTTCCCCCTTTGACTTTGGCCAAACCGAAGTCCATGACCTTTGCCTGGCCCTTTTCCGTGATCATGATATTGGCGCTCTTGATGTCCCTGTGGACGATGCCTTTCTTGTGGGCCTCTTCAAGACCTTCAGCCACCTGGATGGCGATTTTCAAAGCTTCTTCCGTTTTCAAAGGGCCTTGATTTATCCTCTCCTTCAAGCTTTGCCCTTTCACATACTCCATGGAGATGAAGGATCGTCCTTCCTCTTCATTGATCTCATGGATGGTGCAGATATTGGGATGGGACAGAGCTGCTGCTGATCGGGCTTCGAGGACAAACCGTTCTCTGGCCTCCTCGTCCTGGGTCAATTCCGGTGGCAGGAACTTAAGGGCCACATGGCGCTTAAGCTTTGTATCCTCTGCCTTGTACACGATGCCCATTCCCCCTCTTCCCACTACGTCTTCGATCTTGTACTTATTGATGAGTTCAGTCCCGGGCCTCAATTCCTCTATCGGTTTCAAGATTGTTCTCGTCTGTGATAGGAATATTTCCTCAGAAGGATGAATCGGAGTCCCGCACTTGCTGCAGAAACGGGAATCGTCAGAGACCCCAGCCTGACACTTTGGACATTGAATTGGCATCTTTGTCTCCTTATAAGAAAACAGAAAATTTCTTGGATGAAGTTTTTTTGATCCCTGCCATTTTTAACACTATCATAACCGTAAAAGCAGAGTCAATTGAATAGGAAAGAGGACCTATTTCAGTGATACAGAGGATTGAATAAATTGACCAATAGGCAATAAAGGAGATGGTACCTGATGGGATGTCCTTAACTTTCTAGGTTTGACAACGGATTTTTTTCTGTGATATATGTCTTTTGGGGACTCAGAAAGCTTTGACACAAAAAGTAAACTTAAGTCCAATCGCTGCATTTCTCAATCAAAAGGAGGTATTCTTATGATTTGGTGGGTCTTTTTGCTGGTCGTCGTAACGATTATGTCCTATTTATCCGATGTCGGTATCCTCACTTTTTTGCAGGATTTTAGGGTGCCTTTCTTGAATGCTTCCCTGATGAGCATTCTGGTTTTGCTCTGCCTGATCGGGCTCTTGGCTCGCATGATGAAGATGTCCAAGAAGGGAGAAAAGGAAGCTCTCAGGGAGAAAGTCAAACAGCTGGAAAAAGAACTTTCCGACCTCAAAGGTCAATAGAAACGAACGGGTCCTGGATCATCCAGGTTAATTGATCGAGGTCATTAACCAGAGCAACAGGATAATCACTCCCACAAGAATCCAGCTTCCGCCAAAACCCAAGGCATCGAGTTTGGTGGGCTTCATGATTTCCCAGTTCGATCCAGGCTTGATCTTATCCTTTTCGAATTTCCCGGGATTTTCATAAGATTCCTGTAGGGCTTGTTTGTCCTCTTCCTCAGTTTTTTGAACGGGCGTGTGAAGCTTGACGTAAAATCTATCCAGGTTCGGTTTGGGTGCTGGCTTTGTGAAAAATGAGATCAAGAACAAAAATAAGAACGGAAACAGGGCGTCGAAAAAGAACCGGACGGCTACCAGTTGGGATTTTTTAAGTCCTGAAAAATCGATCCCGAACCAGCTCAACACCCATAGTTCAGCATGGAATCGTCCCAATCCTACTTTGGTCGAATCTGGATCGGAAGGATCGACACGGGCAACACTTTCGAAATACACGCCCACGGGCTCGATGACGTGTTGTTTAGGGATGGATTGTCCGACAAAATCGGCCTTCCCTTCTTCGACATCTATTTTTAATGCACTTGTCGTGTATACGATAACTTTGGGCTGAGTTTCCTGGAGAAAGGTGGGATTGTGTTTGGCCCAGTTCAGCGTGGGAAAAAGGTTGGGGATGACGGCATAGATGATCAAACAGATAGCCACTTGAGTGGCTACCGCGGTTTTTGTCAGCCTTCGCCACATAAAACCCAGCCAAATGGAGGCTCCATAGATGGCCGGTATGGAAATGATGTATTTGAAAAGCTCCAGGAGATTGTTCACATAAAGGGCAACCGCTATCCCTCCCAAAAGCGTCACTCCTATAGCGATGCGGCCCACGAATAAATAGTGTTTTTCGGATTTTTCCGGCTTGAAAGGCTGGTAGATGTTTTTGATAAAAAGGGCGGAGTAAGAGACAGCGCTGGCATCGAGTGTGGACATGTTGGCAGCCAGGATGCCCACCAGCATCAGACCGATCGCCCCTGGGAATAGCAGGTCTTTGGACATGTATCCCCATATCAAGTCAGGATCGTTCAGTATCCCAGTATACAGTCCAATTGCCAGCAGGCCTGCCAATGCCCAGAAGATCATGATAAACCGTTTGAAAAACATGCCCCCGATCATGCCGAATCGGGCGGTCATCTCGTTTTTGGCCGATCCGGCAGTCTGCATGCCCGGAGCCACAGCGATGATCGAGACAAGGTTGGCCAGCACCATCCCGAGGATGGTGTACCAGGCGTATTCGCTCATGGTCACTGATCCGAAAAGCTCGAACATGTAGTCGGGTACGGATGCATGAAGGCCGGAAAATCCCCCTATCTTGTGAAGGCCGATCGGGATGAGGATTATCGAGAACGTGATGATCAGCAATCCCTGGATAGCATCGGTGATGGCTGCAGCGCGGAATCCTCCCAGCATGGTGTAGATCCCCACGATGACGGCATAAATGAAATAAAACAGAATGGGATTGGTGTGGGAGATGAATGAATGGAGCTCGCCGCGCTTGTTTTTTTCGTTCAGTTCATCGTATTTGGTTTGCTCTGTCTGACTTAAGCCATCGTCCAATTGATTCCGGAGCGTTTGATATTCTCGGTACTGCTCTACACTCAATCGTTCTTCTTTGGTTTGTTGTTCAGGCGATTTGGGTGTCATGGCCATCATGGTCTTGGCAGCCACCATGTATCCGATTCCCCCACCTAAAATGGACATCAGCAGGATAAAAATGGCATAACTTGCGCCGAGAGATTTGCTGTTGAACCTTTCGGTGAAGTAATCCCCGATAGTTGTCAGGCGGATCCGTCTGAAAAAAAAGACAGAAAACCAATAAAAGGGTGTGAGGAAGAGGACCAGGTACTGGATCCACATGCCCCCGATACCGGTCCGGTAGATTTCGCGAGAAACAGCGACGGCCTGATCGGCATTGGTGGAGCAGCCGAAGTTGAGGAAAAACTGATAAAATTTTCCGAGCTTGCGGCCGGCAAGAAAAAAGTCTCCGGTGGTTTTGGTTTTTTCTCCTGCGCGTTTTCCTATCCATAAAATGAGGGCTACATAAAAAAGAACAATTCCAAAATCGACAATGTGCAGGCCCCAAATATGCATACGTTATGCGCTCCAATCCCTAGTTTTTTACTTTGTATCGGCCTCAATGTCAATAAAAAGGGGCTGGTTCTTTTTATTTGTCTGGCTATTTTAAAAAACATATAATATCCTGGAAAAAATGGGACTTCCCCTTTTAGGAGGATGATTTGAATGAATCTTTTCTCGATCGACTGAGAAACGGCGATCTGCTGTTGGGCACCATTTTGACGCTTCCATCTCCTGAAACAGCGGAGCTCCTTTCTCAATCCGGTTTTGACTGGCTTTTTGTCGATATGGAACACACTTCCCTCGGAGTGAAAGACGTGCAGAGAATCCTCCAGGCCGTCGGGAAGGAATTTCCCTGTCTGGTACGGATCCCGATTTTGGACAAAGCTTGGATCAAGAAGGTCCTCGACTCCGGTCCTGCAGGAATCATCGTGCCACATGTGAACACATCCGAAGATGCCGAAAAAATTCTCCGGTGGAGCAAATATCCTCCAGAAGGAACGCGAAGTGTTGGCATCTCCCGTGCTCAAGGCTACGGCTTGAGCCTCAAAGATTACATGAACAAAGCCAATGAGACGATCGCTGTAGTCCCGCAGGTGGAACACATCGAGGCCGTCGATAACTTGGAGTCATTCGTCAAGATCCCCGGGCTTTCAGTCCTTTTTGTCGGTCCGTACGATCTATCGGGCAGCGTGGGCAAACTCGGCGATGTGAAAGACCCTGAAGTCCAGGGATTGATTCAAAAAGTGCAGGCCATATGTTCCAAGGCTGGGATTGCGACCGGGATATTCGGCGTAGATGCGGAAGCTGTCAAACCCTACTTTGACTTGGGGTATTCACTCATTGCGGTCGGGACAGATACCTCTTACCTTTCAAAATCTGTCCAAGAAACCCTTCGGACTCTTCGAAAACAGTAATGAAAAACAATGGGTGAGCACACCTTTGTTAAAACCGGCCGGCCTGAATTCGACCAACTTATCCCGATAATCCGATCCTTCCTCAAAAACAATGCGTTGGACGTCGTGATCGACGGGAAAAAAATCAGGGGATACCGCACTCCCGACACCAAATCCTTCTGGATCAGAGACTTCAGCGATATGCTCCGTGGGGTGAAATATTTTGAATCGGACCTCAAGAGTCTGATCGAACATTTTGCCGAAACACAAGCACAAAACGGACGCATCTTTGATTACGTCACGACGTTTCCCGAAAAGCTCCCCTGCGAAAAGGAAAATTGGACCAAGTATGTACGGGTGCCGGTGGAGGCGGATGTGGAATACAGGTTTGTCAAAGCCTGTTTTCTTGTTTGGCAGGCAACAGGAGATGGCCGGTGGTTGCTGAAGCTTTTGCCAAACCTTGAAAAGGCTTTGCAGTACATCCTTTCCCATCCCTGGCGCTGGGATGAGGACAGGCAGCTTGTGAAGAGAGCCTACACCATAGACACGTGGGATTTTGCCTACACAGGGGGCTCCCATGATTGGCTCCAGTTTCAGATAACAGAGGACACATATTGGGGAATCATGCACGGGGACAACAGCGGCTATTATGAGGCTTTCCGCATTATGGCTCTCATGTATGCCCATTTTAACAACCGGAGCCGGGCCAAGTTCTGGGAAAAACATGCACAAGAATTGAAGTCGCGTATGAACAAAGCTTGCTGGAACGGAAGATTTTACACCCATTTTGTGAAGATCACCCCTGTTGAAATTCCCGGTGTCGATGAAACCGAACAATTGAGTTTGAGTAATCCGATGGCCATCAACCGGGGGGTTGCCTTGCATGAACAGGCCGTCTCGATCATCCAGGAATACCGGAAGCGAAGAGAAAACTCCGCAGCTTTTGCCGAGTGGTTCTCGATCGACCCTCCGTTTCCGGACGGTATTTTTGGCGATGAGAAATTGATCGGTGGAGCATATATCAACGGAGGCATCATGCCCCTCGTAGGAGGGGAATTGGCCAAGGCCGCCTTCGAGCATGGATTCGAAGCTTATGGTGTGAATATATTGAACCGCTATTCCAAGATGATAGCCGAAACGGGGAATTCCTACCTTTGGTACTTTCCCGATGGGACACCCTCCAGTGCTGAGACGAGCACCAGTCCGGAAGCGTCCTCCTCAGATGCTTGGGGTTCCAGCGCGATGCTCCATGCCTTTTTAGAGGGATTGGCAGGCGTGGAAGACAGGCTGAGCCTATTTCAAAATGTCCAGTTATCTCCCCGTTGGGTATCAGCTGAGGTGGAAGAAGCCGAGGTTCAGGTCGAATACGGGTGCTCGGGTGCTCGTTTGGGTTATTTTTTCCGTCACTCGGGGGATCAGATATCTCTCGAAGTTCATTCGGATCAATCGGAAATCCTGTTTCATGTTTTGCTTCCTCAGGATTTTGAGGCATGTTCTGTGAGAGTGGGAGGAAAAGAAACTGAATTTCAGAATGAAATAATACAGAATAGTCCGTATGTGGATTTTAATTCCGATGTTTTCGGAGAAGTTTCGATCAAGATTCAACTGCAAAAAACCAGGAGGACTCCATGAAAAAATCCCGGGTTTTAGTCGGTCTAATTTTGTTTGTTTTTGGTTTATTTTCTGGCTGCAGCAATCGCGCGCAGGAGGAGAGGAGGTATGAGATCAAAGTGCGAAGCCTAAGAGAGTTGATTGTCGGCCAGGCCTACGCATGTGTCAGCCAGTCCAAAGCCTACCAGGCAGTTTGGGAATATGCTAAAGTAACGGAAATGGATTTCGATTCAGCCGCAGCCCAGATGTTGGGCCCACAAACAAAACAAAACAAAGCCACGATGGTCGAACAAAAGGCTATGATCGAGAATCTCTTGGAGGAGTTAAAAGAGCCTCCCTCAAGATTTGAGGAGGCATACAAAAGACTGGGTGATCTTTATGAATTCTATGTGCAAATGCATGATCTCGCGATGGACCCGTTGGACGACATGGATAAACACATGAATTCTGTAAATAAGCTATCCGACCAGATTGTAGAAAAAGCGCGTGAACTGGATGCCTCTTTGGCAGTGAAATAGAGAGAAAGCAGATGTCGTTATCCGAAAAAGAAAAACGGGTGTACGAAGTCCTGGACAAGCTGGGGATTTCTTACAA
>Ga0114922_10006368_pt1 | contig 10844 bp, 14 predicted proteins | sample AartaG_FD_100975 | JGI IMG/M metagenome (GOLD analysis project Ga0114922, IMG submission 100975) | Deep subsurface microbial communities from Aarhus Bay to uncover new lineages of life (NeLLi) - Aarhus_00045 metaG | ecosystem: Environmental > Aquatic > Marine > Oceanic > Sediment | place...
AATCAAATGAATATGATGGAAAAAGGAATTGATCAAACTCAATTATCTATTGGTCAAAATATTGATGACAGGTTAAATAACACTTTAAATGCTGTAGGACCTACTTTTACAGAAACACCAAGAGTAGCTTCTACCAAATACAAAGATTTATCCAATGCAGCGAGAAATAATTTAGCTTTTGGCACGCTAGATGATGCAATTGCAGCGGAGAGAGGAATAGCTGGGCTATGAGTGATACAGGAGGAATTAGTTCAGTAAGATCTATTAACGATCCAATTTTCAAAAAAGCGTTAGGTATGAATAGAGGTGGACCAGTAGGAGATTTATCTGCACCTCCACCAACTAAGGCACCTCCTATGCCTCAACCAAGATTTTATGAACAAGCTACTATGGAAGAAACAGTTATTCCAAGTGAGCCAAGAGTTAATCCGAATTATGATACAGGAGCTATATTTCCAATGCCTAGTATCCAAGGACCAATATCCTCAGAACCAGGTGTCATGAATATACCACAAATGGATAGAGCTCCTGAAGGTACTGTTATGCAAGATATGATAATGAAGGGAAGAGTTTTAGATCCTAGAGATATATATCCTGAAGATCCTGATCCTAGTTTTGTATTACCTCCAGGTGTTCAACCTAAAACAGGAATACTACAAATAACAAAGGTGTATGACATATGATAGAAATAACTGATGAATTGATTGAAAGGGTTAAGGCCCATGAAGGGTATAGGAATACCGTCTATTTGGACACGCTAGGCAAAAAAACTGTGGGTATAGGACACCTTTGCGTAGAAGATCATTGGGAAGAAGATAGAGAATATGAAGAAGCTTACCTCATGAACATCTTTGAAGGTGATTTAAAAGAAGCTTGTGTCAATGCAGAATCTCTCATCAAAGAACACATTACATCAGATATTCATTTAGATGAATCTATAGAACACGTCTTAGTAGAAATGGTCTTTCAACTGGGTATTGGAGGTGTGGGAAAGTTCTCCAAGATGTGGAAAGCCTTAAATGAAGGCAATAATGAAGAAGCTGCGAATCAAATGCTTGATTCTAGGTGGCATTCTCAAACCCCTTCAAGAGCAGAAGATCTCGCAGAAATAGTTGCAAGCGCATAAAGAAAGTAGTAGGATAAACACATGGCAAATATATTTGGATTAGCTAAAAAAGGCTTAGGAATGTTGGGTAGAGGTAAAGGAAAAGGTATGATTGGTAAGACAATTAAAGATACATCCCCTCCTATGATTAAAATTAAACCTACAAAAAAGGGATCTAAAACTTCTACTACAAAAGTAGTAGGAAAACCTGAAAAGTTAGACTTTGATAAATATGAACAGCCAGCCGCTTTAAGAAAAGGAAAAGGTGCTACTTTATCTAGCATCAAAAAAAATAACCCTAAGTTATATAAAAAATATATGGAAAGTTTAGGTAAAAAATGAGAAAAGATTTAAGAAAAAGATTCGGTATCGTAGATACATTCAAAGCACCTAAGATCGAAGACGATGGTGGTTCTCCAAAAGAGTACACGGACCACGGTGCATTTAACAACGAAGCTAAGCCAAGCCTACCTGAAGGTTACAAAAAAGGCGAAGCAAGAGGTATGGGAGCTGCTATCAAAGGCGGCAAATATATCATAGCTCCAGGAGAGTAACATGCCTTTTTCAAAATATTCCCCTAAGCAAAAAAAGTTAGCACGGATTGCAGAACCACGAGATGCGATTACAGGAGCTGACTTTGCTGCTTTAAAAAAGAAACCTAAGAAGATGGCTGGTGGCGGTAAACTCTCTAGTAAAAAAAGATATGGTAACGCGATTAAGCGTAAGGTTGCAGATATTCAAAAACGTACTAAACAAACAGAATATAGACCCCCTTTAAGTAGTCCTGAAACAGATACTTTTAATGAACAAGAATTTAAAGTTCAAGAAATTCCCACCCCTAAAATTTAATTACCTAGAATAAAACTCAATCACTAGATTCGGTTCCATCTGAACTGCATAAGGAACGTCAGCGAGTTGAGGTCCTCTTACAAACTTACCTAAATGAAGATACTCTGGAATATCTCTTTCATTAGAACTTAAAGCCTGAATGATCATAGGGATATTTAAGCTTTCATCTTTAAGAGAAATTTCATCACCGTCTTTTACTTGGTAAGATTTTTTATCAAGAACTTTACCGTTAACCATTACATGACCATGATTCACTAATTGTCTTGCTGCAAATACTGTGGGTGCAAATTTTAATCTAAACACAACAGCATCAAGTCGTCTTTCAAGAAGTTCAATTAACAATTGACTTGTATCTCCTTTGCGTCTAGCGGCTTCTACAAAAATCTTTTTAAATTGTTTTTCTGTTATGTCGCCATAGTATTTCTTGAGTTGTTGTTTTGCTTTTAACTGTATTCCAAAGTCAGATAGTTTTCTTTTTCTTGCCTGACCATGTTGCCCTGGACCATAAGTTCTTTTATTAAAAGGACTCTTGGGTCTACCCCATAAGTTTAAACCTAATCGTCTGTCTATTTTATTTTTTGATTGTATTCTTTTTGTCATAATTATTTAAGTAATCCATTCCTTTGCAGCGTCTCCCATAACTTGGCTAGCAATGTCAACCTTGTTCTTTAAAGCCGTTAAGATTTTTTCATCTATTGTACCTTTAGAAACAAGATCAACATAAGTAACCTTATTCTTTTGTCCTATTCTATGTGCTCTGTCCTCTGACTGTAATCTAATCTCTAAATCATAATTGTTTGAAAAATACACAACAGTGTGAGAGGTGGTAAGAGTAATTCCATAGCCACCTGTTTTCGGATTAGCGACCAAGTACGTAAGGTCGTTCTCCACATCCTGAAAATTCTTGACAAGATCCATCCGTGTCTGATTAGCAGTGTCACCATAAAAAGCTGAAGTCGAAGTTTCACCATATTTCTCCTTTAGTAGTTTTGTTATTGTCTGAATGTTATGTCTATAATTAGCCCAAATAATAACTTTACCTGTGGCCTCATCTAGTACATGCAACAATTCACTATAACGATTGCCAGGGACGTCGTGAGTCTCACCATCATCGTTGATAGTAAACTCACAACACACCTGGTGCAGCTTCACAATCTGTGAAAGTCTGTTTGCAGTCGTCGTCGTTTTGTCGTCAAAGATAAACATAGCGTTTCGCTTTAACGATTCATACGCTACGAGCTGTTCCTTGCTCATTTGTACGAATCTTTTCTGATAGATCTTTTCAGGGAGATCTAAACAATCTTCTTTTTTCACTCGGTAAGAGTTACTCTTGATTAATACATCAAGCTCATCAAGTCTTTGATAGCCTGTGATTAAAGGAAAGGTTCTGCCACTTGATGTGGGTTTTGAAATAACTTTTGCGTAACGAGCACGAAACGCATAATAATTATTTTGTCTTAAAATTCTTGTATCTAAAAAAGCAAACTGTGCAAAAATATCCAAAGGACTTTTTGTGACAGGAGTACCTGTAAGAATTCTTTTGTACTTTACATCTTTAGCAACACGTAAAATGTTTTTCGTTCTCATAGCTGCTGGAGTCTTAATCGTTGTGCTCTCATCAACAATCATCATGGTTTTATTTTTATCTTGTTTAGAGATAAATTTTTCTAAAAAAAGAAATCCTTTTTTACTAGAGATAGATTCTATGTTCATAAGAAAAATAAAAAGACCCTGATCTTGTTTGATAAGTATCTGTGTTAGATCTTCTTTTGTTTCAGCATCTTTTAAGGAAGGGTCCCAGGTAGAGATTCGCATCTCCTGATCTGTATACTCTGTAATCTCTGTATGCCAGTTACGATACACGGACTTCGGACCAAAGATCACGACAGAATTTATTTTATTTTCACTATATAAATCCAACATATCATGAATAGCAGTAATAGTTTTACCTGTACCCATCTCCATAAGATAAGCGAAAACATTAGAATTTTTTCTTCTACACTCTGACACAGCGGTACGCTGATGCTCGAAGAGCTCTTTTTTATAGTTAGCCATAAAAATAATATATTGCATTTTTTTAGGATTTCAAGTATAAACAATTTATAACAACACTAGGAGGTGTTATATGGCTAACGAAATAAGCTTCGAGGAATTGAAGCACGACTCAGGAGATCTCAAAAAGCTTGATGATACAAGCTTAGAGACTCTTTCAGTTCTTATTCAAAAACTATTAGACAAACAAACTTTAGTTGAAGAATTAGAATTATCACTAAAAGAACAGAAGAGGGAAGTTGAATTATTATCCTCTGAGACAATACCACTTAAAATGCAAGAGATGGGAATTACATCTACACAGATGGATGACGGCAGTAAGGTTACTTACAAAGATGAATTCTTTTGTCGTATTCCAAAAGATAGATCATCTGAAGCTCTCAAGTATTTAAGAGATGAAGGTCTTGGAGACATAATTAAAAATCAAGTTTCCACAAGTTTCGGATCGGGTGAAGATAATATGGCTGGTGATTTAGCTGGATATATTCAGCAAAGTTACGGTGTCACCCCTGACGTGAAAGAATCAGTGCATCCTTCGACACTGAAGGCGTCTCTCAAAAGACGTCAAGAAGAAGGAATTTCGGACCCTGAGGATCTCTTTGGGATTTTCATACGTCCAGTAACCAAAGTAACGAAAGGTAAAAAATGAACGAACCAAAAGCAAAAAAAGAAGTAGCAACTAAATCAGAAAACACTGTTGCTGTTTCACAGCCTATGGATCTTGCCACAGTAATGGCAGACCAAGGTGCGGGTTTATCTAGTCATACAATGGATGACTTAGCTATTCCCTTTATGAAGATACTTAGTTCTATGTCTCCACAGACAAAGAAAAATAAAACTGAGTATATTGAAGGAGCGACAGAAGGCATGATCTTTAATACTGTTAGTCAGGAATTGACTGATGGTACTAAAGGAATTTCAATCGTACCCTGTCTCTTTGAACCTGTTCTACTTGAATGGACGGATAGAGGACAAGGATCTTCGGCTCCTGTTGTTCATCCAGTTGATTCAGATATTCTGAATCAAGCAGTCAAGGATTCTGAAGGTAAACTTAGGTTGCCTTCAGGAACTTACTTAGAGAGGACTCACAATCATTATTGCCTCCTTATCGATAATGAAGGATTCACTTCTCAAGTGCTTCTTTCTATGAAAGTAAGTCAACTTTCTAAGTCAAGAAAGTGGAACACGATGATTATGTCAGCCAAGGTTCGAAATGGTGACACGGTTATCAATCCTCCTAGTTGGTACTACACATACCATCTACAAACCAAAGCTGAGACTAATGACAAAGGCGATTGGTACGGCTGGAATATTACAAGGGGTGAGGTTGTTCCAGCGTCTGTTTATAGTGAAGCTAAGCTTTTCCATGACTCTATCAAGAGGAAGGAAGTTAAAGTTAACTATTCTGAGGACGAAGGCACAGATAAAAAGGATAATAATCCTTTTTAGTAATCATTGATTGTGGTGGGGTCTAAGTGGCCCCACCCTTTTGTTGAGTGTGATGGCAGATCATATAAAATTTAGAGATATATTTAATGGCTTAACTCGAGCACATGGTGTTTATCATAAAGGGGAAGTCAAAGAAAATGGTAAAGTTAGTGGTAAAGCTTTTATTTTAAAAGAAGAAGTCACTGACATACACTGGAAAAATCATATAGAAGGAATTGAACCTTCCTTAGGTATTGTACCTATTAGAGATGACAGCACTTGTAGTTGGTGTTGTATTGACGTTGACGACTACACTCTAGATATTTTAAAAACAATTACCAATATTAGAAAATTAAAAATACCAATCGTACCCTGTCGATCTAAATCAGGTGGATTACATTTATTTATCTTTGTCAAAGGAAGTATTACTGCTTCACTTGCTAGGAAGAAATTAAAAGAGATTGCCTCAATTTTAGGTTTTGCTCACTGTGAGATCTTTCCAAAGCAAACTGAGCTTGATGTTAAGCGTGGAGACACAGGAAATTTTTTAAATCTACCCTACTTCAAGGGAGACATGAGTGGAAGATACTCAATTGATGACAAAGGGGAGTCAAGAACGATGGAAGAGTTCTTCGAGGCTGTAAATCAGTATGCAATCATACCAGAGGACTTCCAAAACCTATCTGTAAAGTCCTTAAAACCGAAAAAGACCTCTTTTGATGGTCCTCCTTGCATAGAAATCCTTCAAAACATAGGTATTTACGAGGGTGGACGTGATGATGCAGTATTTCACTACTGTTGTTATGCTAAGAAGAAGTTTCCCACGGACCAATGGCAAAACGAAGTGTTTAAATTTAATACAGACTACTGCAAACCTCCGATGGGTTATGATCAAGTCAAGCAAAAGATAGATCAGCATGAGAAAAAAGATTACGGATACAAATGTAAAGACCAACCAATGATGTCTCACTGTGATAGTTCTAAATGTAGAGTAAGAAAGTTTGGTATTGGCAGAGATGACATGGACATGTCTATTGAAAACCTAACAAAGCTAGAGTCAGATGAGTCTGTATGGCATTTAGATGTAGATGGTCATAGAATTACAGTAACCACTGATGAACTCATGGATCAAAAGTTATTTAGGAAAAAAGTATTGGAAACTAAAACCACATTACCTGTTGAGATGACCAAGAGAGATTACGAAGCTCGTATCAGAGAATTATTAGATACTGTAGAAGTAGTGAAGATGCCTTATGAAGTTACCAAAGAAGGTAGGTTCAATGCTCACCTTGACGATTTTATCTTTAATCAAGCGATTGCAGATGATATGGAAGACATCATGAATCATTGTGTCTACAAAGAAGATAATAAAGTTTTCTTTCAGCTATCTTCGTTAGAGAGATATGTAAGAAAGAATCAGTTTAAAGAATTTAGTACAACTCAAATGGGTTCTATTATCAGAGACAGAGGTGGAGACAGCAAACGCACTAGAATTAATTCTAATACAGTGAAGAATTTGTTTTGGATACCTGATCCTCAACCTAAGCAAGAAAAAAAACTAGCAGTACCAAAGGTTGATGATGAAGTCCCTTTCTAAAATAAAAAAGATTTATGGCCCTCCAGGCACTGGTAAAACTACGTATCTGTTAAAGATCGTCGAAGAGGAGATAGCAAGAAAAGTTTTACCTAATGAGATAGCCTTTTTGGCTTATACAAAAAAAGCTGCTACAGAGGCAATCAACAGAGCAAGTCAAAAGTTTAAGCTTGACACAAAAGAATTTAAACATTTCAGAACCATACATAGTTTAGCTTTTCAAAGCTTAGGTTTGTCTACTAACGATGTAATGAAGCCGAAACATTATATAGAAGTATCTGAAGCTCTTAAAGTAGATTTACAACCAAAAGATATTCATGATGATGATGGTAATTTTATTCAGCAAGATCCTTATTTAAAAATCATTGACTTATCAAGAATAACAGGAATCGATTTACACGACACCTTTTCTAAATATGGTCACATCGTAGGAGGATGGCGTAAGTTAGAACAAATTGCAGAGTATTTGAAAGAATACAAAAAAGTTAGAAATTTATATGACTTTACTGACATGCTAATAGAGTTTAATCTAAGACCTGAAGTATGGCCACATTTAGAGGTATTAATAGTTGACGAGGCGCAAGATCTATCGCTCGTCCAATGGCAAGTTATCACAAACCTCATTACTAAATGCAAAAGGGCATACATCGCTGGAGACGACGATCAAGCCATTTTTAAATGGGCTGGCGCTGATGTTAATAGTTTTCAGTCTTACCCTGGTGATTCTATCATCTTGGATAAATCCTATCGCATACCACAATCACATCACAACGTTGCCAATAAAATCGTTCGTAATATCAAAGACAGAATCGAAAAAACTTGGGAAGCAAAAGATGAAGAGGGTAAAGTTATTACAGTATACTCACATGAAGCCATACCATACAAAGATAAAAACTGGCTCGTACTTGCAAGGACGAAATACATACTTAATAAAGTTGAAAGGTTCTTCTTGGAACAGGGTTACTACTACTCACGATTTGGAAGCAGTAGCATAAGTGATAGATTAAAACACGCCATAGCCTCCTGGAACAAAATAGCTGAAGGTGAATCTATAGGATTAGAAGGACTAAAAGCTATGTATGACTTTATGAGTTCAGGCAGAGGTGTTCAAAGAAATTTTAAGAAACTTACACATATTGATGACAGAGAAACATTTGATTATGAAAAACTTTTGTTTAGTCACGGTCTTTTAGTAGGGAAAGAAAGCACTTGGTATCAAGCTTTAGATAAGATACCGTATGGAAAGGTAATGTATATTCGCCAATTAATGAAACGAGGGGTAGATATTTGGCAACGCCCTCAAATCGAACTTTCAACTATCCACGGAGCAAAAGGCGGTGAAGCCGATAACGTTGTTTTGCTATTAGATCTATCTCGCAAATCAGAAGAAGCACTACAAAATAATCCTGATGATGAGCATAGAGTTTTTTATGTTGGCGCAACAAGAGCTCGTAAAGAGTTATGGTTAGTTCGTTCTGAATCTGACCGAGAATATTTGGAGGCTTTGAGATGAGAATAGTTTATCACAGTGGTAAGTTGTATTTAAGTTTACGTAGAGATGAAAAAGAAGATATAGATAAATCCTTTCCTGATCCTTGTGAAATTGATTTATCTTTAGTGCCTACTCTAAATAAAGATTTAGCTATTATTGCTGAACAGATTTGGAAAGACTCAGTGGCAACAGATTATCAAGAGATGGTAGAAAAGATCGCTAAGAAATGAGTGCCTTACAAAATCCTTTGTTCGCTCCTCCGAGTGAATGGGTATGTCCTGAAAGTATTGACTACAAAGGACAATCACCTGTTGCTATTGATTTAGAAACTCACGATCCAGGCATCAAGGACCACGGGCCAGGATGGGCTACAGGTCATGGTAAAGTTGTTGGAGTTGCGATTGCCTGGGAAGGCTTCAAAGGTTATTTCCCTATCGATCACGATGCGCCAGGCAACTATGATAAAAAAGTTTTTATGAGACAGTTTCAAGATCTATTAGATCGATGCCCTGAAATTGTTTGTCACAATGCCATGTATGATGTCGGTTGGATGAAACGTATGGGTTTAAGAATTACATCTAAGATTTGGGATACAATGCTCATGGCTCCTATCCTAGATGAAAATAGAATGCGTTACAGTTTAAATGAATTATCAAAAGATTATCTTGGAGAAAAGAAATCGGAAGCTCTTCTTTATGAAGCTGCCAAAGAATGGGGTGTGGATGCAAAAGCTGACATGTGGAGATTACCAGCTTTATATGTAGGACCTTATGCAGAGCAAGACGCAGAGCTTGCCCTGAAGCTATATCACATTTTTCAAAGAGAAATTATTGCACAAGATTTGACTCACATAAATGAGTTAGAGCACGAAGTCCTTCCTGTCTTAATCGATATGAAATGGAACGGTGTTAGAGTTGACGTAGACCAGGCGGAACAAACAAAGAAAACTTTATCTGTAAAAGAGAATAGTTTTTTAAAAAACATTAAAGACGAAACTGGAGTCATTGTTAATGTTTGGGAAGCTAAGTCTATTGCAAAGATGTTCGATCAACTTGATCTGCCCTACGATCGGACTGAATTAACGGGAGCTCCAAAGTTCGATAAGTTATTCCTCCGTACTCATGAGCACCCGTTGGTTCAACAAGTTGCAGAAGCCAGGGAACTTAATAAAGCAAGAACAACTTTTATAGATACAATTTTAAAACATTCTGTGAATGGTCGTATTCATGCAGAGATTAATCAGCTACGAGGTGATGGAGGTGGAACAGTAACAGGAAGATTGAGTTACAACACTCCGAACTTGCAACAAGTCCCTTCCTCTAAGATTCTCGGACCACTGATCAGATCTTTATTTAAACCTGAAGAAGGTGCACAATGGGGTGCTTTTGATTACTCACAACAAGAGCCAAGACTTGTAGTTCATTTAGCTAGTTTAACTGCTGGAGGACTTAAAGGTGCTGACGATTTTGTTGAAGCTTATCAGCAAGATCCTAATACAGACTTCCACACAATGGTATCAGAAATGGCTAAGATTGATCGTAAGAAGGCTAAAACCATTAATTTAGGGCTATTCTATGGCATGGGTAAAAACAAATTAGCTAGTCAGCTAGGTGTAACCTTAGGTGATGCAGAAGATCTTTTCGATAAATATCACAATCGTGTTCCTTTTGTAAAAGAGATGATTGAACGTACTATGAAGAAAGCAGCTGATGTTGGTCATGTAAGAACTTTGCTAGGTCGTAAGTGTCGATTTGATAAGTGGGAGCCAGCTCGGTATGGGGTTCACAAACCACTGTCCAGGGACGACGCTGAAAGAGAACATGGCAAACAAATCAAAAGAGCTTTTACTTACAAAGCATTAAACAAAATTATACAAGGATCTGCTGCCGACATGACTAAGAAAGCTATGGTAGATTTACACAAGGAAGGAATCGTTCCTCACATACAAGTGCATGATGAGTTGGATTGTTCTTTTTATAGTGAAGCAGAGAAGAATAAAATATTAGAGATAATGAAGAACGCAGTTGAGCTCCAGGTACCTGTTAAGCTTGATGCAGAAGTGGGGCCATCATGGGGCGAAGCAAAGTAGAAGAAGATAAAATAGAAGCTTCTATCTGTCCTGAGTGTAGCTACGAGCATATAGTAGTTCCTATGTTTAAAGTTCATGGAGACTTCTTTCATTGTATTGTTTGTAGAGTAACTTTTAAAAAGAAAGTGAATGGCAAAACTATTTTTGTACCGATAGAAGACAAAGACATTTTATTCACAGCAGACTTCGAAATTTAGCACACCTCTTTTTTTATTTTTTATATATAAAAGAGGAA
>Ga0114922_10006369_pt1 | contig 10844 bp, 12 predicted proteins | sample AartaG_FD_100975 | JGI IMG/M metagenome (GOLD analysis project Ga0114922, IMG submission 100975) | Deep subsurface microbial communities from Aarhus Bay to uncover new lineages of life (NeLLi) - Aarhus_00045 metaG | ecosystem: Environmental > Aquatic > Marine > Oceanic > Sediment | place...
GCCAAAACGGCGGAACCCCATCCAAAATTAAAGGGCACGATTTTCACCGCCGCAGCGGAAATTGAAGCAGCCGGCGGGCGGGCGCTGCCGCTGCAATGCGACATCCGGGATGAAACGCAGATTAAGACGGCTGTGTCTCGAACGGTGGAGGCTTTCGGTGGGATCGACATCTGCGTCAACAATGCTTCGGCGATCTCCTTGACGAAGCTCGCCGACACCGAGCCGAAGCCTATGGATTTGATGTTTGGCATCAACACGCGCGGGGCCTTGCTGGTGACCAAGGCCTGTCTGCCGCATCTCAAACGGGCGGAAAACGCCCATGTGCTGATGATCTCACCGCCGCTCGATATGAAACCGCAGTGGTTTGCGGGGCACGTCGCCTACTCGATCGCAAAGTACGGCATGAGCCTTGCCGTTCTCGGACTGGCGCGCGAGCTCAGGGATGATGGCATCGCCGTCAACGCTCTTTGGCCGCGCACCACGATCGCGACGGCGGCGATCGAGAATGTTCTGGGCGGCGATACGCTTATGCGGATGAGCCGCAAACCGGAGATCCTGGGGGATGCCGCGCATCTCGTCTTCCGGCAATCGGCCGCCAAATTCAGCGGCAATTTTCTCATCGACGATACGTTCTTGCACAAAGTCGGCGGTGTGAACGACTTTGAGGTCTACAAGGTCGAGCCTGATGCCTTGCTGGCCCCTGATTTCTTCGTTCCAGCGGATTCGCTTCCGCCACCCGGTGTGACTCTCGCACCGGCTTCCATGCTGAAATGATTTTTCCGCCCGGCTCAGGATTTGCGGGTTGAGAGCCCTTTGCGTGACAGAGCCACGGTCTGTACGCTAATGCTTGAGCAAATAAAATTCTAAAGGAAACGCGCGAGGGCCAGTAGCCGAATGCCCACACTTCTCATTACACATCCTAGTTTTGTCGATCACGATACCGGCCCAGGCCACCCGGAACGACCGGACCGTATGCGAGCTATCGACCGGGTATTGGCGCATGACTATTTCGCCGACCTGGTGCGTGAAGAAGCACCCTCGCGAGACGATGTCGAGGCGCAGATTCTGTTGGCGCATCCCAAGCGCTATCTCGATATGATCAAGGACGCGCGGCCGGAAGTGGGAGAGGGCCGCGTGCATTTAGACGGTGATACGGTGATGTCGCCGGGCAGTTGGATGGCGGCAACGCGTGCTGTCGGCGCGGGGCTGCATGCCGTTGATCAAGTCATGGACGAAGGCTCGGGTATCCGAAACGCCTTCTGCCAGGTGCGTCCATGCGGACACCATGCCGAGACTGACCGAGCGATGGGATTCTGCCTTTTTGCCAACGTCGCCATTGCCGGTATGTACGCCCGCAAAAAGCATGGGGTCGAACGGGTAGCCGTGATCGATTACGATGTGCACCACGGCAATGGTACTCAGGATATCTTCTGGTCAGACAAGGATCTGTTCTTTGCCTCGACGCACCAAATGCCGCTGTTTCCAGGCACTGGCGCGGTGTCCGAAACAGGGGTCGGCAATATCTGCAATGCGCCGCTTCGCTCCGGCGATGATGGGGAGCGGTTCCGTGATGCATTCGAATCGCGCATCTTTCCTGCCCTGAAAAACTTCAGTCCGGATATGATCCTTATTTCGGCTGGATTTGATGCGCATGAAGCTGATCCGCTGGCCAGCTTGCGGCTGGTTGAGGCGGATTTTCTTTGGGTCACTGAGCAGCTTATCGCTTATGCGGAACGCCAGTGTGATGGGAGGGTCGTATCAATGCTAGAAGGTGGATATGACCTAACGGCACTGGCGCGGTCGGTCGCGGTCCATGTGCGGGCGATGATGGATGTCGGTTGAGGTGACCGACATCACCGAGGATTGGATTGCAGCGCGATGGCTGTAGGTCGGCTTGGAGAGAACAACACGATGGTGGCAAAGACTAACCCCAGCCACAAGGACATTCCGCAGCTGAGCTTTGAAAAAGCACTGACGGAACTTGAAGGGATCGTCGGGAAGTTGGAGCGCGGCGACGTCGAGCTGGAAGAGTCGATTGTGATGTACGAGCGCGGCGAGGCGCTGAAGGCTCATTGTAATCAATTGCTGGCGCAGGCGGAGGCCAAGGTTGAGAAGATTACGACCGATACAGCTGGTCGCCCGTCCGGGACCGAGCCGCTAGACCCTTGAGTGCTAAGTTGCTGGCATCTGACAGACTTGGACGTAAAAAGTTACAGGGATCTGAGCTTTTTGACATCTATGCGGCGGCTAACAACCGGATATAGTGGCCGCTCGCGGCGGGGTTCTGTGCCGTTCCGATCTGTCTGCTCAACAAGTCCAATTGAATTGTGCAACGTATGGCTCCTAGTGGAAGCCGCGTGGTTTCCGGAGACGAGGTGATGATGACGAACATTTTGCAGCCTTCCCCGAAACCCCTCCTCGATACCATCAGCGAGCCGGCCGACCTTCGAAAATTGCCTGAAAGCGATCTCGAGCAGTTTACCGCCGAGTTGCGCCAAGAGTTGATCGAAGCGGTATCTGTGACCGGAGGGCACCTTGGGGCCGGGCTTGGGGTGGTCGAGCTAACGGTCGCTCTGCACTGGGTTTTTGATACGCCCAGCGACAGACTGATCTGGGACGTTGGACATCAGGCTTATCCGCATAAAATCCTAACTGGGCGCCGATCGCGCATTCGTACGCTGCGGCAGCCGGACGGGTTGTCGGGATTCACCAAGCGCAGCGAGAGCGAATACGATTCATTCGGGGCCGGGCATTCCTCTACATCGATCTCGGCCGGTCTTGGGATGGCGGTGGCACGCGATCTGAAAGGCGGCAATAACAATGTCGTCTCGGTGATCGGTGATGGGGCCATGTCTGCGGGTATGGCCTATGAGGCCATCAACAACGCCGGCGCCCGGGATGAACGGTTGATCGTCATATTGAACGACAACGACATGTCGATTGCTCCGCCGACGGGAGCGATGTCAGCCTACTTGGCCCGGGTTACCTCCAGCGGTCCTTACCTCTACGTCCGTGACATTGCCAAGCTGCTTGCCAGGAGATTGCCGAAGAGCTGGGAGCGGCGGGCCGCGCGTGTCGAGGAATACACCCGCCACTTGTGGCAGGGCGGTGCTTGGTTCGAGGAGCTCGGCTTCTACTACATCGGCCCGATAGATGGCCACGACTACAACCAGTTGCTGCCCGTTTTGAAGAACGTGCGTGATGCCAAGCAGGGCCCAATTCTCATTCACGTTGTGACCCGCAAGGGCAAGGGCTATGCGCCGGCTGAGGAATCCGACGACAAGTTTCACGGCGTAGCCAAGTTCAACATAGTTACGGGCGCGCAGATTAAGACCAAGGCGAACGCACCAAGCTACACGAAAGTCTTCGGACAAAGCCTGGTCGAAGAGGCCAAAGACGACGACCGGATTATCGGGATCACGGCGGCGATGCCGTCTGGGACCGGGATTGATCTGTTCGGCAAGGAGTTTCCTGAGCGGACTTTCGACGTCGGGATCGCAGAGCAGCACGCGGTGACCTTCGCGGCGGGCCTCGCATGCGAGGGTATGAAGCCGTTTTGTGCGATCTACTCGACGTTCCTGCAACGAGCCTATGACCAAGTCGTCCACGACGTGGCGATCCAAAAGCTTCCGGTGCGGTTCCCAATCGACAGGGCCGGTCTTGTCGGTGCTGATGGAGCAACACACGCGGGTTCATTCGACATCGCGTATCTTGGCTGTTTGCCAAATTTTGTCGTGATGTCGCCGTCCGATGAAGCTGAATTGAAGCATATGGTGCGGACAGCCGCCGTCTACGACGAGGGTCCGATCGCGTTCCGCTATCCACGCGGTGAAGGGTCTGGCGTGGACATGCCTGACCGCGGACAGGAGATCGAGATTGGCCGCGGCCGCATTATGCGCGAGGGTACTTCGGTTGCGCTGTTGTCCTTGGGGACGCGTTTGGGCGAATGCCTCAAGGCTGCCGACGAGCTGGCCCGCTACGGACTATCCGCGACGGTCGCCGATGCGCGTTTCGCGAAGCCTTTGGATGAGGATCTCGTTACCCAGCTGGCGCGCAATCACGAGGTGCTGGTGACGGTTGAAGAAGGCTCGGTTGGAGGCTTCGGCAGCTATGTGTTGCAGCATCTGGCCCGAACAGGCGCGCTGGATAATGGTTTGAAGGTTCGTCCGATGGTGCTGCCCGATCGGTTCCTCGATCACGGCAAACCGGCTGAGATGTACGAGGCGGCTGGGCTGTCCGGCGATGGTATCCTTGCGACTGTGTTTGCAGCACTCGGCCGGGAACTCGATACGGCGGCCGCTGAACGAGCTTAAGTCGCGCCTGTGAATTCCGGTGGACTTCAGAGGCGCGCCTGGACGCGTTGATCCCGGCGCTGGGGTTGGCGCGTTGGGACCTATTTGTTGGTCAGTTCAGGATAACGCTTGGCGCACTTTTTGTGCACGAAGTCGTTGATTTCGTCGACCGTTTCGCCGTGGAAGAGGTTGAAATTCTTCTCCACCCAGGCTGCGCCCGTGATCACCGTGCTCATAACGGTTGGGGCCTCGACCTTGGTGATGTTGAGTTCCGCCTTTGCAGCTTTTCCGTCCTCGAAGGTCACCATTGGCGCCAATTTCACGTCGATCTTGGTGACGTCGTCGCCCTGCTAGATCTGGCAATTCACGGTATGCGGCTTCATCTCGAATTTGTGCTCGGGATTTGTCAACGAGGAGACACGTTCCCGCGGGCGGCCTTCAGATCGAGCGTGCAGCGGGCGTCACCGAAACCCCAGCTAAGGCTCTTAGTGCTCGCGCCCTTCTCGATACTGTCCTTGGCCCATGTCTTGGAAATGGAGCAGGCGAGATCGCCGCCGCTGGCATCCTTGCTCAGGATCATCGCGCAAAGGTCTTTCTCACAGGCTCTAAGATTCTTTTTTCGTTCAGATCGGCTTCGAGGGCGAAGGCTGCTGCGGCGAGTGCGGCAAGGCTCAAAGTAACAGCGCCAACAAGAGACGCAGAAAACCGTATGCGAATGCCAGTGGTCAGCATGATTTAGACTCCCCCATTGTCGTGAAGTGATAGTTGGCTTGACGGTCGGGCTTGGGATCCTGTTTTGGCATCGATGGATCTCAAGAAAAACGACCGGCCGCGGGCGCTGCATGAGCCAACAATCCGATGGCAATGAGGCGATGGCTGACGGCTTTTCGGCTTCGCGGAATTGGCCAGCTTGCGGTGGCCGCCGAAACACAGTCTGGCCGTCTATCGGTTGCTTTGCGGGGCGTTATCGTGGGGCCGCAATTCTTTTCGCGCTGGTGCCATTTTACGGCGTTGTCTCGACTGCTGCTTTTGCCGGTTTTTCGTTTTTGGATTGATGCGACTGCTCTGCAAGAGGCTTCTTTGCGGCTTGGTCATTCGTGCTTTTTTGACGCGCCTTCTGGCGTTGTTGTTTCAGCGCCTTCATCTTGGCTTGACGTGCTGCACGAGCCTTGCGCCGCTTCTTCCCGGCTAAGGCCTTCGGACTGTAGCGCTGGTCGCATTTGCGGTGGACGAATTTGTTGACCTGTTTGACCATTTCGGAATGGAACAGACCGAATGTGTCTTCCAGCTTTGCGGTCGCCCAGACAAACGAAGAGAGGGGCTCTGGGCCATTAATGTCTTTGAGTTTAATCCAGATCTTTTTGATGCGCCCGTTCTTGAATTTGAGCTTGGGCGCCAGGCTGGCCTTAAGTGGTTTGATGCCGTTGCTGGTTTCCACATTGCAGTCGACGTCGTGGCGTCGCACGGAAAACTCGTACTTGGCCGCCGTAAGGGCTCTAATGATATGTTTCCGGCTGATGCTCAGCTTCACGGAACACTGGGCATCACCAAAGCCCCAGGATATCGATTTGGTCTTGGCCCCCTTTTTTATGTCCTTCTTGCCCCAAGTTTTCTCGAGGTCGCAGCGCAAGCGTCCCTTTGGCGGGGTTTTGTCCAGGATTTGCCGGCAGAGTTTCTCCTCGCAGGACGAGAGAAGCGATTTTTCTTGCTCGTCGGGAGTGAGCGCTTGGCTGGCCGAAGCGGCCATGAGAAGTGCCAACGCGCCAAAAAATGTCGTGTAGATCGGAACCCAGTTTGTCTTCATTTTTAGCCGGACCATGGGGACCTTTCTTTGATGTGATGCAGCGCCAACGGAAAAAAGGATGTAGGCGCGGCAATCAGATGGCTTGACATTCCAAATCGCATCAACTCTCTATTGCGCGAAACAGCGTAGAGTCTCGACAGCAACGGTGCTTGTGCCTCCGCGCTGTATGCGACCGTAGCGGAATTCAAACACACTCAAGGGGAGGATTTTGTCACATGAGTGTCGATCTGACCGGCGGTCATCCGGACATGGACTATGAAGAGCATAAACGCACCTACAAAGGCTTCTTGATGGGCGCAGTGGTGCTTGTCGCCTTTGTTGCGATCCTGCTGATCGGTATGGCCTACTTCCTAACCTGATCAAGCTGAGAGTTTTCGGGCTTTTGCAGGACGAATTGCTGCAAAAGTTGTCTTGTCAGGGCCCCGGCCCTGGGCAAGTCTAATTCCCAGAATGGCCCAGAGCACCGCGAGTGTCTGCGGCCGCGATCTGCTTGATCCCTCATCCCCCTGACCGCCTTTTCTGGCGGGCTGCGATAATCGGAAAACTCCATGGTCACGATCGCTGTTACGGCCGAGCCTGAAAACGAGCCTCGCGTTGCCGTTTCTCCGGATACTGTGAAAAAGCTGGTTGGGTTCGGGTGCAAGGTCCGGATCGAAGCTGGTGCCGGTTTGCGTTCGCGGTTCGCCGATGACGCCTACGCGGCGCAGGGTGCGGAAATCGCCGCGAACAGTGCGGCTGCCTTGCAGGGCGCAGAAATCCTGTTTCGGGTGCGGCGGCCAAGTAACGAGGATATCGCAGCACTGGCGCCGGGTGCCGTTGTTGTCGCCATGCTCGATCCGTTTGGCGATCGCGGCGAGCTTGATGCACTGGCAGCGACGAAGGCGAAGCTCTTCACGATGGAATTCATGCCGCGCACGACGCGCGCCCAGTCGATGGACGTGTTGTCGAGCCAGGCTAACCTCGCCGGCTATAAGGCCGTCGTTGACGCGGCATCTGAGTTTGGCGCAGCATTTCCGATGATGATGACGCCTGCGGGGACGGTGCCGGCGGCGAAGACGTTCATCATGGGCGTCGGGGTGGCCGGTCTGCAGGCCATTGCGACAGCGCGCCGGCTCGGCGCAATCGTGACCGCTACGGATGTTCGTCCAGCGACCAAGGAGCAGGTGCAATCGCTCGGAGCGAAATTCGTCGCCGTCGAGGACGAGGAATTCAAACAGGCGCAGACGGCCGGTGGTTATGCCAAAGAGATGTCGGCCGAATACAAGGCTAAACAGGCGGAACTGGTGGCTAAGCATGTCACCGCGCAGGACATCGTTATTACAACCGCGCTGATCCCGGGCCGCCCGGCGCCGAAGCTGATTTCGGCGGATATGGTGGCGAGTATGAAGCCCGGTGCGGTGATCATCGATCTTGCCGCCGAGCGCGGCGGCAACTGCGAACTTACCAAACCCGGTGAGACGTTTGTCACCGACAACGGCGTTACGATCGTCGGTCCGCTCAACTATGCGGGGACGGTGCCCGTCAATGCTTCCAGTCTCTACGCCAGAAACCTGCTGTCCTTCATTGGTCTGATGATCAACAAGGAAGAAGGCAAGCTGGAGATCAACTGGGACGACGACATCATCCAGGGAACACTTCTGGCTAAGGACGGGGTGCTGGTGCACCCCAACCTCACTCAACAGGCCGCTTAGCGCCGCACACCTCAGGGAGCGCTTCATCGTGAATACCAAGCAGCTTTTCAAAGGGCTCACGGCCGCAGCGGCGACCGGCTTTGCCTTGACCACGCCGGCGTATGCGGCGGGTGGCAGCAGTGTGGATCCTTGGGTTTACCAGATCATGGTCTTCGTGATCGCGATCTTTGTTGGTTACTACGTTGTCTGGAGCGTGACGCCGGCGCTGCACACACCGCTGATGTCGGTGACCAACGCGGTATCTTCGGTGATCGTGGTGGGGGCTTTGCTGGCCGTCGGGATCTCTGGCGTGACAAGCACAGGCAGCGTTGCCGCCAAGGTCTTTGGCTTCCTGGCGCTGGTGATGGCGTCGGTCAATATCTTCGGCGGGTTTCTCGTCACCAGCCGCATGCTCGCTATGTACAAGAAAAAGGAGCCGAAGCGCTAATAGCGCTGGGCTGGCACTTCTCTTCTCGTCCGCGATAGTCCCCTTGGAAAGCTTGAACCATGCCGGAATTAATCCCGCCCAATCTCGCCGCGATCCTCTATTTGGTCGCGGGCGTCCTCTTCATTCTGACGCTGCGGGGCCTTTCGCACCCGGAGACTTCGCGACAAGGTAACTTCTACGGCATGGTGGGCATGACGCTTGCCATCCTGACGACCTTGGCGCAGCTTCCCGGACTGGGTGACTGGACGACCTGGCTGTTGATCATCGCCGGTATCGGTATCGGCGGGAGCATCGGCGCAAAAGTCGCTCGCGACATTCCGATGACATCGATGCCGGAATTGGTCGCAGCATTCCACTCGTTGGTCGGTATGGCTGCTGTTTTTGTGGCGGCTGCCGCACTGTATGCGCCGGATGCATTCGGAATCGGAACGCCTGGGAACATCAAGGCGGCAAGTCTTCTCGAAATGTCGCTGGGTAGCGCGATCGGCGCCGTCACGTTTACCGGTTCGGTTATCGCCTTCGCGAAGCTGTCGGGGCGCATGTCGGGGGCGCCGATTATCCTGCCGCTACGGCATATCGTGAACCTCGGCATCTTTGTTGCGATCGTCGTTCTGGTCATGCTTTTCATGCAGTCGGGCGGCGCCAAGGGTTATTTCTGGCTGATCACGATCTTGTCGCTGCTCATCGGTGTTTTGATCATCATTCCGATTGGTGGAGCGGACATGCCGGTGGTGGTGTCGATGCTCAACTCCTACTCGGGCTGGGCGGCCGCAGGTATCGGCTTCACGCTCGGAAACATCGCACTAATCATTACCGGAGCGCTGGTGGGTTCGTCGGGTGCAATCCTTTCCTACATCATGTGTAAGGGCATGAACCGTTCCTTCATTTCGGTGATCCTTGGCGGCTTTGGTGGTGAGACCGCCGGCCCGAGTGGAGACGGTGAGCAAAAAGCCGCCAAGATCGGTGGTGCTGAAGACGCTGCCTACATCCTCAAGAACGCCCAGAAGGTCATCATCGTGCCCGGTTACGGCATGGCGGTTGCCCAGGCGCAGCACGCGCTCCGCGAAATGGCGGAGTCGTTGAAGGAGGCTGGCGTCGAGGTCTCGTACGCGATTCACCCTGTTGCGGGCCGTATGCCGGGCCATATGAACGTGCTGCTGGCCGAGGCCAACGTGCCTTATGATGAGGTTTTCGAGTTGGAAGACATCAACTCGGAATTCTCGCAGTCGGATGCTGTTTACGTGATCGGCGCGAACGACGTCGTTAACCCGGCGGCCGAAGACGATCCAGGCTCGCCGATCTACGGGATGCCCGTTCTGCAGATTTGGAAGGCAGGAACGGTGCTGTTCAACAAGCGGTCGCTGGCTTCGGGCTACGCGGGTATCGATAATCCCGTGTTCTACCGAGACAACACCATCATGGTGCTCGGCGACGCAAAGAAGATGACCGAAGAGATCGCCAAGTCCGTGAGCGACTGATCTACCGCGGAGCGAAACCCGCGTCTCTTCAAGTCCCCCAAAAAGCCTTGCTGGCAAGTCGTCATGATTTGCTGCAAGGCTTTTTCGTTAGGTGGAACGACGTGCGCGGCAATGGTGGGATTGTCAGATGGTTTTACGCATCTTGCGGTTTGGTCTTGTCGGCCTCGTTCTGGTCTACGCGGCGGCGTTGCTAGCAACGTACGTCAACCAGCGTTATTTCATCTTTGACCAACACGATACGGGCGAGCTTCGCAAGCCGGGAACCTTGGCCATTGCGGGTAGCACTCGCGTCGCGATTCCAACATCGGATGGTGAAACTCTTTCCGGCTGGTACCTGCCGCCGCAGCAGAAGGACGGCGATGTGTTCTTGTTTTTTCACGGCAAGGGCGGCGGTCTTGAACGGAAAAAGTGGCGCTGGCAACGGATTGCCAAGCACGGGGCGGGAGTGCTTGCTTTTTCCTATCGGGGATTTCCAGGTTCGACGGGCTCGCCGAGCGAAGATGGTTTGTATGAGGACGCGCGGTCGGCTTATCGCTGGCTCGCCCAACGGCACAAGCCAGAGAAAATCATCCTTCACGGGCTATCACTTGGTACCGGCGTAGCCGCCAAGCTGGCGACGGAGGTGAATGCTCAGGCGCTGGTTTTAGAGGCGCCTTACACGGCAATCGTCGACGTTGCCGGTGAACGCCACCCCTATATACCGGTGTCACTGCTTTTGTGGGACCAGTTCCGAACGCGTGAAATCATCGGCGATGTCAATATGCCGTTGCTGATCGCCCATGGCGATAGCGATACTACGATCCCTTTTTCACACGCGCAGCGCCTTTTTCAACTTGCACCGTCACCGAAAAAACTCGTGCTGATGCCGGGTAGTGACCACAACACATTGGTCCGAGATGGGCTTTATCCCCACATCTGGAGCTTCTTGGCCGATCCAGCGAAGTGACTCGCGCGTTTGTTAGAGAACGATGGATCACGCTCGGCTCGCGCGGTTTTGGGGGCGTATTCCACAGATAGCCTTTTGGAGTTGGCGTGATGATGTATCATCGGCTGCTAGATCTTCTCGTGCACAAAGGAGTTTTCCTTGGTTCGAGCAATTGTGTTCTCGATCGTTACGATTGCATTTTTGACGCCTGCGTCAAGGCCTACCGA
>Ga0114922_10006370_pt1 | contig 10843 bp, 25 predicted proteins | sample AartaG_FD_100975 | JGI IMG/M metagenome (GOLD analysis project Ga0114922, IMG submission 100975) | Deep subsurface microbial communities from Aarhus Bay to uncover new lineages of life (NeLLi) - Aarhus_00045 metaG | ecosystem: Environmental > Aquatic > Marine > Oceanic > Sediment | place...
GATTGTACTCGGAGTGCCGAAAGGCAAAGGTAAGGAGAAAGAAGTCAAGCAACCGGCGGTCAAGGAAAATAACGAACCCTTGATGTCGCAAGAGTAACGCTATTTATTGCACTTTGCGAGAAAGGAATCAAGCAAATGATAGCACAAATGGAGTCAAAAATGGGGAATACCCCCCGTGATGTACTACGGGGGGTAAATTCACAAACCCGCAACGAAGTCGGCATACATTGGCTTCGTATCTCAATACCACGACAATACTTAGCGGAAGTCCGGACGTATTGCAGCTTTTACTTTGGAGAGTCCGTCAGTGATGGTTATGGTTTGTGGTCTTACGATACCCGATACAGTTGGTCAAACGGAGCGTCCCTGAATTACGATTCAGACGCAGACAGGTCGAAACTTGTTCACCAGGGCAAGTGTACTCTTGACGTCCCAGGCAAAGCGTTGGACGCAATTAGAGAACTGGATTTGCATTTATTCCTGCTCAGCTTGCGTCAATTTAGCCCGTCTTGTACTCGAATTGATGTCTTTTTTGACGATTACAACCGGATGAACACGCCGACCGGAATCCACGAAATTATCAAGAATCGGGATTACTCTGGATTCCGCAAGGGCCAGCTAAAACAGCGTTTTGACGGCGGTCGTATGATTCACGATGAAGTCGATTTCGGCACACGGGGGGACAACGGCTCTGGCAAATATCTGCGTGTGTATGACAAGGCCCTGGAATCGGACGGCGAAAAAAATTGTATTCGTTGGGAAGTTGAGTTCAGTAAAGAGCGTGCTCATAAGGTTTTCGATAAATTGAGCCAGGCTGCTTCGATTGAGGCTTTTGCTACGATGTGCGGTTCCCTGGTTGCCGGTTCGATTGAATTTGTTCATCGTAACGGTGACAAAAATATCGGACGCCTTGAGGTCTATGATTTTTGGAAAAAGATTAAAGACTTGCTTGGTACAGTTGTTATTCGAGTCTCGATAAAAACGACTGATATAGGGGGGATGTATAAGTGGGTTTATCGACAGGTTAGCCCGACTCTGGCCTGCCTGCGTGGTACGTTTTTTGACGAATCTGATTTTTTGGAGTGGCTTTTTGATGTTCTTGATGAGGGTAAGGTCAATATGAGTCAGCGACAAATAATCCTGGCCAAAAAAAATAAGATGTCATTACGTTATACATCGAGAAGGTTTTCAGCCAAGCTGGCGAATTTTTGCTTTAGCGAAATATAAAATTTTTTGAAAGGAATGAGCAATGATTATTCGATTTAACACAGGACAGTTGGAACGTGAAAGGTACGATGCTCTTGCAAGGTTACTCTATGAATTGCAGCAAAAGAATAAATCTGAGCTTGATGTGAGCGTTGTCGAATTTCCCAAAAAGTTTCTTGTCAAGCTCGATGATAATGTGGAAATGATTATCGCTTGGGATGGTGATAAAAAAATGTATTCCGGTTTGACCGAACCACAGCCTGAACCGGAAGCGTCACCCGAACCGGAGCCGTCTGCGAAAGAAGATGAAGAACACGGCACGCACGTTCTGAGTAATGAGACTCCATCGTCACCGGAACCGGAACCGGAACCGTCGTCCGTTTTGATATGTTGTCTTGACAATGATGGCAATGTCATAAGCTCTGGGCTGGAGCCGGACATCGACCCGATAGAACTTGCCAGGCTAAAGTATGAGTTGATGAGCACGCACTTGAATATGCCTCTTGAGAAAAAAATCATTTTCAATAAAGAGTATGCGAGACTTTGGAGTGAACACATTGAGAAAAAAATCATTTTCAATAAGAGCGAGACTTTGGAGTGAACACAGATGAACTGTCCAAATTGTCAATTGCCTATTGTCGAAGAAAAAGACGAAAAGATTTTGTGTTCGGCTTGCGGCTGGTTTGAGAAAGTCGGCAAGGAATGGCGGGGTTGCGAAGCTCCGGAACCGGAACCGGAACCGGAACGAACACCGGAACCGAACCCTGCTGCTCTTGAGCCTAACCCTGCTGCGCTCGAGCCGAACCCCGCTGCGCTCGAGCCTGACCCTGCTGGAATGGAACCATCGCCGGAACCCGTTCATAGTGTCAAAAAAATTCTCGGCGGCTTGATTACAATTACAGAGGTTGACGAATGAAAGGTTTAGACAAACTTAGAAAAATGAAAAGGCCGGTTTTGGTTACGATGGCCAAAGGTCTGGGCATAAAAGTATCTGTTCGGTGGAACCGGACTGAGTTGGCTAAGAGAATTTTGCGAAAGCAAAAGTTGAATGAGCTTGATGAACCGGAACCGCAATCGCAATCGGAACCGGAGCCGGACGATTCTGGACGCAAGCCGGAATTTGAGAGCCTTGCTTCAGAAGCCCCTGAGATTGCCCCAGATTCGTCCCAGGACGAAAAAGATGGTCGGGGTGGGTATAGGGAGGGGGCCGGACGGACTCCTGGGCTTACAGACGAGAAAGCCAGGGTTCAGAGAATCCTAAAAAACGAAGTGCCCGACCCTGTTGTTCAGTATGTTGTCGAATGTTTTTTTAGCCTGGCAGGTGAACCGAAGAAAAAAGCTGTCGAGCCTACGCCTGAAATGATAGCTGTGCCTGCGACAAACTTGATTTCGTATTATTTTCCGAATCTGCGTATGAGTCCTGTTCTGGAGATGTGGATTGGCCTGGCTATTGGTGTCGATGCTGTTGTTCGTAGTCGAATTGCTGTGATTCGAGAAAAGAAAAAAGCCGAACCGGAACCGGAACCGACCGAAAGTAACGACAATGCAGAATGAAGCGATAATCAAACTCGTCTTTGGTATTCGAGGTTGCGGCAAAACCGTCAAGGTACGGAACCTTATTAAAGATGTTCGCCGACTGATAGTTGTTGACACGATTGGTGAGGATTATTTTTACGGAGTATCTTTTCATTCGTTAGCCGAACTCAAAAAATTCTGGTTGACTGTTTACTCCGGTGACTTTCGGCTCATATACAAACCGCCTGGGGACGAAAACGAAATCAAGGAAGATGTCGGGGAAATCTGCCGACTTTGCGAAGCATGTCAGAATTTGACTCTTGTTATCGAGGAACTCAATCTAATCTTTGACGATAAAAGACCGCCGACCGAATTTAACCGTATGCTTTTGGCCGGTCGAAAAGCCGGAATAGATTTGATAGGAGTTGCTCAGCGTCCGTTCGGTTTTGGTCGAAAGTTTACGAGCCAGGCAAAAGAGTTTTACGTTTTTTATAGTAGGGAGCCAGGTGATGTTCGGTTCTTTAAGCAAAGCCTGGGGAATGAAGCGGCCCTTGCGATTTGTACTCTTGAACAATACGAATATGTTAGGTGGGTTTATGCGGACGGAGTCCAGAAGTACGAAATCTGTAAGGACGAAATGCTGTAAAATTTGCGGAAAGCCTATAAGCAGTAGGGCGGATACTTGCTGTAATGCCTGCCGTCAAAAGGCATATCGCAGTCGAAAAATCCTTAAAGAAAATCATTGCAAAGTGTAACACAATTTTTGCCAAGTGTAACACAACCCCATTGACTTAATCTGTAACACTCTCTTAACCTGCCTTTTTGAACATACAATTTTTTTTTTGCAGAAAGGATTTTTGTTATGGGTAAGCCACTAATCAATATCAATGTCCCCAAGGTTGGTCGGGTCACGACGCAGGACGTTTTGCGTTTTTCTTTTCTGGCTTTGGGGGTTGCTGCCGTCTGGAATTATTCAGACCGGCTGCCTGTCGTGGGGACAACGTTGGCTAAGGCCAAAACGTTTGTCCGGAAAGCTGTTGGTGCAAGAGCCGTTTGATTTGCGTTGTGTTTTAACTCTTGCCTGAAAATCTCAATTTTTTTTTCGAGGTATATAATGAAAACCTATTTGGCAAAAGAAGCCGACTTGTCGGGCATTGCTTCAGACAAACTTTGCACGATGGAAATCGGTACGAAGTTTAATCATCACGGCTTGATGTTGAACTTCAGGGCCGCCGCCGCCGCTTCGACCGAAGCGGAAATCATTGCGGAAATTGACTCAATCTCCCTGACCTTGAAAGTCAAGAATGGCCCGAACATTCGGTTGTTCAAGGACATCCCAACCCACGTTCTTTTTGATGTTCTCAATAAGTATCGAGAGACATCGAGAAGCGGTTACACATACGCCGGTTGTCTTTACATTCCGTTCACACGGGAAGAACTGGGTATGTTGGTTGACCCAAACGCTTTGGTGATTGGTATGGCTAACATCGAGCATTATATTCTGCACGTCCAGTGCGGAACGATTGCCACGATTGTTAGTTGCGGTGTATTGCCGGAAATTGACAAAGGCCCCGCCCGACCGCTTGGTGAGCATATCAGATTTGAGCGGTGGGAACGTGCACACGCAACCGGAGACACGGAGAACGTCACCGAGTTGCCGTTCGGCGAACCGAACACGGCATTGCTTGGCTATCATATTCACCACACAGTCGGAACGCTTGATAGTGTCGAGGTTCGGTTTGACGGTGAATTGGTTCACGACCCGCTTGACCCCGCACAGAACAATTTGCTTTTGCACCGAGCACGCAGAACGCCGGTAGCGAATTATATGCACGTTGACTTTAATCGCAAGGGAAGTGCGTTACCGATTGGAGTTGCTAAGAGTTTCCGTCAAAAGTTCAACTGGTCTGTCGCACCGACAAGCTATGATGTCTATACCGAAATGGTGCATAATTTAGGTGCAAAGAACTACTAATCGGTTCTTGTTCTTAACTTTTTTGTTTTTCTTTTTTGAGGTATAGACAATGCCTGCACAGATTGATTATTCAAAACGTGGCTGGGCAGAAAACATATTTGACCCAGGGGCCTGGCGAAATCTTCTTGGCGGTGTCGGTGATATTGCGAGGGAAGTCGGTACTGTCTGGGAAGAAATTGAAAAGATAGAGGGAAGTCAGCCCTTGACACAAACACCAACGCCCCCACCTTACGAGCCGAATCTTAACTTGCGTGATTTTAAGTTTACACCAAACGTCACCTTGATAGCAGTCGGTTGTGGACTTCTCTTGTTGGCTTTGGTTCTTAGGAAAAAATAAATGGGAGTCTATGAAGAAAGCGGTGGAAGTTTTGGGATTCCTGATGTTCCCTCTGCTGGCCGGAGTGGTTTGCTCAGTAGTGTCGGTGGAATGTTGGCGGGATTGAATCCGGTTGTTGCAGGCTTGGGGGCTTTCGGAGGTTTAAGCGGAATGTTTGGCGGCGGTGGTACATCGGACATAGCAGAATCGGGCGGCACGTTCTATACAGGCGAAATAACACACGGTGGTAAACCGTTTGATACAAATACATTGATAATCGTTGCGGCTTTTGTAGTTGGGCTGCTTCTTATTTTCAGAGGGAAGAAATAATGGGTTCTTGGTCACAGTCAATAATGAAAGACCAACGGTTGGTCTTTGAGGAAGCCGAGATTGTAGCGGCTCCGGAATCCGTTTTGACGTTACCTCATTCGGTTGCGGTTGGTGAACTGGCAAAAGTCGGGGACATAATATTTCACGAATTTCCTGCCGAAACTCAGCAGACGATTGAGCAGCTTGTCGAATCGGTTAAAAGTTCACAGCAAACGCAGTTACAGGCGATTCCTGCAATTACCGAGACGATTGCACAGGGGCAGGCTTCTGTTTTGCCGGAAATTGCAAAGTATCTTTTGGTTGCAGTTGCCGTTGTTGTTGTCGCCGGAAAGGTTTGGAAATGAAAAGTACGCCATTGAAATTTGTTTTTCGAGAATTGACGCTTGCGGCTGGTGAGCGAAAACGGGTTCACGAAGTCGCTTCTTTTTTTATGATTGTCAGTAATACGGGCGATTCCAATGTCAGAATTTCGATTGATAATGACCCGTTATCCGAATGTCCTGTGGGCTACCGATACAACGAACGGAAAGATGACACGTTTTTTAAGCACGTTGACTTTCAGAATCCCAACGCAGGGCAAGTTATTGTCGAATATATAATGTCGATTGGTTTGATTCAAAGTTCGCCGAGCATTACGGGACTCAGTTATGTTTTGGCAGAATTGCAGGGCGATACATCACCAGAAGATTGGGGCACGGAGAAAACAATCGGCGTAGCACAGTCAGAAGTCCTGGACGCAAACAACGACCGCAAGGCTTTTAATGTCCAGGCTAAAAGCACGAACACCGGCAAAATCTATATCGGCTTTGATAATTCCGTTGCAACAAATAAATGGGTTGCGGAGCTTCAGGCTGGTCAGGCTTTTATGCTTGACGATTATCGTGGGCCGATACACGCAATCGCCTCAGTAGCATCGCAGAAATTAGGTTGGGGGGAATGGTGATGAAAGGCATATCGACTCCACCAACAAAAAATTACGCCAGGACAAAAACCGGTGAATATACCGGAAATAATACAGACAATCGCAGTATCGATGTCGGAGTCGATTTAAGCTCAAAAAATAATGTATGTATCGGTATTAAAGCCAACGATACGAAAGAAGCAGTACGCAGAATAGATACCTCACAGGGCGATTTGACTGCGTGGTATAATGCTCAAACTGACATAGCAAACGCTATCCAATCCTTAAATTCAACGGGTTTCGTATTAGGTACGGACGAACGGGTAAATGGTGATGGTGTTCTGTACCGATACGTTGTTACTTGGGAAGAACCGTAATGTTTGTGATGACGGCGAACTGCCGAGCGATTTTCCGGAAAAGTAAAAATGCTGCGTTACTCTTGCGACCAGGTGAAATTTATGGACAAAAAGAAAATCCTCATTTTTGGGCTGCAATCGAACACCGGCTGCGCCGATCCAAAACCAGCTCCTATGATTCGCCGAGCTGCACAAGTAACGCTGATTTGAGTGTAAAGAATGTTAAGAACCGAAATTGACAAAGACGAACCCTTACAGCCAGGCGATGTAATCGAAATGCACTTTAAGGCTTTCGGGGCCTGGGTGTATCTGCGTGCTGCTGAGTTGGCTGTACTCAAATGGCAGCTAAGCAAAAAAAATCCGGACTGGGAAATGACGGCCTGGGATTCCACTACCTATTCGGACAAACTAATTTTGACTTTTCGTATTCTCGAACCTGTTGTATCTGAACCGCAAGTCCAGCAGGCGGGTGTCGGGATGGCTGCGGTGATAGCGGCTATAGTAATCGGCGGCGGCTTGTTTGCCTGGCTCAGCCTGGACAAGATTTATAAAATTACGGATTCACCGGCTGGCAAAATTGCACTTGCGGGGACTGGCTCACTTGGTATCGCGGCGGCGTTTGTTGCTGTGCTGTTGTTGCTGCGATATTACCGAGAATGAAAAACGATGTCCCCAGGTATCGACCGGCTTGAGTTTGTCCCTTAGAACGAATCCTGCGAAACCGAATTTGACCGAAAATCAGAAAAGAGGCTAAAATGCAAAAAATGATGAAGTGGCTGAACCATAACCGATTCGTTGTAATCTTTCCCGTTGTCGGGCTTATGCTCTGGGCTTATGCCCTGGGCTGCACTCCATTAACGATGAGTCCTCTTGACCCTGGCCGGATGGTCAACGTGACTCAGCTTGATTTGGATTTTAAGACCTGGCAATCACAACAGGAAATTATGGCTGCGAAATTCGAGGCTGCCGGACTTGACCTTAAGCAGCAAAAAGCAGGCAACGAAAAAATCAAAACGACACTACTGGGCCTGGCGACCGGCGGTGTGCCGGACGTCCCTGGTTTGCTGAAGTTGTTAATCGGCGGCGGGGGGCTTGGTGCGATACTTGACAACATTCGTAAGGGCGGGGTTATCGGTGGACTCAAACGAAACAGAGAATCAGCTTAAAGAGTTGGTCGGCTCTGTCGGCTTTCGGTTGCTCAAATATCATCTGCGTAATGTTATGCTAAGAATCGACACCGAAAAAAGAATCGTTATCATAACCAGGGACGGGAAAATACACGAAATCGGATTTGACGAAATCGAGCGGATTGTCAATGAATAAGTTTAATGTTCACGATGTACTCAGGGCGGTTCTCATAGTGTTGGTGAGTCTGCTTGCGTTTTTTGCCAGGGGGATACATAGTCAGCAGGCCGATATATCAAGGCGTTTGACTATTGTAGAGAAAAATCAAGTCAAAATTATGACCGTCCTGGGAATCGAGCCTTATACGTCAGCCCTGCAAAAACGTCAATTTCTGTCCAGCCTTACGCAGTAGAACCACGCTGCCAATATTCAAAAGAATCAAACCATAGGGTTTTTTTCTTGCAAAATTGATTTACGCTGTTATAGTATTTCGCCAAATAGTCCGTATAAAAACCACGATGTATTATGGGGACGTTGAGCGATTCAATACAGCTAAGCGAAGTGATTTTAATGGTTTATTTTGATTTGAGTCCGATAGTCGAATGAAACATAACATATATACTCGTAAGCCTTTTTAATATAACGACTTACGGCAATATGCTGGCACATCGGACTATCGGCTATATCGTTCTTTAACTTTAGAATCGGGCCCAAAAAAGTGGCCTCCAGGCAGCATATTTACCTGAAGGCCAGGGACATTCGTAACAGGAGTACGAAATGCCCAGTAATCGCAAATTGTATCAGAAAAAGACTGAAGGCAAAGAAAATTTTACTTTGTTGAAGTTTTTTTTCTGTCCTCTTTGTGCCATATCGCTGTTCATTTCACGACTCAAAACCTTTATTCGACTATCGGCAAAAGTCGTACTTCGGCACGGATGCCCTGATTTCAAAGTGGGCGTGCTCTATATTGCACGTCCGCTTTTTTCGTTTGAAACGCTACGCAGGATAGGTCAACGCAGGGGTGCGAACCGAGCGGCGTAGCGAGGCTCAAGGCAGGCGGGGGGCTTCGGCCCCCTGCACTCCATAGACGGAATCACGGAGCAAGTGGTTTGTAGGCAACCACAGGGAAACGGATTTCCCCCGTGATTCTATTTGAGAAAGGAGTAATGAGACTATGGCAAAAAAACGCAAGCGCAAACGCACAAAGAAAAAATGGGGCAAGGTAGGTGCTCCAGGGTCGGCGAAAAGACGTGCGTGGATGCGGCGGATGCGTGCTGCTCGCAAGGGCAAAGTTTTGAAACGAAGTGTTAGCGGTAATCACGCAGCAAGCAAGAGGCGTAAGAAAAAAAGCAAAAAGAAACGCAGGCGGCGGCGTACATTTCCATAAGAAGGCTCAAGGTGGAAGTTATAGCAGAAAAAAGATGCGGGGTAGAGCAGCGTGTAGCTCACCAGGCCCATAACCTGGAGGTCGTGGGTTCAAATCCCACCCCCGCTATTTGGGCCCGATTTGCCAGACTTAGTGACATTTTGTATGTCACTTGCTCTGTAAGGGACGTTCTCAGGTTGATTAGTCCAATAGGACTTAATGACCGGAGAACGTGCCCTGTTTTTGCATTGTTATCGAGCGTTACCCGCCACGTCCGGATATCCGCGGGCCTGGCCGGCAGCCGGCTTCCTGCAGAGTAACGCAGAAAAGGAACGATATGCACTTTGGAATTTATAAAAATACCTGGTATTGCCGTTGGTGCGGAAAGGTCTATAAGCCGCTTAAAGATACGGACAGGGACGGTTTCTGCCCTGGCGGAAAATGTAAGCAGGCACACCATCGAGCCTACAAAAAATATATCAAGTGTGCGTTACGGCAAAATTTGGATCCAAAACCAGCTCAGCCAGGGACCCGAAACAAGAGTAACGCTAAGAAGCGTAAAAAGAAGCACCGGAAATCCCGAAAATGAATGAGGTCGAACAACTGAAAGAAGTAATAAAGATTATGGCACTTGCCATTATTTTATTGAGTGTGCTTTATGTCTTGAAAGGTGGGGAAAAATGAAAATCTGTCCAAGATGTCACCAAAAAACGATGGAAGATGAACAAGCTCTAAACTCTCTGAGCAGGCGGGGCAATGTCTATATCTGTAATCCTTGTGGCGATGAGGAAGCTCTCATTGATTCGGGAAATCTTCAGCCAGGCGATGCGGAAAAACGCTTTGTTGCAAAACTGAACCTGCCTTAGCCACCAAAGCGATAAACCCATTAAAGGAAACGTGCAATGTCAACAGAGAGAACAACGGCACAAAAGAGAAATGCTTATAGGATTCGTGAGAGAGTAAGCCAGGCGGTTTTCAGGCAGCTTATAGTATCGCAGGGGAATGAGATTTTGAAGGGAACCGTTGTCGGTCGTTTTGATAGACCGTTGTTGAGTTGCTTGGCGAGCATAGCAACAAAGGCGATTATGAATGAGCCAGGTGTTGACGTGGTTCTAAAGAAAAAAGGTTAATCGTTAATCGAAAGGATGTCACGATGTCAAATTTTAACCAGGTTACATTGATGGGGAATCTTACCCGGGACCCGAGTTTGGCTTACACGCCGAGCAAGACGGCTGTTGTGGAGTTCGGCCTGGCTGTCAATCGCAAGTGGACAAAGCAGGATGGCTCTCAAGGTGAGGAAGTTCTTTTTGTGGAGTGCCAGGTGTATGGCAAACGTGCCGAGGTTATCGACAAGCACTTCGAGAAGGGCAGTCCGATTTTTGTCCAGGGCAGGCTCAAGCTGGAACGCTGGGAAAAGGATGGCACATCGCACAGCCGGATTCGGGTTGTAGCGGAGAATTTTGAGTTTATCGGCAGTAAGCAGGGGGTATCAGATGGAAAATAACGGGACGTGGACTAAATCAGAACGGAGTCTTTACTTGATTGCTTGTGGGATAGTGGCTTCGGCTATTGCTGTATTTGCAATATCGCAGTTCATCGAGGCTTGCCGGTCAAGGCCGAAAGTCGAGATGATTGTACTCGGAGTGCCGAAAGGCAAAGGTAAGGAGAAAGAAGTCAAGCAACCGGCGGTCAAGGAAAATAACGAACCCTTGATGTCGCAAGAGTAACGCTATTTATTGCACTTTGCGAGAAA
>Ga0114922_10006371_pt1 | contig 10840 bp, 5 predicted proteins | sample AartaG_FD_100975 | JGI IMG/M metagenome (GOLD analysis project Ga0114922, IMG submission 100975) | Deep subsurface microbial communities from Aarhus Bay to uncover new lineages of life (NeLLi) - Aarhus_00045 metaG | ecosystem: Environmental > Aquatic > Marine > Oceanic > Sediment | place: Aarhus...
AAGGAGAAAAAGAAAAAAAAATTAAAATTTATTAAAATAAAAAAAAAAAATGAAAGAGAAAAAAAATATGGAAAAACACAGGAAGGGGGGGGGGGGGGGGGAGATGAGCCGGGGCGAGGAGACACAAGACCAAAGACTCAAGACACAAGACGCGGGGCAAAATATGGGTTGGGAATTTCGTGAGGTTAATTGTGTGCGTAGGCCAGATCCTTCGGCTGCGCTTCGCTCCGCTCAGGATGACAGTTAAGGTAAGTTTAGGACGGCGAATTAGTCGATAGTATTTAGTATTTGTTGGAAAATTTAACACAGCAAATTCCTTGTGATACGTTAGAAAATCAAAAGTCAAATCGCAAAGAGCACAAGTCAGGGGCCGGTTTTCGGTTGCCAGTTGTCAGGGGGTGGTTGTCAGGGGCCAGGGGGCAGGGAAAAAGGCAAAAGGGAGAATGGAGAAGGCAGAAGGGAGAAGGGAAAAGGCGGTTGAATATCGAATATCGAACAAGGAATGGTCGAATGGTGAATTGTGTATGGGGGCCCCATTAGGGGCAAGCAAGCCCCATTAGAGAGCGGAGAGAAGGCCTGTAACGGGGCAGGCGGAAGTGCAGTGTTGGAAAAAAGAATCACCCGCCAGGGTATTTAGCGGGTGACTCTAAGAATTGCGCATCTCTGAAAATTAGCTTTTTGTGTCCGGCTACGGCTGTTGTTCATCCTGGTGAGTGGCGGCAGTTTCCTGCCAGTCGGGGGTGGGCTCCTGTGAAGCTTCGTCCTGACGGGACTTACTTTCAGGCCAGGATTGTGATTGCTCAGATTGCTCAGGTGGCTGGTGGGATTGGTTTCCGGGCTTTACCGCGTTGATAATTCTGTCAAACAGGTCCCAAAACATATTCAATCTCCTTAAGAAATTGGGTTTTGCTTAGTTTTTACCGCTTTCGGGCATTTTTGCGTGCCAAAGGACATTTTCGGCGATTTTTGAAGGGGACTTTACCGCATAAAGACAATATTTTGGGAGAAAATGGCGGATGCGGCATACGCGGGGCTCGTCGCTCGCGGCCCGTGACTCGGGGGAAATGATTGAGGATTAGTGATGATTGATAGATATGGGTCCCCGCCTGCGCGGGGATTCGCAGTTTGAGACGGCGAAGTCGCGATGGTATAGTTTTGCGGGGACAAGTTTCGCAGGAATGAGCAGAAATGAATGGGTTCGGGGCTTGGGGGAGATGATAATCGCGCTGCTTGCTGAGGGGACGCTGCATAACCATGCGTGAGAAATTGCCTGACGATGAGGTCAATAGCGGGATTGAGATGGCGGATATAGTCGGTCCGGGCTTAGAATTTTGCGCAATCTTGGGAAAAGTGCATAACATCCGATAATTTGGTTTTTTTTCTTGACGGGTGTTGCTGAATCTGGTATATATATAGGTGTAGTTGAGTTTTAGTGATTTGTCTGGGCGGTAAGTGCGATTTTTGCCGGTTTTTAGGGCAAAATCGGGCGCCCTTAAATTGGAGCAATAGGGATTTGGCCACAGGAGTGAGGGCCGTGTGCTTAAAAAGCGCGTTATTCTACTCATTCCATACCCGCACGGGGGGAGTAAACGCGCGGAGCGTGCACTTGGTCACGTATTTTTACCCCCAAAATCAGAAATACCCTGAGAATAGGCCTAATCCGTCTAACTTATAATAGAATTAGAATGTTGAAGGTTGTTTTGGACAGGCAGGAAATATGTGAAAGTGAAGGCTTTCGATGCTTGTTGGAAACAACGGATTGTTTGGCGTATAGCCGCGAAATGCGTATTTATGGTAAATCTTTTTGAAGGAGGTACATTATGTGTAAGAAACTTGCATTCCTGGTTTCTATTGTTGTAGTGCTGGGTCTGGTTGGCAGCGCTTTAGCAGTTGAGTACACCTGGACGAATGCTGTCGGGGGCGACGACTCCTGGTGCACGCCTGGCAATTGGAAGATTGGTGCTGTGCCTGCCACCCAAGCGCCGGGGCCCAATGACACGGTAATTATCCACGATATTAACGACGGCCCCACAGTGGATTGCGACGCAAATGTGGTTGCCGTGGGCGGGGATGGTCCAGACGAAGGCACGACGGTCGATGTAGACATAGCCCCGGGCGGGAAACTTGTTGTCCAGAACCAGTGGAACTGGCGGGACGGTGAAGGTGATGTCAATATTAGTGTAAGTGGGGAGCTCACAATCCTTGGCAATGGTGGCGAAGGGGATATGGACTTACGGACGCCTGATAATGCAGAAGGTACGTATAATATATACGATGGTGCAAATATCTTCGTATGTGGCGGTTTTAGAGGTTCTGATGAAACTGAGGGCTTCGTTACATACAACATGAGCGGCGGTGATGTCAATGTTGGCTTTGTGAAGATCGGAGACGAGGGAAGCGGTAATTTCTACTTCACTGGTGGAACTCTTAGGTGCTCACCAGATGAAGACCACAGAGGTGGTGAGGATGCGGAGGCAGGAGATTTTGAGATAAGCGGCCGCGAAGCCTCATTCTTCGAGGTTTTTATAGACGGCGGTGCTCAACTGATATGCGAAAGGTTTAGAGCACCATTAGAGCCGATGGGGGGTGCCTTGATATACCTGGATGACGGATATATTGAGTGTAGTGAATGGGATGCAGCAGGTACGTGGTGGATACTGGATATCAACGAAGGTATGCTGAGAATAACAGAGGCATCCGGAACGCAAAAGCAAGAAGATATCCAAAACTGGATCGACATTGGCCAGATAACCGGCTACGACGGCGCTGTTATTCCGCTTGTTACCACTGACGGAGCAGATATTGTAGTAACCTGCTCGTTCGTACATAGAAGGGCGTATGATTCGAGCCCGGGGCATAACGCGACAGATCTCTGCCCGATAGGTGTGCAGCTTAGCTGGGCGCCGGGAGAGTATTGCGTGGCCGACCACAATGTTTACTTCGGCACCAGCCTCAGTGATGTAAATGAAAGCGCGACTCCCGCTAAGGAGCACCATGACTCCAATAGCTGGACTCCGCCGGGCCTGCAATTGGACGCGACCTATTATTGGCGTGTTGACGAGGTCAACGACGCCTGCAATACCAGTCCGTGGACGGGCGCTATCTGGCAGTTTACCACTGAGAACGGACAGGCCTATGACCCAAGTCCGGGGGACGGTCAGAGAAATGCGCTGCCGGGTTCAATTTTGGAGTGGACACCCTGCTGCGCTGCGACCAGCCAGAATTTCTACTTCGGCGCCGATTTTCCGGAGAGTATTGTTCTGTTTGACGACGGTTTTGAAGCCGGCGTTGACCCGAATTGGACGCCAGGCGGCTGGGTACAGCATGATGCAACCATCGATTCGAACTACAGCCACTCCGGCAGTTATTCTGCCAAGGCCGTAGATGCAGGAGTCAAGACTTTGACCTGTGACGACGTAAATGCAAGCTATTACACAAATGCCATCGAGGTACGTTTCTGGGTGCGAAGAACCGAAGACGTAAACGAAAAGGACGAGCTCAAACTCTATTATTATAACGGCACCAGCTATGATTATGTGGACGACTTCAACGTGGTTGCTCTTGGCCCTAACGACGCCTGGCACGAGTTCACCGACACTATAACCGACAGTAACTATTTGATAAGCAACTTCAGGATACGGTTGGTGGCCGATTTGGACGCCGGCGATACGGTATATGTCGATGACGTTACGATAAGTAATGCCTGGCCCGTCAATCCGATTTGGCTGGAGGCCACTCCGGGTGGCGCCGATAACAACTATCCCGCCGCACTTACCCAGGGCAATAACTACTACTGGCGAATCGATACCGTTGTCGACGGCAATCTAATCCAAGGTGACTTCTGGAACTGCGCGATAGGTGTTGGCGGGCTGATAATGTACTACAATTTTGACGGCGGCCTGGGCGGTGACCTGCCGAGCCCCATCACCGACAATAGCGACAACAACATAAAGTTTTGGAAGTACCCAGGCTCCGGCGGTTCGTTAAAGTACGGCGAGTCCAACCCTGTCATCGATGCGAGCACCACGTCGGCTGATTTTGACCCTTGTGTGGGTCTGTACAGGCCGGACCCCGGCGAGTTCGACCCTCTGCGGCTGGACGGTTACCAGTATACCATCGAGATGTGGGTAAAGCCGGAGAACCTCTCTGAGGATTTGGATGTCGACGGTGATGACCCAAATGAAGACTGGCTGGATGATGCATGGGACATCGTCTTGATTGGCAAATATGATTCCTGGATGATTGGAATACAGGACCCGTGTGACAACGACTCATTCCAGTGGGAACATGCCGGTAATGGCGAGAGCATGGAAGAGAATACTGCAGTAGAGGGCGAGTGGGTCCACCTTGCGGTGGTTTATGACCGGACTGACCCTGACGAGGAGCGGATGAAGTTCTATCTCAACGGTGTGTTGAAAGAGGAAACTGACGAGACGGACCTGAATCCTGCCGACAATAATTATCCTGTTACCATCGGTTATGCGCAAAAAGATGATGTTAACGTGGGCCGCTTTTTCGACGGCCTGATTGATGAGGTTCGCATCTATGATATTGCGCTTACGCCATGCGAGTTTCTGCTGTTCCCGGGGGATGAATGGGCCAGTTGTCCCAGTCCGTACAGCGGAGAGGCGGAGATTGACCCGTGTACTGTAACGCTTATGTGGACGCGGGGGCAAGGTGCAGTTACGCACGATATCTACTTTGGCACCGATTTCGACGACGTCAACGACGGAACTGCTCTTGTTGAGACGTCCTGGGCTCCGAACAGCTGGACGCCCCCGGAGATTCTCGGAAACGGTACTGTTTACTACTGGCGCGTTGATACGTACGACAGCGGCGGGCCACCACCGTATCGTGGGGTCGTCTGGCAGTTTATAACCAAGTATGTGATTGAGGATGAGCATCTTATCCTGCATTACAAGTTCGATGAGTCTATGAGCGACAGGGCTCTTGACGCTTCGGGCCATGGCTATCACGGTGACGTTGATGATGGCGAAGGCGGCTGGGACCCTACCGGTGGTCAGTACGACGGCTGCCGGATATTTGATGATGATACGGCTGTGCTGCCGCCACCTAAGGTAACCACCCACCTTATCACTGGGGTAAGCGTTTCGGTATGGCTAAACGGTCAGGAGGATCAGGATACAGACAAGGACCATGTGATATTAGATGTGAGCACCGGCGAGAACGCGCCTTATGCAATGAGGGTGGTTGTCCCGGATGAGGATGGAGATGTGTTATGGCGTGCAGGCGACGACAGTTGCGACGTACTGTTGTGGGACACTGCTACCCCTCGCGGCTGGGAAGGCGACTGGCACCACCTTGTCTTTACCAAGGATGAAGCTGCGGGGACAATGAAGATATACTTTGACGGTTTCTTAATGAAGACGAAGTCCCCTACCAAGAGTACTCTGAGCAATCTGAGGTACAGACCGTTCAAGATCGGGGCCTACATATGGGAAAGCAGCAGTTATGAAGGAAGGATGGACGACCTTAGAATCTATGACTATGCAATTCCGGAGTCTAAGGTGTTGGAGCTGTTCAGAGGCGGCGACCTTACGCGTGCCTGGAAGCCGAAGCCGTATGACGGCCGGCCTGATGCACCCCCGACTTCTGACCTTTCCTGGGAGCCGGGAGACTATGTGGCAGATGTAAACGGGCACGAGGTATACTTCGGCACGAATAAGCAGGAGGTCACGGATGCGAATAACTCGTGGCCTGTTGGTACCAGCGTCTACAAGGGAAAACAGGACCCTTGCACCTATGAGCTCCCCCCTCTTGATTTGACCGTCACTTACTACTGGCGTATCGATGAGGTCAACGACGCGTGCGACCCCAATGGGTGGACGGGCAAAATCTGGAGGTTCAGGGTAGCAGATTACATCGTCGTAGACAATTTTGATGACGACACGGCGCAGGACCCCCCACAAAATGACTGGAATAAAGGAACTGTGCCGCCAACTTCCGGCGCGCAGATTACGCTTCGGTCAACACCGCCGGTCATTGGCGAGCACTCGATGCGTTATGTGTATAACAACTGGATGGCGTGGGACTGGGGCTTTTATTCTGAGACCCAAACCATAAGCCTCGAGCCAAATGATTGGGATTACTACGATATACGGGTGATATCGCTGTGGTTCTACGGCAAATCCGGCAACGCTGCCACAATATACGAGCAGATGAATCTTGGTCTGGAAGACGACTCCAACTATGCAGTGGTGTTGTACGGCGGGCCCGGAGCTCCCGAAGGGGAAGAGATTACCGACGTACAGATTGAGGATTGGCAGCTGTGGGAGGTCCTGACGAATCGCTTTACAAATATTAACTTCAGCGACGTCAATAAAATCTGTATTGGTTTTGGTTTCAGGAACAACTGGACCGACCCCGGCATGAGCAGCGGTGGGACTGTATTCTTCGACGAAATCAACTTATATGTGCCCACGTGCAGGCCCGAACTCCTGGCGCAGGAGGGCGACCTTAACGAGGACTGTACCGTTGACTGGGAAGACGTTGAGATAATGGCGGATGACTGGCTTGAGACCGATGTCAATCTCAATCCGGTACAGGCGCCCGGCGAGGCCAACCTGGTTGGCTGGTGGAAGCTGGATGAGGAGCCTGACAGCAACGTCACCGACTACGCCGGCTATGACAATAACGGTGTGATAGAGACGTTGTACACTAATGTCTTCTGGGCTGATGCCGGCCACGATGGGAACGCTCTGCGGTTCGACGGCGGCAGGGTCCTCGTGCCGGATGCAAACGCGCTCAAGCCAAAATACGAGCTGACCGTGTGCGCATGGATCAAATATTCCGACAAGCAGGACAATTCTCGCATAGTGGTCAAGGGCGCAGACAACAGGGAGACATTCGGCCTGGAGATTGACGAAGATGACGAGTGTACCTTCCTGGTGCGTGACGGCAATTATCCCGATGCCGAGGACTATAACAAGTACGACGTAAACAGCCATGCGCTCGAGCAGGGTGCATGGAATCATTTGGCTGGGACCTACGACGGCGACACTGTAAAGTGCTACATAAATGGTGAGCTTGCGGCCACGAACAACGATGTAAATATAGGTGCCATAGTATTTCTCTCCCAGAATACCGCTGATCTGGCAATAGGTAACCGCTCGGACTCCAAGAACCGTCCGTTTGAAGGCCTGATAGATGACGTCCGCGTTTACGACCGGGCCCTGTCGGCTGCGGAGATTGCGTACATCGCCACCGATGAGACGGGAATCTTCACTGTGCAGTCGGCGGCTAACATCTACAATCTGGAGACACTGGGCGACAGAATCGTCAACTTGAAAGACTATGCTAAACTTGCCGACAACTGGCTTAAGAGGAGACTATGGCCTGAGTAATCAGTGATTTAGCTTGTGGACTTTGGGGCCTATGCTCTTATTGGGCATAGGCCTTTTTTATACAGCCTGCGCCATATAAGAATAAAAGTGAGCTGAAAGCTGCGGACGCGGAGCCACAAAGAAATCTAAGTTTCCAAGATAGCAAATCGAAAGTGAGGTTGCCTTGCCGCGCAGTGATGTCAACCCAAGCCGCGGTCCGTCTGAAGGCGGAGCAAAGCAATTAATCGCGGTGGAAGGGGATTTTGGTGTTGGGATTGTTGACCCCGTTAGAAATTCTTTGCCGTTACAAGTGAGGGCGTTGGCCCCGTTAGGATTCCGGGACGAAGCCGTGCCAGGGCCCGTTGGCGACTCACTCCTGACTGGGCAAGCAGGACAGAGTCCTCACGGTCTTATTTCTAACGGGGTTGACTTTTTGGGTGGTTGGGGGTATTCTATCCGGCGTTGAATTTCGATTGTTAAAGACGACGGAGAACTTATGAACCTCGTTAGAAATTCGCAGGAATTGCACGACGGGGTAGACAGGAATATTTAATAAGAATATGGTGCGAAAAGGTAAAATTTCTAACGGGGTAAAGAAAGTCAAGCAAGTCCGAGAGCATTTCGAGGACATGCAGATTCTCGATGAGCTGAAGAATTCGTATCTGAACTACGCGATGAGCGTGATAGTTTCGCGTGCCCTGCCTGATGTGCGCGATGGTTTGAAGCCGTCGCAAAGGCGGATATTGGCTGCGATGAATGACTTGAATCTTGGGCCTCGAAGCAAGCACCGAAAGTGCGCTAAAATTGTGGGTGATACGAGCGGGAACTACCATCCGCACGGCGACCAGGCGACTTACGGGACGCTGGTGCGTATGGGGCAGGAATGGCATATGCGTTACCCGCTGATTGACCCACAGGGCAACTTCGGCAGTATCGACGCCGACCCGCCTGCGGCGATGAGATATACCGAGGCGCGAATGGCTGCGCCGGCTATGGAGATGCTCGAAGATATTAATCATGATACGGTGGGTTTTGTGCCAAACTATGATGAGACTCGGTCGGAGCCGACGGTGCTGCCCTCAAAGTTTCCAAATCTTCTGGTCAACGGCTCGACGGGAATTGCCGTGGGCATGGCGACCAATATTCCGCCTCACAATATAACAGAGGTTTGCGATGCGCTGCTTTTGGTAGTTGAAGACCCGGACTGCGGTTTCAAGGATATTATGAAACGGCTGCCCGGGCCGGACTTTCCTACCGGCGGAATCATCTGCGGCAAAAAAGGTATTGCCGATGCGTACACGACGGGGCGGGGACATCTGACACTCCGCGGCAAGGCCGAGATCGAAGCAGACAAGAAAGGTCGTGAAAGAATAGTAATAACCGAAATTCCCTATATGGTTGTTAAGACCACGATTGTCTCGAAGATAGCGGAGTGCATTCAAGCGGGCCATATGTCGGAGGCGGCGGATGTCAGAGATGAGTCCGACCGTCACGGCCTGCGAATTGTTGTTGACTTAAGAAGAGAGACGAATGCGGAAGTTTTACTCAATAAGCTGTATCGCTATACACATCTGCAGGGCACGTTTGCGGTTGCGAATATCGCGCTGGTCAATAACAGGCCGGAAACACTTAATATCAAAGAGATGCTCAACTGCTTTATTGACCATCGCAAGATGGTTATCCTCAGGCGGAGCCGGTACCTGCTGCGAAGATGCAGAAACAGGGCCCATATTCTGGAAGGTCTTATTCTGGCGGTCAGTGACATCGATGAAATCATTGAGCTGATAAAGAAATCTCCCGATGCGCCGACGGCAAAGCTTAACTTAATGAAAAAGCCGCTGCGATTGACTGAGACGGCTACGCTTAGAGAGATTTTGCCGGAAGCTTTTATAAAGGAAAAAAGCAAATCCGACCAGTTCCTCACGGGCCCACAAGCCGATGCGATTTTAACGATGCAATTGCAGCGGCTGACGGGCTTAGAGATAAAAAAGCTTGCTAAAGAATATGCCGACCTTACGGAGCAGATAGAGAATTACGAAGCGATATTGGGCAGTGAGCAGGTGCTGCTGGATATTATTCGCGAAGATATCCACGAAATAAAGGAAAAGTACCGGGACAAAAGGCGGACGCAAATTAGCGCTGAGGCTGAACTGCTCGATGAAGAAGACCTAATCGCTGAAGAAGAAGTTATAGTCACCATAAGTCACAGCGGATATGTTAAGCGAATGGCCATCGATACTTATCGCAAGCAGGGCAGAGGCGGCAGAGGCGTTATCGGGTCAGATACAAAAGAGGGTGATTTTATAGAACACCTTTTCACGGCCTCTACGCACGATTATCTGCTTATCTTCACCAATCGGGGCAAATGCTACTGGCTGAAGGTCTACGACGTACCCAGTATGTCAAGACAGAGCAAGGGCAGGAATATCGTAAACCTGTTGAGACTGGGCAATCAAACAATAACGTCGATAATAAATGTGCGCAGGTTTGATGGCGAAGGGGCGGCAGAAGGCAAAGAACGCCAGCTTGTTATGGCCACGAAAAACGGGCTTGTAAAGAAAACCAAGCTCAGCGCTTATAGCAATCCGAGGTCGACGGGCGTTATCGCGATAAAGCTAGAACCGAATGATGCCCTTATTGGCGTCGCCCTGACGAAAGGCAACGACCGTATCATACTTGGTACGAGTGAGGGTATGGCGATACGGTTCGATGAGAAGCAGGTTCGTTCAATGGGTCGAGCGTCTCGCGGCGTCATTGGTATACGACTGCGCAACAAAGACAGGGTTGTCGGTATGGTGATAGGGGAGAAAAGCGCCTCGCTGCTGACGGTCTGCGAAAACGGATATGGTAAGCGAACAAGTCTGGACGATTACAGAACCCAGCGCCGAGGCGGTTTGGGCCTGATAAATATAAAAACAACGAAGCGAAACGGAAAGGTCGTCGCGCTCAAAGCCGTGCATGGTGACGACGACTTGATGATGATAACCGCCAACGGGATAATTATTCGCACGGGTCTGGAAGAAATCCGCACGATAGGAAGAAATACCCAAGGGGTACGTCTAATAAAGCTTGGGGCTGGGGATAAACTCGTCGCGGTCGAAAAGATAGTCTGCGAAGATTTAAACAACTCACAAGAACAGTCAAATACTAATTCCAAAGCTGAGTCCCAGGAAAAGAAAAGCAAAAAGGCCGCCAAAAATAAGAAGTAGCATTGCCTTGCTGTGCCGCGTCGGAATAAACTAAGACGGCAGGTGAGGACAAAGGGAACAAACAACAACCCGCCCTAATGCGGCACCTCCGGCAGTTTGTCCACAAGAACGATATTAACCCGGATTTGGCAAGTAAATCCGTGCAAAAAAATAAGATTTTGATAGTATAGAGCTTATGGATGCTGCTGAAGCCAGATTGTATGAAAAAGTAGATGAGTGAATGCGTGGATGAGTTGATGTGTGGAGGGGATTGGTAAACGCATTTGGTTTGACAAACATGGTTACATC
>Ga0114922_10006372_pt1 | contig 10839 bp, 7 predicted proteins | sample AartaG_FD_100975 | JGI IMG/M metagenome (GOLD analysis project Ga0114922, IMG submission 100975) | Deep subsurface microbial communities from Aarhus Bay to uncover new lineages of life (NeLLi) - Aarhus_00045 metaG | ecosystem: Environmental > Aquatic > Marine > Oceanic > Sediment | place: Aarhus...
CCCGCTCGATGCCTTCCATGTTGCGACCGGTGTAGATGTCGGCCAGGAGCATGCGGCCCATCGACCGGCGGCTGTCCGTGCGGTCGGCGATGATCTTCTCCCGCAAACGCCGACGCACCGGGACCGGCTCGTGAAGATTCGCTTGGCCCTTGTACGTCAGGACGGGGATCAGGTCGCCCTCTCGCGTACCGAGGGAAAGCTGCTTCTGCGAGGCAACGAGAAACGACACGCCGTCAATCGGGGCCGGATCATTGAACGCCGCCTGGCGGGTGATGCGCCGACAGCCGCGGGCATCGTCCGGGCCGTACCGTGGCGTCACCATGCAGACGTGGCCGCGATGGTCCGAACGGCCATGTCCGGGCGAATCGATCAGGAGTACCTCCGTGCCGCCCGGGATCGGTTGGGCATCGATGAACAACGGGTAGTGCCGCTGATTCCCGAAGTAGGTCGTCACGGCTGTTCCGTCGGGATTCATCGTCCAGAGCTGATGGTATCCGACCTGGGACCGGTCCACGTACTCCCATCGCGTGAAAAGGATTCGTCCGTCCGGCAGCACGGCGGGCGTGTTGTCGTGTTCGAGGTTGAACGAAAGGGGATGGAGGTTTCCGCCCTCGCGGTCGCATCGGAAGAGCGTGCCTACCTGCGTCATCCAGCAACCGACCCAGCGCTGGCTCCGCGTCGAGACGAAGACAATGTCATCATCCGGCAAGTACGCCGGCTCGTAATCGTCGTACGGCGTCTCCGTGATGCGCCGCAAGCCCGTCCCATCCGCCCGGATCTCGTACAGATTGTAGCACTCCGTCCCGGGCTTGCGGTACGAAAAGAGAATGGTCTCGCCGTCGTAATGCACGTGAGGATCTCGCACGCTGCCACCACCAGCGGCAAGCAGGATTCTGACTTCGCCGGTAGCCGCGTTCAACAGGTACAGGTTGCTCTCGTCCGGCTTTCCGTTGCCGGCATAGGCTTTGTGACCTTCATCGTCGCAATAGTATCCGATATTGGCATACCAGTGTGGATCGTCATAGCTCAGTCGTGTGGCGAAGACAACTTGTTCAACGCCGAGCGACGGCAAACGGGCCAACCCCTCTTGCGTCTCGAAAAGCGAGCCGGGGTCGGGAACGGACCGCCCGGGCCCGCTCGACGTTTGTGCATGAACGATCCCCGGAAGAAGTAGACCGCCGGCGTACAGCAGCAACACAACGACAAATCTCGCAAAAGGCCGATGCAAGCGTATGCAAGCCTGATCTCGCGTCATGGTTTGCTCCTCGGCGAGGCCGTCCTAAGGACTGATCCCGTCCCGGAAGACGGTCTCGAAATCGTAGACGGCGTTGAAGTCGTCGATGGAATCGGTGGGCTGGGCGCTCATCCATTCGTGATCGATCAGGATGTAGACGATCTCGCCGAAGTCGCGGGTCGTCCGGATACCCCAGGAATTGAGGACGAGCAGAGCGAGCCGGCCGTACTTCTCGATGGCCATTCTTCGCAACCCCTCGCAAAGCGTCTGGCCGCTAACGTGACGAGGCTCGTCGGCGATGTTCTGCACCGTGTAGCCAAGTCCTTCGTAGACGAACTTGAACGCTGCCGGACTGTAACGCCCGGCTTCCCAAGCGATTTTCTCAATGCTCTTCTTCATCCCGCCGTACCGAATCTACCTTTTGCCATTGACAACTTACGATTCAGCCTCGCTCGTCGCGGCGGCCCCGAATCGCAAATCGTAAACTGTACATCGCCAATTCTAAGATACTCTCTGGCCCGGCTTGGCCCCGGCGTCGGGGGCGAGCATGAAGATGTCCTTGCCGCCGCTGCCCGCCGCGAGGATCATGCCTTCGGAGAGCCCGAACCTCATCTTTCGGGGCTTGAGGTTGGCAAAGTAAACCACGTTCTTGCCGACCAGATCTTCCGGGGCGTAGGCGGTGGCCATGCCGGCCAGAACGTTCCGCTCGACCGTTCCGACGTCCAGGACAAGATGAAGCAGCCTGTCGGCCCCCTCGACCCGCTCGGCCTTAACGACCCGGGCCACGCGCAGGTCAAGCTTGGCGAAATCGTCAATGGTACACTCCGGCTTGAACGGCTCGGCTTCTTCGGCCGGCGGCTGGACGGGGACGGCCTGCGGGGCCTGGCTTTCTTTGCTTTCCTCGATCATGGCGGTTACCTGCTCCTCATCAATTCTCTCGAACAATCGTTCAAACGCACCGATGGTGTGATTCTCCAGTGTCTTCTCGACGTCTGCAAAATGCAGCTCATCAACACCCAGGAATTTCTCCACCTTCTGGGCAAACTGCGGCAGTATGGGCTTGAGGTAGATCGTCAGAACTCGAACCGCATTCAATACGGCGGTCAAGGTGGTCCGCGTTCTTTCCAGGTCGGTCTTCACCGTCGTCCATGGCTGGTTTTGCTCCACATAGCGATTGGCCTCATCGGCCAGCGCACTGATGGTGCGCACCGCAGCGGCATAGCTCAAACCCTCGTAGTGAGCGATGATCTGCTCCTTGGCCGCAACCAGCCGGCCGAGAAGTTGTCGGCCGTCATCATCGAGCGTTCCGAGCCGGCCTTCGAGATGCCTGTTCAGCATGGGCCCCGACCGCGATGCCAGATTGGCATACTTGCCCACCAGGTCCGCGTTCGTCCTGCTGATGAAGTCCTGAATGCCCAGGTCGATGTCCTCGACCGTGTCCGTCAGCTTGCTCGCATAGTAGTAGCGGAGACATTCCGGATCCAGGTGCCTGGCATACGTGTCGGCCTTGATGAAGGTCCCCCGCGACTTGCTCATCTTCTCGCCGTTGACGGTGAGAAAGCCGTGCACGAAGAGCTTGTTCGCGACCTTGAAGCCCGATCCCATGAGCATGGCCGGCCAGAACAGGGCGTGGAAGTACATGATGTCCTTGCCGATGAAGTGATACAGCTCGTTGGCCGGGCTGTTCCAAAGCTCGTCGAAATCCAGCCCGTGCCGGTCGCAGTAGTTCTTCGCCGAGGCCATGTAGCCGATGGGGGCGTCGAGCCAGACGTAGAAGTACTTGTTCTCTTCGCCCGGGATCTGGAAGCCAAAATAGGGGCCGTCACGGGAGATGTCCCAGTCCTTCAGGCCGGCCTTGAACCATTCGTCGAGTTTGTTCGCCACCGACCGCTGTGTATACCCGGTTGCGATCAGGTCCTTGAGCTGCGTCTCGTAGTCGGCCAGCTTGAAAAAATAATGCACCGACTTCTGGGAGACCGGCGGCGCGCCGCAACTGGCGCATCGCGGGTGAATCAGATCCGTCGTCCGATAGGTCGCGCCGCAGACCTCGCACGAGTCCCCGTACTGGTCCTCGGCGCTGCAGCGGGGACACGTGCCGCGCACGTACCGGTCGGGCAGCGGCATCTTCTCGTTTTCGCAGTAGGTCTGCTCGACCTCTCGCTTGACGATCGAGCCGGCCTCGTTAAGCCGCTGGAAAATCAACTCACTGAATGCCTTGTTCTCCGGAGAGTGCGTCGTATGGTAGTTGTCGAATCTGACGTGAAAGCTCTCGAAGTCCGCCGTATGCTCCTTGTGCACGCGTCCGATGAGCTGCTGCGGCGCGATCCCCGCGGTCCGGGCACTGATCATAATCGGCGTGCCATGCGTGTCATCGGCGCAGAAGTAAAAGCACCGATGGCCGCACATCTTTTGAAATCGGACCCAGATGTCCGTTTGCACGTACTCCACGAGGTGCCCGATGTGGATGGGCCCGTTTGCATAGGGCAGAGCTGAGGTCACGACAATCGTTCGAGGCATTCTGTTTCCTTACGAACTACTGCTTCTTGCCGTTGGTCCTTTCCCCACGCTTGCGATTAACGGGGGGGGCCTCCTGGGGCGGTCTCTTTCGAGCGGCCGAAGCAGGCAGAACGGTGACCTCGTCGAGGGGAAGCGCCGCCCGGTCGCCGTTCTCGTACTCGACGACCACAAGCTGAGTCAGAATCTGCGTGTCGATGATCTTTCCCTCGCCGTTTTTCGTCTGGACGAATGAGCCTTTTCTGGGCAGACGTTTCTTGAGGTCCGTATACGTTTCGTCCTCATAGCGGAGACAACACTTCAACCGGCCGCAATAACCCGAGATCTTGGACGGATCGAGGGTGGCCTTCTGCATCTTCGCCATCCTCATGTTCACGGGCTTGAGCAGTTGGAGGAACTGGATACAGCAGCACTCCCGGCCGCAGCTCTCGACATCGCCGAGCAGCTTGGCCTCGTCGCGCGAGCCAATCTGGCGCATCTCGATGCGCGTCTGATACTCCTGGGCGAGCTTGCGGACCAACTCACGAAAATCGACGCGACCGCTCGCCATGAAGTAGAAGATGACGCGTTCGCCACCGAAGATATGCTCGGCGTCGATGATCTTCATCTTCAGGCTCAACTCCTTGGCGAAGCGTTCGCAGCAGGCGATCTCCTCCTTTGCGATCTTCTCGAGGTGCTGCTCTTCACAGACATCGTCGGGCGTGGCCAGGCGGACGACCTTGCCGACGGGTTCGCTGCTGAAGCTGATATCACTGTTGATGAAATAGCCGCAGATCTGCTCCTCCGTGAGTCGAAACCGGTTTTCCTTATACGAGCCCGCCTGCCCGACCAGGTGGCCCAGTTCCAGTCCTTTGTCCGTCTTGACCACTACGCGGGCCGGCGTCTTGGGGATCTGCGTTTCACTATGCTCGAAGAGACCCAGATTCTTCATATGGCCGTAACGGACCAACAGAAACTTTCTGCTCTTGTTCGGTTTGGCCTTTGTCGGCGTTTCTTCCGTCATTCCTGATTATCCTGACAGGGGCTGTCCTGCTGCCACAAGACAAATCCCGGTGAATCCAAACGTGCAGGCGTCAACTCTGGAGGCTCATTATAGCGGAACGCGCCAAGCGTAACAATAGGCGGTCAAAAATTAGCCTGTCGGTGACGTTGGCCTCACTCCAGCGGAGCATTTCATACCCCTCACGGACTCCCTCAATGGCCTGCTCCGGGGTGAGACGGCGGGCCAATTCGGCGATTCGCTCCGCCTGATCCGAATGGACAAGCGGTCGGTCAGCGGTCAAATGAAGAATCGCGACATCGTGCAGCGCGGAGATGACGATCTGAATCAGCGTCCTCTGCGCCCGGCGGGCCAGATCGCTCTTGCTCGTGGTCTTGTCCAGGTTCGCCCAGCCCGAGGCGATTCGCTTGCCGTCATCAACGATCCGCTCGGCGATGTCCAGCGCATCGGCCATCCGATAGTGGGCCAGGGAGGCCACAATCTCCCTTTTGATCTCGAACAGTCCCACCCCGTCGAGCTCGAGCCGGGCCCACTGGCAAGCCAGGCCGAGACTGCCCTGGGCCAAGCGAGCGAAAAACTCCGCCTCTTTCGAGCCGAGCCCCATCCCGGTCAATTCAGAGATGATCCGATCCTCGTCAATCGGCCCAAAGCGAAGAATCTGACAGCGCGACCTCGTCGTGGGCAGGAGCTGTTCCAGCCGGGTGCACAGGAGAATGATGGTGCAGTAAGACGGCGGCTCCTCCAGCACCTTGAGCAGGGCATTCTGCGAATTCACGTTCAGCTTCTCGGCCTCGCTGACGACATACACCTTTCGGTGGGAGTAAGCCGGCCGGATGCAGACGTGCTCAATCAAGAACTCCCGGATGACATGGATCGACAGATCGACCGGCGTCTTTTTCCCCTTGCCGTCTCTCGTGAACTCAAGGAGTTCCTTGTAGATATGCGCGTAATCGGGATGGGAGCCGGCCTCGAATAGAACGCAGGATTCGCACGAGCCGCAACTATCGGCAGAGACCCCGGATTTGCCTCGCCCTGCCGGCGGGTTCTCACAAAGCAGAAGCTTGGCCCATTCCCGGGCCGTCTTATACTTTCCCACGCCCTCGGGTCCGGCAAAGATGTATGCATGGGCCAACCTGTCGGCGGCAAGACCCCGCTGCAGAATCCCGATGGCCCTATCCTGGCAAAAAACATCCTCAAGCGACATTGAAAGCAACCGGCCTCTTCACTTATCCTGCCCCCAACTTCTGTACGACTCTCACGACCTCTTTGTGCACGGCTTCCGGCGTGGCGGTGGCATCCACAACGACGAAATCCGGTCGCCCGTCGGCCAGTCTGAGAAACCCCTCACGGACCCGAGCATGATAGCCATCGCCCTTGCGCTCCATTCTGTCCAACTCGCGATTGAGCCGCTGGGCGGCCGTTGCCAGGTCGACATCCAGAACGATCGTCAAATCGGGCCAAATCCTCTCCAATGAATCCCGAGCGATCTCGACAACGGTCTCCATGCCGAAGCCGCCGGCATACCCCTGATAGGCACAGGTGCTTGAGAGCCAACGGTCTAAAAGCACGCACTGGCCCTCCTTCAGCGCCGGTGCGATACGTTCCGCCCACAGTTGCACGCGGGCCGCCATATAAAGCAGTACCTCCGACGATGTCGTCATGGCTTCATGGGCGGGGCTCAGCAGGATCTCTCGGATCTTCTCCCCAATGACCGTGGTCCCCGGGTCGCGGAAGCGGGCGGTCTTGACACCCCGGCTCTGCAACCAGTCGGCAAGCATCTGGACCTGGCCGCTCTTGCCGCATCCATCGGGCCCATCCAGCACAAGGAACCGACCCGCCAGTTTTTCCGATCCGCCGTCGTTCATATCCCCCTGCGATTACTCGTCTTGTCGGGTCTTCTCAAGAAGCGCCTCCAGCCTGTCGCGCACGCCCAAATCTTCTGCCCATTTCCGAAGATAGTCCATGTCCAATCGGTCATCCTGAATCTGAAGCACGCCAAGCGCGTCCTGCAGCTGCTGCGATGACGCACTGTCTTTAGCCCATTCGAGCTTGCTCAGGATCGCATCTTCCGCCGACACGACCCAGACATCCATGTCAAGTATCACCGCTCTTTGCCTGCGGCTGAATTCCATCTCGCTGAACGCCCTCGTTCGGCGAACACGCAAGTCGGCCTTCCACTGCGCCATGATGTCAATGACGTTGAATGTCGATTCCTGACTCAATGCTGCAAGTGCCGCGTCCTTACTGACATAATAATCAGATCCGAGGCTGTCCAGAAAGAGCCTCAATTGAGACTCCGTAGGGGCAATTACCACATCTGCGTCGTTGGTTGCCCTCGGACGGCCATGAAAGCTGCTTCCGAGCGAACCGGCGAGCATGTACGGGATCCCCGTTTTTTCCAGAAAATCAATCAAGTTCCTGAGAAACGCCCGCTGCTCACGCATCAGCCGCCCCACCGTCCTCTCCGAATGCCTCGCCGTACAGGCGATCCCCTAAGACAATCCGCAGAACCGCGTGCTCCACACGCGCATCGTCCCAATCCGGGTGGCGGTGGCGCACGCCGTCCTTGACGATCTGACGGAGATTATCACTCAACTCAAAGGTCATGGCCGCCCGCTCGCTGATACTGAGGCGGCGCAGGGCCTTGATCTCCTCGATCCGAGCGTCTGCCGTTGTATCGGTGGGTATCCTGTCCATGGGTTTAGCGTACCATGGCGGGCGTCTTCTGTCACTGCGCGTTTTGCGCGGCCAGCCTGAAACACGGCCAAAACCGGGCCTTGTAATCGTACCACGAAGGTGCTTTCCTGCATCGTTTGCCCGTTCCCCCGGGTCTCCATCCCCCGATTGGGCAGCCCCTCTGCACGCACGGTTCTTGTGGCGAGGTCTCGATGCACCAATGAATCATTGCGGTCCAACGCAACTATTTTGCCAGCGTGAAATTCTCATCCCCCACGAGCTGCCGCATCTTACGGCAAAATTCCACGTCCGGATTCACCGACAAGGTCCGGTCGGCCGTGGCGTACACTCTGCCTCGTTCCGTCGCAACCACCACAGAGAAAGGCCGGCTGCCCCTGTGATGCTGGCAGATGCTGCGGATCTGCACCACCCTCTCCTTCGTCACCTCTCTGGCGTCCAGCCGAATCCGCACCCCCTTGGCCAGTTTTTCCCTCGCTCTGTCCAGCGGAATCAGCTCCGAGGCGATGATGTTGGCCCTCTCCCGGCGGTAATCGGCCTTACCCCGGACGAAAACCACCGTGTCTTCGACGAGCAATGGAGCAAACTCGCTGAGCGTATCGGGAAACAGCACGACTTCGATCTGGCCCTGGAGATCCTCGAGCGTGAAGACCGCCATTTTGGAGCCGGCGTTGCGGCCGGTCTTCGTCAGGTTGTACCGGATCTTCGTGACCATCCCGCCGATGACGACCTGCTTTTCACCGTTCCCATGACCGCTGCCATGACCGTTCCCATGGCCGTTGCCCTGGCCATTCGCCTCGGCGAGGTGCGCCGTGTTCGTGGTCGAATAGTCATTGATCGCCTCGGCGTGCTGGCTGAGCGGGTTGCTCGTGACGTAGAAGCCGAGCACCTGCTTCTCATAGGCAAGCATTTGCAGTTCCGGCCAGGGCGGCGCCTCGGGCAGTTGCTTGTGGTCCTCCGCATAGTCGGCCTCGCCGGCCATCTGCCCGAAGAAGTTCATCTGGCCGCTGACCTTGTCGGATTGCAGGCTCGCGCCGATCTCCATGGCTTTTTCCAGCCCGGCCATCATCTGAGGCCGGTTGCCGCCGAGCCCATCGAAGGCGCCGCCCTTGATCAGGGCCTCGATCACCTGCTTGTTGACGGCCCGCAGGTCCACGTTCTCACAGAAATGGAACAGGCTCTTGAATCGCCCCACCCGCTTGCGGGCCACGATCATATGCTCGACCGCCTTCTCCCCCACGCCTTTGACCGCTGCCAGACCGAACCGAATCACCCGGCTCCCATCCTGGTCGGTCTCGCGATAAAGCGGCGTGAAGTTGACATCACTGTCGTTGATATCAGGCGCCATGACCTCGATGCCCATCTCCCGGCATTCGCCGATGTACTCGACGATCTTGTCCGTGTTGTCCATTTCGTAGGTCAGCAGCGCCGCCATGAATTCGACGGGCCAATGGGCCTTCATGTAAGCCGTCTGATAAGCGATAAACGCGTACCGCGTGGAGTGGCTCTTGTTGAAGCCGTAGCCCGCAAAACGCTCGATCAGCTCGAAGATCTGCCCGGCCTCGCTCTTGGTCAGACCCTTGTCGACGCAGCCGGCAATGAACCGCTCCTTCTCCTTGGCGATGATGCCCGCCTTCTTCTTGCTGATGGCCTTGATGAGCGTATACGCCTCGCGCAGCGGAATATCCCCGAGGCGGTTGCAGATTCGCATGACCTGCTCCTGGTAGGTCATGATCCCATAGGTTTCTTCCAGCACCTCGGTCATGATCGGGTGCGGCAGCGACCATTTCGCCCCGTGTTTGCGGTCGATGTAGTCCGGGATGAGGATCATCGGGCCGGGCCGATAGAGGGCGTTGGCGGCGATCAGGTCCTCAATGCGGTCCGGCTGCATCTTCATCAGCAGGTCCTGCATCCCGCCGGATTCGAACTGGAAGATCCCCTTCGTCCGCCCGTTGGCGAAAACCTCAAAGACCTTCCGGTCGGTCAGGTCCAGCTTCTCCAGGTCGATCTCGATACCGTGTTTCTGCTTGACCAATTCGCAAGCTCGCTCGAGCACGCTGAGCGTCTTGAGGCCCAGGAAGTCCATCTTCAGCAGGCCCACTTTCTCAACCATGGGCCCTTCAAACTGGGTGATGAGATCGTCGGAGTTCGGGGCCTTGTAGAGAGGGACAAAATCGGTCAGCGGCTCGTCGGCAATGACGACGCCGGCTGCATGAACGGACGCATGCCGGGCAAGCCCTTCGAGCTTGCGACCGATATCGATCACCTTGCGCGTCACCTCGTTGCCGTCGTATGCCTGCTTGAGCTCCGGCTCGGTCTCCAGCGCCTTGTCGAGCGTCATATCCAGTGAGAACGGCACCAGCTTGGCCAGCCGGTCGGCCTCCGCCAGAGGCACGCCGAGAACGCGGCAGACGTCGCGAATGACGGCCTTCGCCTTCATCGTTCCGAAGGTGATGATCTGTGCGACCTGGCCGTATTTCTTCCGTACGTAGTCGATGACCTCCTGCCGATGGGCCTGGCAGATGTCGATATCGATATCGGGCATCTCGTTCCGCGCGGGGTCCATGAATCGCTCGAAGAGCAGGTCATACCGAATGGGGTCCACATTGCACAGACCCAGGCAGTAGCCGACGAGCGTCCCGACGCCGCTGCCTCTGGCCCCGAGAGGAATGTGCCGCTCGCGGGCATGATTGCAGAAATCCCAGACGATCAGGAAGTAGCTGGCGAAGCCCTTGGACTCGATCACTCCGAGCTCGCGGTCCATCCGCTCCTTGATCTCGTCCGTGATTTCGCTGTAGCGTTGTTTGGCGCCCTCGTTGCACAGGCGAGTGAGGTAATCCTCGGGGCTCGAGCCATCCGCCGGCCTGAAGCGTGGCGCGTGACGCGTGCTCAAATCCAGCTTCGCATGGCAGCGCTCGGCGATGGCAAGCGTGTTATCGCAAGCCTCCGGCATGTCGGCAAAGAGCTCGCGCATCTCAGCGGCGCTCTTGAGATAGACATCGGAAGGATAAATCAGGCGGCTCGGATCGCTCGCGAGCTTGCCCGTACTGATCGCACACAGACAGTTGTGCGCCTCGTGGTCCTCCTCTTCGAGAAAATGCACGTCGTTGGTCGCGACCAGGCCAACGCCCAGTTCGTTTGCCAGCTCGATCAGCCCTTCCCGAACGCCCGGATCGTCCCCTTCGTGACTTTGCAGCTCGATGAAGAACCGCTCGGGCCCGAAGATCTTCAGATAACTCTCGGCCGCCTGCCGCGCCGCTTTCCTGTCGCCCCCCGCTACGGCAGCCGTGACCTCCCCTTTGAGGCAGGCAGTGGTGCAGATCAGCCCCTCATGACATTCAGCGAGAATCTCCTTATCGATGCGCGGGCGATAGTAGAAGCCGTCGACAAAACCGGC
>Ga0114922_10006373_pt1 | contig 10839 bp, 8 predicted proteins | sample AartaG_FD_100975 | JGI IMG/M metagenome (GOLD analysis project Ga0114922, IMG submission 100975) | Deep subsurface microbial communities from Aarhus Bay to uncover new lineages of life (NeLLi) - Aarhus_00045 metaG | ecosystem: Environmental > Aquatic > Marine > Oceanic > Sediment | place: Aarhus...
TGGTCGCAATGGATTATAATAGTTCTTCTAATATCTCTGCCGCATCCTGAACGAGTTTCGGGCATAGTGTGTCGAACAGTCCGTTCTTTTCGGCTGTTTCGCGAACTTCCGGGTCACCGATATCACAGCCGAGCAAATCTCTGCATGTGACGAATGTGTTTCGGGATTTGAATCGGTTCACAAATAGATTGACTAACTCATAGGTTTTTTCTTTCGTTTGTTCATCCTGTGGGTCCACTCGACCGTATTTTAGCCCCAAAACCATGAATGCCCCTGTGACGGCTCCACATGTTTCACCCATTCGGGCCATGCCGCCTCCAAAGGAGCAGGCAATTTTCAGTGCCGTATTTTCAGAAACACCGAAAAGAGGAGCATAGGCGGAGAATACAGCCTGGGAACAGGAATGTCCTTTCTTGAATTGTGATACGGCTTTCTCGACATGATCCATATAAGTACTCTTCGTCTATATTATTTTTGTAAAATAAATTTTTTTGTTTCTATAAAGTTGTCTGTTATCAGACGATATAAATAAATACCACTGGACACGTTCTGGGCTTGCCAGGTGATTTTATACTTCCCGGCTGGGTACTGGTCCTGCAAACAGGTTTCAATCTCTTTGCCGAGAAGGTCATAGATTTTCAATATTACACGACTCGGTTTCGATAAATAAAATGGGATGGTCGTGGATGCATTAAAGGGATTGGGATAGTTTTGCATGAGGGTTGACTGTTCCGGGAGTACTAGATCGATATCGTTCATTCTCTCGACGGGTGTCTCGCCACCAGTGGTTGTCTTGATTATGGTTTTCGCCTCTCCGACAGCCCATCCGGTATTGGTGTCAAGAAAAAAGGCATCCATCATATCGGCGGCAGTCCCACTTTTTTGTAGGATCCAATTGTTACCCCCATTCGATGTTCTGAGAATGGCACCCATATTCCCTACTGCAAAGCCCGTATTAGCATCAATGAAAAGAATGTCATTTATCCAATATTCCCATTGATCCACTTGTGTTACCCAGTTTGTTCCTCCATCAGTTGTTTTGTAAATGGCTCCACCTGCTGCCCATCCCATATTTGTATCGATAAAATAAACGGAATTGAGTTGAGCTAAGGAACCGCTGTTCTGGATCATCCAAGTTGTACCTCCGTCGGTAGTCTTTAGAATGATACCGTTAAATATCGTTTTCCCTACTGCCCATCCGGCATTTGGATTAACGAAATAAACAGAATTCAGGTCTTCTGTTGTTCCACTGTTTTGTGGTTCCCAGGTGGCTCCACTATCTGTCGTTTTGATAATTACTCCATTTCTTCCAACGACCCAGCCGGTACTCGCATTAACGAAAGTCAAGTCATTAATAGATTCATCTGTTCCGTCTGATTGAGGAGTCCATTTGGCTCCGCCGTCGGTCGTCTTGAGGATAGTACCTTGGAATCCCCCTGCTGCCCATCCTGTACTCTCATCAATAAAATAAACGGATTGGAGCAAGGATAGCACTTCACTGGTTTGACGAACCCACGTCGATCCTTCGTCGGTACTCTTGATTATTGTACCAAATCCTCCAACTGCATAACCTGTTTCAGCACTCGGGAAATGGACGGATTCCAGATAAGTTAATATGAGTCCGAAATTGTGCTGTGCATCCCAATTTATACCGCCATCGGTCGAATTTAGAATTATCCCTGCATATCCGACTGCCCAGCCCGTCTCACCATCATTGAAATGGATCGAATACAGCATCTCTGTTGTCCCACTTTCATGTTCGTTCCAGTTGTCGCCTCCATCTGTGGTTCTTAATATTTCACCGTAGGTCCCGACTGCCCACCCCATATTGGTATCTGTGAAATAGACAGACCTGAAATGGGATTGTGTAGTGATGGTTTGCGAAACCCAGGTCGTACCGCCGTTGGTGGTCTTACAGACTGTACCACTTGAGCCGACAGCCCAACCGGTAATGGAGTCGATGAAGAAGACGGAGAGTAAATTCTTATCTGTTTCACTGGTCTGCGATTCCCATGATGTACCGCCGTTGGTCGTTTTGAGAATGATGCCTTCTTCTCCAACTATCCAGCCAGTATCGGAGTCGGAAAAATTTACGGATGCCAGCCACTTAGATTCCGGTCTACCGTTGTCCTGAGGTGTCCAGACGGTTCCCCCATTCGTGGTTTTGAATATGTGTGGATATCCAACAACCCATCCGGTACTGGCATTGACAAAATAGACCGAATCAAAACCATTATTAGTGTCGATATCGTGACTACTCCAGCTTCTGCCACCATCGGTAGTCTTGATGATTGTTCCCTCTTCTCCGACTGCCCAACCTGTATTTTTATCGATAAAATGGACGGAATTGAGTTCGCAGGACACTCCCCCTACATAATGCTGGAAATCCCAATTTATGCCCCCATCCGTGGTCTTCATGAAGGTACCAGCGCGGCCAACAGCGATGACTGTATTCTGGTCGAAGACGACAACATCGTGTAATGCGTTACCCTGAGGCAGAGGGTTCTGCCAGAACCAGCCGTCCTGGGCAATGGTGTGACTTTGGAAAATAAGAGTCGTAAACGCGATGGTAATTATCTTTTTCATCGGTATTCTCCTTTTCCAAATTATTGGATCAGTTTGTCACAAGAACCTTGCGAAGGTTACCAATCCAATATATGAAATATTTTCGTTTTATAAAAGTGGGAACTCAAATCTTCTGACGGTTTTCCAACGGTTTATGAAATCAGACAATTTTTTTCACATGGGCCGAGTTGCTTAGATTTCTCATATTGCAGTAAAAAATACGATTCATATGATTTATAAATTCCATTAAAATATGGGCTTGTTGAGACCCTGATTGCACCTTCGGAAGGTTGGCTAAGGTAGAAGGTTATTTAAGCTAATCCGTGATTCACTACCATTATTTTCAGTTCTGTCATCTCATCCAGGGCATACTTCACACCTTCTCTACCGAAGCCGGAGTCTTTGACGCCGCCGTAGGGCATGTGGTCCACACGGAAGGTCGGGACGTCGTTGATAATGAGACCGCCTACATCGATTTCGTTAAAGGCCTTGAAGGCCTTTTCGATATCTTTCGTGAATACACCGGCCTGGAGTCCGAAAATGGAGTCGTTCACCTTGTCCAAGGCTTCCTCAAAGGTCTTATAGCTGTCCAGAACGACGACCGGTGCAAAGACTTCCTGACAAGAGACCTTGGCATCCCGGGGCACATTTATCAGTACGGTGGGCTCGTACAAGGTCCCATTTCTGTTTCCGCCTGTGAGAATTTTTGCCCCCTGGGAAATTGCCTCCTGAACCCAGTCTTCGGTTTGGATAGCCGACGGCTCATCGATCATGGGACCGACATCCGTCTCCTCTGACAGGGGATCGCCGAGTTTCAGCGCTTTCACACCTTCGACAAAATCTTTCACAAAGTCATCGAACACTTTTTCCTGAATGAAGATCCGCTGAACGGATATGCAGACCTGACCGGCATAGGCATATCCCCCGAGAATACACCGTTTCAAAGCAAAATCCATATCTGCATCCGGTTCTATAACAGCTGCAGCATTTCCCCCGAGTTCCAGACAGACCAGTTTCTTACCAGCTTTTGATTTCAAGGGCCATCCAACTTCTGCACTTCCCGTGAAGGTAACCATCTTGAATCTCGGATCAGTCACCATTGTCTCTGCCAGTTTTGCAGAACAGGGTATGACATTGTATGATCCTGGCAGGGCTCCTGCATTTAGCAGGATTTCCCCCAGGAGCAGGGCCGAGATGGGTGTTGTGCTGGCCGGTTTTAGCGAGATCGTATTCCCCGAAGCGAGAGCAGGGGCGACTTTGTGACAGACGAGGTTCAAGGGAAAATTAAACGGTGAAATTCCAGCTATGGGTCCCCTGGGGAATCGTCGGACGACCCCGAGACGATCCCCTGCCGCTGGAGTGATATCAAGGGGCACAGTTTCTCCACATATTCTGTTTGCTTCCTCCGAAGCAATGGTCAGTGTACTTACTGCCCGGGTCACTTCTCCTCTTGCATGTTTGATTGCTTTCCCAGCCTCCAGACAGAGAACTTTAGCCAACTCTTCTTTTCGGCTTTCGATTTCCATTGCTGCTTTTTTCAAGATATCGGACCGCTGATAGGAGGATATTCTCTTTGTCGTTTCAAATGTTTTCACTGAAGACTGAATGGCCTCCTCCACATCCTGGGCTGAAGGTCGATAGGTCGTTCCAACGATGTCGCCATTATAAGGATTTAAGACTTCCAATATTTCACCGGATGTTTTCCAATCTCCGTTGATTAAAAAAGCATACTCGGTTGACATGCCACTATCTCCTTATATTATGAAATGTATATTAATAAAAATTGTCAAGATAAATTCCAAATGATTACTTACAGGAAAAAATAGACCATCCCTGTAATCTTGGGTCCACTGAAATCTTCTACACCTCCGAGAGGTTCTTTAAAAAGTACCAAATGATACTGAAAAGCCATTCCAAGACCTAACCACCGCGTCAAGGCTAAATCGAAGCCTGCCCCGAGGCTAACACCCCAACCGGCTCTGGCCTTGTGGAGCTTCTCACCAAAAGGTTCGGTTTCATTCTCGATTCCCCAGTATACACCGCCACCGTACATTACATAAGCGGATAGGCGATAGTCATGAATGAGCCAGTATTTCAGATCCAGTGTTATGGGATGAAGGGTCAATGAGTGAACGGTCTCAACTTCTTCAAGATCCCGTAAAGACCAATAGCCCAGGGAGAGACAGAGTCCCATTCCCCAGCCAAGAGGTGCCGCAAATGCCACGCCCACATACGGTGTTGCTCCAGCGGCGCCAAAAGTCGTGAAGCGTGGTTCGTCGTTCAGGCTGTGAGGTTGCCAGTTTCCTACCTCAAAGGCTATTGATATCCGTTTTGCCAGTTCTTTCTCCTGAGAACCGGCTCTGGATGGAAAACACAATCCACACACACACAAAATCACAAGGGACCAAAGAGGCGGTTGAAGAATTCGTTTCAATATTTCGTTGGGCATCGTTCAATATCCGTTCTGAATCGAATTGTTTTTAACTTTTCTTTTGTGTTACTGGCTGTTGAAATCCGAATTGTTTCCCCGGTTCTCCTCCGAGGATTTTAATCTCCCCGAATTCCTTTTCAAATTTTTCGATATTCTCGTTGAGTGCCTTTGAGAGAGATTTGGCATGTTGGGGGGTCATGATGATGCGTGCATAGACCTTCGTTTTGGGTACACCCGGTAGCATTCGTGTGAAATCCAAAACGAACTCTGCCGGTGAGTGACTGATGAGCACAAAGTTGGAATAAATACCTTCAGATTCCTTTTCTCCCAATTCCACATTAATCTGTTGATGGCCTGCAGGTTGATTCATCGATTTACCTCTCTTTTCAACATGATTTTTAAAACTTGATTTTATTGATTATTATAATCATTCCAATCCACTTTGTCAAGGCTCAAAATTTATCCTTGCTTTTAAAAGAAGGCATGATTAGATTGAATTGTTAAATAATGGTGGCAGTGGAGAAATGAAAAAAAGAGTAAATAAAGGTGATTCCATCGAACTATCTGTCGATGACCTGGCTTTTGGGGCCAAGGGCATTGCCCGGTCCGATGATTTCGTCTGGTTTGTCGAGAGAGGTATACCGGGTCAGAAAGTAAAAGCCAGGGTGCGGCAGGTGAAGAGGAGTTATGGGGAGGCGTATGTCGAAGAAATTATAGAGCCATCCCCCCATCAGGTGGACCCTCCCTGTCCCTATTTTGGAATTTGTGGTGGTTGTCAACTCCAGCATCTGAATTACGATATTCAAGTCGAAGCGAAAACCCGTCAGATTAAGGATATTTTGGAGCGTATCGGTGGCTTGAGAGATGTCGAGGTCCGACCAACACTTCCTGCTAAAGAGATTTATGGTTACCGGAATAAGATGGAATTCAGCTTTTCTGATCAGAGATGGCTTCAGGAGAATGATCCGCCGGATAAACCCAGAGATTTTGCCCTGGGACTTCACGTACCAAGACGCTTCGACAAGGTCCTGGATATCGACGGGTGCCGTTTGCAGGGCGAACTCAGCAACAGGATTCTGAAGACCGTTAAGGATCTCGCTTTTCAGACAGACCTTCCATCTTACAATATCCGGAACCACACAGGCTTTTATCGATTTCTCATCATTCGGGAAGGAAAGAACACCGGCGATCTCATGCTTAATTTTGTTACTTCGAGTCAGGCTCCCAATGAGGGTGAGGATGCGATGAAGTGGATCGTTCACAAACTTTTCTGGAAACATCCAGAAGTGACGTCGATTCTTCAGAGTATCACCGATCAGAAAGCTCAGGTAGCAATGAGCGAATCGGAACGGCTGATTCTGGGGCCTCAAAAGATTACAGAAAAGATCGGCAATCTCTTTTTCGAGATTTCCCCCTTTGCCTTTTTCCAGACCAACACCATTCAGGCCCAACGTCTTTTTGAAACGATTGCTGAATTTGCCGATTTTAAGGGCGACGAGATTGTTTATGATCTATACTGCGGTACAGGCGCCATCGGAATCAGTGTCGCCGATAAGGTAAAGCATGTCCTGGGGATAGAAGTCATTGAATCCGCTGTGGAGGACGCTCAGCGTAATGCAGAACTGAACAAGATTACGAACATCGAATGCATATTGGACGACATAAAAGATTTTCTGAGCGATACGGATTCTAGTGTTGATATATATGGTGCTCCCGATGTCGTTATTCTCGATCCGCCCCGGGGAGGTACTCATCCTAAATCTATCAAGGGTCTCATCAAGTTGGCTTCTTCGAAAATAGTTTACGTTTCCTGTAATCCTGCAATTCTGGCCAGGGATCTTCAAGCCCTCTGTGAAAGAGAGTATGTTTTAAAAGCCGTTCAGCCCGTGGACATGTTTCCCCATACGGGGCATGTTGAGGTTGTGGCGGTGCTTGAGCATGTTTGAAATACCAAATCTTCCGAATTTAAATTTATTTCAAAAAAATTTGTTGGTCATACGACAATGTTGTTGGAACTCAGGAGCGTCATTTTGAAATCGCGATCCTTCTATTACTCCATTATTGTCATTGTTTTTATATCATGCATGAATATGGCGTTCGCCGTCGAAAGAGACACCGTCATGGTCCCCATGCGCGACGGTGTTCGATTGGCCACGGATATTTATAGACCTTCGATTGGGGAAGGCCCATGGCCATCGATACTCATCCGTACTCCCTATGGTAAAGCATCGGCCATGAGCAGTTTAATTGCCACTGCAATCACAGACCTTTATCAATACACCCTGGTCGTCCAGGACACACGCGGACGTTTCGATTCTGAAGGTGCGGATTCTCTGTACTTTTCAGACGGATGGGGGCACAATCAGGACGGATATGATACCGTGGAATGGATTGTCCGACAGTCCTGGTCTAACGGGAAAATCGGCACCTGGGGGGCTTCGGCCCTGGGTATTACCCAATATCTCCTGGCCGGGACGGCACCTCCGCATCTTGTCTGCTGCCTTATTATGGTGGCTGCCTCCAATCTTTATGAAGATGCCATTTTCTACGGTGGTGAATACCGACGATCACTGGTCGACAACTGGCTCGAGAATAATGACAGCGGACACCTCATTAACTATTTCACCCAGCATCCGAATTATGCCCCAATGTATGATATTGTGAATCTTTCCACGCGTTACGATAGTGTTAAAGTGCCAATCTTCCATGTGGGTGGATGGCATGACATCTTCATCCAGGGACAGATCAATGCCTTTTCCGGCATACAGGAAAGGGGAGGACCGCTGGCTGCGGGTAACCAGAAACTTCTCATTGGTCCATGGGTTCACGACATTTCGTTCACGACCTGTGGTGAACTTTTTTCCCCCAATGCAGGTATTCTGGATCTGCCCGGCCAGACCCTCGATTGGTTTAATTACTGGCTGAAGGGAGAGGATACAGGTATCGCCCAGAGTCCGGCGGTCAGGTATTACCTCATGGGGGATGCGGATCAGACCGATGGTCCAGGCAATCGATGGATCGAACGAGAAGACTGGCCTCCTCCATCCACTCCCACTTATTATTATCTCCGATCAGGTGGTATTCTAAATTCAGATGTTCCAAATGATATAGAATTACCGGATGAATTCGACTATGATCCTGAAAATCCAGTGATTACAATTGGGGGGAGAAATTTGAATATCCCGGCAGGATCCTATGATCAGCGGTCGGTCGAGTCCAGACCCGATGTTTTGGTCTATACCACTGATCCTCTTATGGATTCCCTTGTGGCCGTCGGCCGAGTTACCGTTACCCTCTGGGCCAGCTCTGATGTCATCGATACAGATTTTACGGCAAAACTCTGCGATGTATATCCAGACGGCCGGTCGATGCTAATCGCTGATGGTATTGTTCAAGCCAGACATCGCAACACGATCAGTGGAGAAGAATTCCTTATTCCCGGAGAAATTTATGAATTTACCATTGATCTCTGGTCCACGGCCATCGTTTTTGCACCCGGGCATTGTGTTCGTCTTTCTATTTCCAGTTCCAATTATGAGCGGTTCGAGAAGAATCCAAACACAGGGGAACCTTTCCGGCAGAACACAACCAGCCAGATTGCCCATCAGATCGTTTATCACGATTCCGAGTATCCGTCGGCCCTCATTTTACCGGTCGTTAAGGCAGAAGAGACCCTTGTCGCAGAAAGCGAATCCACGCTTCCCGAGAGACCGGTTCTGGCACAGAATTATCCTAATCCTTTTAACCACGAGACTCTGATTCAATTGAGGCTTCCGGTGATAGACAATGGAAAATGGAATTTAGAGGGGAATACTCGATTGGAAATTTTCGACCTCAGGGGACGTTGTCTCAAACGTTGGGTTATTACTCGCCAATCAGGAGATCTCATCATTCGCTGGAGGGGAGATGACCAATACGGTAATCCTCTTCCCACCGGAATCTACTTCTGTCGGTTGACCGATGAATCATTGAGGGAGACGAGGAAACTTATGTTGATGCGGTAGCAGAAGTGAACGAGGATTGTTGAGAATGGGGAAAGAAGATGAAAATCATTGAATATCCAAATCGACTAAAGGAAAGAGATCGATCCAATATTTATTATACCATCATGGATACTTTGATAGGGAAACTCGTTATTGCCTCAACGGAAAGGGGTTTGGTTCGTATTATGTTACCCAGTGAAGAACGTAACGATTTTTATTCTTATATTAACAGGATCTATCCTGAAGAAACTCTCGTTGAGGATCAGGGGGGAAATCAGCAAGTCATTGATCAACTACATGAATACTTTGATGGAGATCGGACTACTTTTTCACTTTCTTTGGAACTTCGGGGTACGGAATTTCAGAGATCTGTGTGGAAGGTAGTATCGGACGTTCCCTATGGTCAGACCCGAAGTTACGGAGAAATTGCAAGAGAAATTGGCAGGCCTAAAGCCTGCCGCGCAGTTGGGGGGGCTAACGGTGCGAATCCGATTCCGATTGTCATTCCATGTCATCGTGTCATCGGGTCAGATGGATCCATGACTGGTTTTGGAGGGGGGATACCTTTGAAGAAAAAACTTTTAAGGTTAGAAAAAACAACTTGACAAAAAAGTAAACAAAACCATCTGCTGGAAAAAAGCATCCGGATAGAATTCACTGGATGCTTTTTTGTTTTTTGGCGGTTACTAAAAACGGATGCCGGAGGTGGCTATCCGCCGTCAGGGACGACGGCTAACCAGGTGGGAGTGAGGTATATTGTTGTTGTGTGAGGGACGTATTAATAATTGCTTTTAAGAAAGTTGCAGATGTTAATGCAAAAATGATAATTTATACGTTTCTGTTAAAATATTCTCCCCAAGCGGATAGCGGCAGTCCCTGACTGCCGATGGGAACGGATTAAATCGGCAATGGATCCAATTGAATCAACACATCATCCTCGAGGATATAATTTCGTGCGCTGGAGAATGGATAATCCTCAGGTTTTTCTACCAAATTAGCTCGTAGAGGATTATTGTGCATGTATTCCATTTTTTCTAACAATTTGGTTTCCGTTATGATTCCGTAATCGTAACGGCCTTTTTGGAAGAGTCGATATTCGTGGGGGCGATATCTTTCCAAACTTTTGTTTTTCAGGTCTTTTCGATATGTTCGATTTGCATTTTCTTTCGTGTAGCTATCCGCTGTCAGGGACAGCGGATAACCGGGGTGGGAGGGATTGGTGTGAGTTATGATGTTAATGTATTTAGATTAGGTTTACATGTAGACTTAGTTTGTTTTAATGGTTTGGATTTAATAGTATCCCGATCAACGGATAGCGGCAGTCCCTGACTGCCGATGGGAACGGATTAAATCGGCAACGGATCCAGTTGAATCAATGCATCATCCTCGAGAATATAATTCCGTGCGCTGGAGAATGGATAATCCTCAGGGTTTTCTACTAAATTAGCTCGTAGAGGATTATTGTGCATGTATTCCAATTTTTCTAACAATTTGGTCTCCGTTATGATTCCGAAATCGTAACGGCCTTTTTGGAAGAGTCGATATTCGTGGGGACGATGGCCTTTTCTTTTAAGAGTTTCTATTTGTAATTTTTCAAGCATATCAGGATTTTGCGTTTTCATATTTTGGATTATCTCTCGGGATATGTATTTGTTCATGTCCTCTTTGATTTTCATTATTGAACATTTTGCCAACGTGTCGATGATCAGGTGATAATGATCTGGCATGATTACGAAGCCGTATAACAGGAATCCGAATTTTTTACGGTAGAATTTGAGGTTATTGATCACAATTAGGGAGTATTCTTCAGATAATGAGAAAACGGGAATTCTTTGATTGAGGGTTTTTGTTATAAAATAA
>Ga0114922_10006374_pt1 | contig 10838 bp, 8 predicted proteins | sample AartaG_FD_100975 | JGI IMG/M metagenome (GOLD analysis project Ga0114922, IMG submission 100975) | Deep subsurface microbial communities from Aarhus Bay to uncover new lineages of life (NeLLi) - Aarhus_00045 metaG | ecosystem: Environmental > Aquatic > Marine > Oceanic > Sediment | place: Aarhus...
AGGCGGGCATGCGGATGGCCCGGCGGAGGATCTCGACGCCGGTGGCCTCGTCGTCGCCGGCCGTCTTCACCTTCCGGAGGGCGTCCAGGCACCGCAGCAGGGCCACGCCGCCGCCCGGCACGATGCCTTCCGCGATGGCGGCCCGGGTGGCGTGGAGGGCGTCCTCGACGAGGGCCTTCCGCTCCTTCATTTCGACCTCGGTGGCGGCGCCGACGTTGATCTGGGCCACTCCGCCGGAGAGTTTCGCGAGCCGCTCCTCGAGTTTCTCGCGATCGTAGTCGGAGGTGGTGGTCTCGATTTCGCGGCGAATCAGGTCCACCCGGCCGCGGATGGCGTCCGTCTCGCCCGCCCCCTCGACGATGGTCGTGTTGTCGTCGTCGATGGTCACCTTCTTGGCGGTGCCGAGGTCGTCGATGGCGATGTTTTCGAGTTCGACGCCGAGGTCCTTCATGATGGCCCGGCCGCCCGTCAGCGTGGCCACGTCCTGGAGCATGGCCTTGCGCCGCTCGCCGTAGCCGGGGGCCTTGACGGCGCAGCACTGGAGCACGCCGCGCAGTTTGTTGACGACCATGGTGGCAAGGGCCTCGCCCTCGATGTCCTCGGCGATCACGAGCAGCGGCCGCTTGCCCTGCGAGATCTTCTCGAGCAGCGGCACGAGGTCCTTGGCGCTGGAGATCTTCTCCTCATGGACCAGGATGAGCGGCCGTTCCAGCACGCACTCCATGCGGTCCGGGTCCGTGACGAAGTGCGGGCTCAGGTACCCGCGGTCGAACTGCATGCCCTCGACCACCTCGACCTCGGTCCACAGGCCCTTGCCCTCTTCAACGGTGATGACGCCGTCCTTGCCGACCTTGCTGAAGGCGTCGGCCAGCATCTTGCCGACCTCGGCGTCGCCGTTGGCGCTGATGGTGCCGACCTGGGCGACGGCGTCGGCGCTGGCGACGTCAATGGGCTTGGAGATCGCCTTCAGTTGACCCACGACGGCCTCGACGGCCGTTTGGATGCCGCGGGCCAGCGCCATGGCGTCGGCGCCGGCGGTGATGTTCTTCAGGGCCTCCTTGAAGACGGCCTCGGCGATGACGGTGGCGGTGGTGGTGCCGTCGCCGGCCACGTCGCTGGTCTTGGAGGCAGCCTCCTTGACCAGTTTGGCCCCCATGTTCTCGTACTTATCGCGGAGGTCGATTTCCTCGGCCACGGTCACGCCGTCCTTGGTGATGGTGGGGGCACCCCACCCCTTGTCGAGGATGGCGTTCCGGCCGCGGGGCCCCAGGGTGGACTTGACGGCGCGGGCCAGTTTTTCGACGCCGGCCATCAGCCCCGCCCGGGCCTCCTCCTCAAAGGCCAAGAGTTTGGCTGGCATGCTGACGTGTCTCCTTTCCTGCTCGGGTTGCCCGGTTGGAATCAGCACCCGGACCCGCCCACGGACGGGCCGGGTCCCGTGCGTACACTCGCTCTCTCGGCCGGGGGGAGGTGCAAAGCAGGTGCCAAATCCGGCCTTCCGGGGCCGGGAGGCCTGTTTGGCCGCCCCTGAGCCCCACCGAAGGCCCTTTTTGGCAACCGGAAGGCCCGGGCCCGGACCGCCGCCGCACCTGTCAGAACGGCCGTTTCGGCAGGCCCGCGGCCCGGCTGGGTGCCATTGTGGCAGGCAGGCGGTTCGGAAAAAAGGTTCCAGGAGTCTTTTTCACAGCTCGTAAACACACCCCGTCCTCTCGTTCCAGGGAAGGCCGATGAAAAAGACTCCTGGAACCTTCTTCCGTCGGCGGCTACGATAGCCCCGAACCGGCGAACACCCAACCCCGAAAGGGAGTCCCCATGGCCAAGAAGTCTTTCGTCCTGGACACGAACGTCCTGCTGCACGATCCCGGCGCGCTCGTGGCCTTCGCCGACAACGAGGTCGTCCTTCCCTTCCAGGTCATCGAGGAACTGGACAAGTTCAAGAAGGGCTCCGACGACACGGGCCAGCACGCCCGCCAGGTCATTCGGACGCTCGACCGGCTGCGCGAGAAGGGCCGCCTCGTGGAGGGCGTGCCGGTGGAGGAAACGGGCGGCAGCCTGCGGGTGGTCCTCTCGGGCGAGCCGCCCGACGATCCCAACCTGCAAAGCGGCAGCGCCGACGACCGGATCATCGGCGTGGCGTACCGCCTGATGCAGGAGGGCCAACCCACCATCTTCATCTCCAAGGACATTAACGCCCGCATCAAGAGCGACGCCCTCGGCATCAAGACGATGGACTACGAGAAGCACAAGGTCGACTTCAGCCACATCTACCTGGGCTACCGCGAGGTCCAGGTGGACCGGCCCACGATCGACCGGTTCGGCAGCGAGAAGGCCATCGACCCGCCCGCCGACGACCTCCAGCCCAACGAGTTCGCCCTCCTCGTCGACGCCGAGAAACCCGACCGGCAGGTCATCGGCCGCTTCGACCCCCACCAGGGGAAACTGGTGGCCCTGCGGTTCGGCACGAACACCTACCAGAACGTCTCGGCCCGGAACCCGCAGCAGCAGATGGCAATCGAACTGCTGATGCTCGACTCGGTCCGGCTGGTCACGCTGCTGGGCCCGGCCGGCACCGGCAAGACGCTGCTGGCGGTGGCCTGCGGCATGCAGAAGGTTATTGCCGAGAAGAAATATGAGAAACTGCTGGTCTCCCGGCCGGTCATCCCGTTCGGCAAGGACATCGGGTACCTGCCCGGCGACAAGGAGGAGAAACTCTACCAGTGGATGCAGCCGATCTTCGACAACCTCGCCTACATCCTGCGCACGAAGAAGACGGGCGGCGACGGGGGCATGGACGACCGCATCCAGGGCCTGCTGGACGCCGGCCAGTTGGAACTGGAGGCCCTGACCTACATCCGCGGCCGGAGCATCCCCGACCAGTTCATCATCGTCGACGAGGCCCAGAACCTGACCCCGCGCGAGATCAAGACCGTCGCCAGCCGCGTCGGAGAGGATTCCAAACTCGTCCTCACCGGCGACCCGTGGCAGATCGACAACCCGTACCTCGACTCCTCGTCCAACGGCCTCTCCTACGCCGCCGAACGCATGAAAGGCCTCGACCTGGCCGGCCACGTCATGCTGGAGACCAGCGAACGGAGCGAGTTGGCGAGTTTGGCGGCGCAGAGACTGTAACAAGCGCGGAACGCGGAGTGCGGAATGCGGAGTGAAAAGAAGCCGAACGGCAAGAGCCAGGCGACGCCCGACGAAACAGGGGTGAAATCCCCCGCGCACCCGGACTCCCCAACCACAAGGAAAGCCGCTTTCGCAATTCCGCCACATGACCAGCTCAAGCCGCGCACCAAGTTGCTCGGTCTGCGTGTCATCCGGCTCGTTGGCGCGCTGCCAAAGACGACGACGGGCCAGGTTGTTGCGAAGCAACTGCTGCGATCAGCACTCTCGGTCGGCGCCAATTACCGCGCCGCATGCCGCGCACGCTCGCGCGGCGAGTTCATCGCCAAGATGGGCATTGTGGAGGAGGAAGTTGACGAGACACATTACTGGTTGGAAATTCTTGCGGACAGCAAGTTGATGGACCCGGCGAGACTTGGCCCACTGCTCGACGAAACAAGCGAACTTACCGCCATGGTTGTCGCATCGATACGAACGGCTCGCAAAGGAGCGCGGTGACGGACGGGGGACGGCCTTTCCCGGCTTTCCCACTCCGCATTCCGAACTCCGCACTCCGCACTTGAAAGAAAGGGTCCCTCATGGCTGAAACCATCTCGATCCAGGACTTCCAGAAGGTCGACCTGCGCGTCGGCCGCGTGACCGACGTCCGCGACCATCCCAACGCGTCCAGACTCTACATTATGAACGTCGACCTCGGGCCGGAACTCGGGACCCGACAGATGGTCGCCGGCCTCAAGCCGTACATGACCGCCGACGCCCTGAAGGACCAACTGGTCGTGGCGGTGGCAAACCTGGAGCCGGCCACCCTTCGCGGCGAAGAGAGCCAGGGCATGATCCTGGCCGCCCAGGAAGGCGAGAGCGTCATCTGCCTGACGACCGTCTCGCCGCTCGCCCCCGGCGCCAAGGTGCTCTAACAGGGGCCGTTCGAGCCCGCCGCGGAAGCGGCGGGTTATCTCCATCTGCGGTAGCACCGCCCAAGGCCGATGGTGATGACCGGCTGCTCCCGCAGCCGGCTCGAAAAGCGCCGCAATGCCGCCACTCGGTTCGGAGGTGCCCGTGGGACGAGGCCCGCGACTCTTCATCAGCGCCGGCGAAGCCTCCGGCGACCTCCATGCCGCCGGCCTCATCCGGGCCGTCCGGCGGCGGGAACCGGACGCCGAGGTCCTGGCCCTCGGCGGGCCGCGCATGCAGGCCGCCGGCGCCCGGCTGCTCGCCGACACCACCCACCTGGGCATCATCGGCGTGGCCCCGCTGCTGGGCGGCGTGTCGCACTACCTGGACTGCCTGAGCCGGGCGGACCGGGTGCTGGCCTCCCAGCGGCCGGACCTGGCCATCGTGCTCGACTGCCCCGGCTTCCACTTCCTGCTGGGCAGCCGTCTGCGGGCCCGGCGGATTCCCGTCCTCTGGTACATTCCGCCGCAGGTCTGGGCGTGGGCGCCGTGGCGGGTGCGGAAACTCGGCCGCCGCTTCTCGCACGTGGCCTGCGTCCTGCCGCACGAGAAGGCGTTCTTCGAGGCCCGCGGCGTGCCGGCCACGTACGTCGGCCATCCGGTGGTCGACCACCTGCGGGCGCAGGAGCCGGACGAGGCGTTCATGGCAACGCTCCGGCCGGCGCCGGACGCCCCGCTCGTGGCGATCCTGCCGGGCAGCCGGCGGCAGGAGGTGCAGGGCATCCTGCGGCGGCAACTGGACGTGGCCCGGGCCCTGGCCGAGGCCGAGCCCCGGTGCACCTTCGTCTGCGCCCTGGCCGACGCGGCCCACCGGCCGTGGGCGGCCGAGGCCCTCGCCGGCGCCGGCCTGCCGGTTCGCGTCGTGGTCGGCCGGACGCACGAGGTTCAGCAGTCGGCCGACCTGGCCCTGGCCAAGTCCGGCACCACCACGCTCGAGTTGCTCACCTTCGGCACGCCGATGATGGTCTTCTACAACGTGGGGTGGGCGGAGTGGCACCTCGTCGGCCGGTGGATCATCACCCCGGCCTACCGCGACAAACTGAGCCTGCCGAACGCTTTGGCCGGCCGGCCCATCGTGCCCGAGTCGATGCACGACCGGCCGGTCACCGAGGCGGAACGGGCCGAGGCCGTCGCGCTGCTCACCGACCCGGACCGGCGCCGCCGCATGCAGGCCGACCTGGCCGAGGTCCGCGCCGCGCTCGACGCGCCCGGCGCAGCCGAGCACACTGCCGACCTCGTCATGGACCTGCTGGGAACGGACGTGCCCCCGGCGCCGGCGCTGCGGCCGGGGTTCGCGATGTGAGGGGCGTCACTTTTCCTGGTAGAAGTGCGGCTGGACCCAGACCTCAACGTTCCGGACGAGCGAGCCCGCCGTGTGCCGCCACTCGATCTGAACGTCCTCGGTGGCGTCGGGCTCGATCTTCTGGGTGGCCCGGTGCCGGGCGGCGCCCACGATCTGGCCCTTCTCGTCGAGCAGCAGGACCGACATCAATATGTCCTTGACGGGGACCTTGCCGTGGTTCGTCACCTCGGCGCGGACCAGGCCGGTCGGGGCCACCGAGTTCGGGTCGCCGACGGGCACGGCGTTGCGGGCCTCGAGCGGCGGCAGGTCGCGCGGAACATCGGCCGGGTTCGTATCCCACGTCGAGAGCATCCAGTACTTGGCCCGGGCGCCCGGGTCGTGTCGGCACTCCGCCACGATGGGGGCGGTGTGTTTGGGCGGGAGGTTCAGAATGATGGCCGTGGCGTCGCCGACCTTCTCGCCGTCCTCGGCCACCCACAGGCCGACCACGATCTGGATCGACCGGATCATCTCCTCGGTGTTGTTGGTCACGTGGCCGACGGCGTAGGTCATGGTCTCGTCCGCGTAGCCGCGAAGGACCCGCTTGATGTCGGCCGTGATGGGAGCGGCTGAGGGCTGCCAGGGCTGACCCCCGGTCAAGGCCGTACCGGTGGCGCCCGTGCCTTGGGCGGCCGCGCCGCCGGCCGCGTTGCCGCCAACCACGTTGCCCGCCGAGGCCCCCTCACGATCGGCGCCGCCTTCCCCCGGCGGCCCCGTGTAATCGCGGAAGACGACGACCAGGCCGACGATGACGGCGCCGAGGGCCACGGCCAGGAGGCCTGCCCAGACGATGGCGAAGCTCCGGTTCTTGACGGCCGCCTGCGACATGGCCCCCGGCCGGCGGCTCGCGATGGGCCCGCGCGGCGGTCCGCCCTCGGCCTTCAGGGCGCGGACGGCGTCCTTGGCCGCCTCCGTCTGCAGGTGAATCCGCACGGTCGTCTTGCAGTGGGGGCACCGGACCTCGCGGTCCACCTGGTCGGGACGCAGGCGGAACCGCTTCCGGCAGTAGCCGCATTGGGCTTCCACGGTCTTGGCCATCCGGAAGCCACCTCCTCTGATAGTGGATACGACCGAGCGGGCGGTTTGTCGGCCGCCGCCGGGTGCAGGCAGGGGCGGCGGCACCTCGTGGTGCGGGCCCTGGCTCGGCCCTGATCTTACCACGCCGGGCGGGCGATACAAGCGGAACCCGCGTGGCGGGCGGGCGTTGCGGCAGCCGCAAGAGGCTATCGGGCCTGGTTTTTCCTTGACCCTCCGCGCAGGGTGGTCGATAGTACCCCGCGATGAGGCGGCGCGCAGACAAGCCGGTTCCGGGCAACGACGTCTAGCACCTGGGGCCTGCGCGCCGACGGAAGCCGACGGCCTCGGGACGCCGTTCCCGGGGCCGATTCTGTTAACGCACCTGGCCCAGGGAGACCGTGATGCAGACGACGTACCGAACGCACACGTGCGGCGAGTTGACCGCCGACGACGCCGGTGCGGCCGTCCGCCTGGCCGGCTGGGTCGATTCGGCCCGCGACCACGGCGGCGTCATCTTCATCGACCTGCGCGACCGCTACGGCCGGACGCAGTGCGTCTTCAACCCGGCGAACAGCCCCCAGGCCCACGCCCTGGCCGAGGGGCTCGGTAACCAGGACGTCCTCGGCGTGGCGGGCGCCGTCCGCCCCCGCCCGGAGGACGCCATCAACACGAAGATCCCGACCGGGGCGATCGAGGTCCACGTCGAGTCGGCCGAGGTGCTCGCGGCCAGCGATACCCCCCCATTCGAGATCAGCGACGACGTGGACGTGGGCGAGGACGTGCGGCTCCGGCACCGGTACGTCGATCTTCGCCGGCCGGCCATGCAGCGGAACCTGCTGACGCGAGCCCGCATCGTCCGCACCATACGCCGCACCCTGGAGGACGAGGGGTTCGTGGACGTCGAGACGCCGCTCCTGACGAAGTCGACCCCGGAGGGGGCCCGCGACTTCCTGGTGCCGAGCCGCATCAATCCCGGCCGGTTCTACGCCCTGCCCCAGTCGCCGCAACTCTTCAAGCAGATCCTGATGGTTGCCGGCTACGACCGCTATTATCAGATTGCAAGATGTTTGCGCGACGAGGACCTGCGGGCCGACCGCCAGCCCGAGTTCACGCAACTCGACCTGGAAATGGCGTTCGTCTCGGAAGACGACGTCATGGCCGCCACCGAGCGGGTCGTGGCCGCCGTCATCCGCGACGTGCTCGGCGCCGAGGTGGAGGTGCCCTTCCCCCGCCTGGCCTACGCCGAGGCGATGCGCGACTACGGCACGGACAAGCCCGACCGCCGCTTCGGCATGCTTCTGAAGGACGTAAGCGGCCTGGCCCGCGAGTGCGAGTTCCGCGTGTTCACCGGGGCCGTGGAGGCGGGTGGCGAGGTCCGCGGCATCGCCGTGCCCGGGGCCGCCGAGGCGTTCAGCCGCAAGGAGATCGACGACCTGGCCCCCTTTGCCGCCGACTTCGGCGCGGGGGGCGTGGCCTGGTTGCGGTGCGGGGCGGAAGGCCTGGCGGGCCCCATCGCCAAGTTCTTTACCGAAGACCAGTTAGGGCAACTTGGCGAGACGATGGAGGCCGGCCAGGGCGACCTCCTTCTCTTCGTCGCCGACCAGGCCCCCGTCGTCGCCGCCAGCCTGGGCGCGCTGCGCCTGCACCTGGGCCGACGCCTCGGCCTCATTCCCGAGGACCGGATCGACCTGTGCTGGATCACCGAGTTCCCGCTGCTGGAGTGGGACGAGGGCGCGGGCCGACACGTCTCCATGCATCACCCGTTCACCAGCCCCCTGCCGGCGGACATGGACCGGCTGGAGGCCGACCCCGGCTCGGTGCGGGCCCGGGCGTACGACCTGGTCCTCAGCGGCGTGGAACTGGGCGGGGGCAGCATCCGTATCCACCGGCCGGACGTGCAGGAACGGGTCTTCCGGCTGCTCGGCATCGGCGAGGCGGAGGCCCGGCAGAAGTTCGGGTTCCTGCTGGAGGCCCTGCGGTTCGGCGCCCCGCCGCACGGCGGCATCGCCCTCGGGCTCGACCGGTTCGTCCGCCTCATGATCGGCGCCGACAGCATCCGCGAGACCATCGCCTTCCCGAAGACGCAGCGGGCCCAGTGCCTGATGACCGGCGCCCCCAGCCCGGTGGACGAGCGGCAACTCGAAGACCTGCACATCCGCCTCCGGCCGGAGGCGATGCAGGAAGAGTGATACGATCTCGGATGGCCCATCGAAAGGAGGGCATTGCCATGCGCCATGCCGTAACCGTCGTGCTGGTCCTGGTCGCCCTCGGAGTGGCGGGCTGCGAGGAATCAAGCCGCCGAACCGATACGGAGCAGATGGCCGCCATCGTCGAGCGGCGGGCCCACCACCTCCAGACACTGACGGCCCTGTACATGTCCGCCGGCCTGGCGGAGGTGACCACCGAGCCGGGCGGCGCCAGACTGCTGATCGACGGCGGCGAGTTCCTCGGCGACCGCGACGACATCTGGTTGCCCTGGGGAACGCACGAGTTCAAGGCCGTCTGGCCCGACGGGCACACCGTCACGCGTCGGGTGTTCGTTGAAAGCCACGTGCCCGAAACGATGAACGTGGACTACGAGCAGGAGACCACGGGGCGGGGCGTGACCGTGAAGGCCACCGCACCGGGGCAGGAAGTGCATAAGACACGCGTCCGTCTCCTGCGCGAGGACAAGTAGACAGCCCGCCATGCCACGACGCGTCCCGCTCGCGCTCCTCGCCGTCCTCCTGGCCGCGGCGCCCATGCCGGCCGCGGCGCCGACGGCAGTCGCCCTGGCGGCATCGCCGGTCGCACGCGAATCTGTGCAACCGGCCGGCGTCCTGGCCGAGGGCACTCGCTGGGCCACGCCGTATTACGTCGTCGACTCCGGCAAGCCCGGTCCGACAGTGATGGTCACCGGCGGCATCCACGGCAACGAACCCGCCGGGGCCCTGGCCGCCGGCCAGATCCGTCACTGGGCCCTTGCGCGGGGCAAACTGGTCGTCATTCCGCGGGCGAACGTGCCGGGCCTGGAAGCCAACCAGCGCCGCCTGCCCGATGTCGACGCCGAGGCCAGCGACCTGAACCGCAACTTCCCCCAGGCCGACGGCGCCGTGCCCCGCGGCCAGCCTGCCGAGGCCATCTGGCACCTCGTCCGCACGCTGCGGCCCGACTGGCTCGTGGACATGCACGAGAGCGCGGGCTTCCGCAAGGAGGACCCGAAACGGGTCGGCAACACGATCATCCACGCCGTCGCCGACGACACGCGCCGCCAAGCCCTGGCGATGATCGAGGCCGTCAATGCCGGCATCCCCGACGAGCCGAAGCAGTTCCTCCTGCTGAAGAACCCCGCCAAGGGCAGCCTGGTCCGGTCGTCGGCCGACCGCCTGGGCGTCCGGGCCGTGATCGTCGAGACGACCTGGCCGAAACAGCCGCTGCCCCTTCGCGTGCGCCAGCACCGGCTCATGGTCCACCGGCTGCTGGCGGACCTGGGCATGGCCGCGTGCGACGCCGACACCCTCCTGCCGCCGCGGCGCGACGGCGGGCCGGTCCGCGTGGCGATCTACGACGGCGGCGGCTCCGGCCCCGTGCCGCCACAACTCGAGAAGACGCTCCCGGAATCCGGTCAGAGCCGGATCGCGCGCATCGGCGAGGCGGAGGTCCGTGGCGCGGTCCTCAAGCAGTTCGACGTGCTCATCGTGCCCGGCGGCTCGGCCAGCAAGCAGGCCGCGGCCATGACCGCCGACGGCCGCGAGGCCGTTCGCGACTTCATCCGCCGCGGCGGCGGGTACGTGGGCCTGTGCGCCGGCGCCTACCTGGCCACAAGTCACTACAAATGGTCGCTCGGCCTGCTCGACGCCGCCGTCCTCGATACCAAGCACTGGCGTCGCGGCAAGGGGACCGTGCAGATTGAATTGACGGACGAGGGGCGCCGTCTGCTTGGCCACGAGCCCGGCCCGTTCGACATCCACTACGCCAACGGGCCGCTCCTGGCGCCGGGGAAACGCGAGGACCTCCCCGACTTCCGGACCCTGGCCCATTTCCGCGGCGACATGGCCCAGCACGGGGCCCCCGAGGGCGTGATGCCCGGCACGGTGGCCATCGCCTGCGGACGCTTCGGCCAGGGCCGAGTCATCGTCTTCAGCCCCCACGCCGAGAAGACCGGCGGTCTTGAAGCGTTTGTTCAACGGGCCGTCCAATGGGCTGCCCGGAAGTGACGGCGGGCTGTCCGGAAGTGACGGCGGAAACCCTTGCAGGTTCCCCGCGCCGCCGGTAACGTGAGGACGTGCGCGAGCGCGACGGGTCGCGCCCGCGGCTGGGACATCGAAGGCAAAGGAAGGCATACCATGAGACGCATGATCCCCGCACTCGTTGCCGTGGTCCTGGGTGGTCTGGCCTGGTCAACGCTGGGCGAGCAGCCCCCC
>Ga0114922_10006375_pt1 | contig 10838 bp, 7 predicted proteins | sample AartaG_FD_100975 | JGI IMG/M metagenome (GOLD analysis project Ga0114922, IMG submission 100975) | Deep subsurface microbial communities from Aarhus Bay to uncover new lineages of life (NeLLi) - Aarhus_00045 metaG | ecosystem: Environmental > Aquatic > Marine > Oceanic > Sediment | place: Aarhus...
ATTTCATCCTCACCACGACCAGCTCCCTGTTGCAGGCGTGGTTCGCCGGCACGCATCCCGGCAGATCGCCTTACCGGCTGTACGCTCTCTCCAACACAGGGTCGTTACTGGGGCTGATCAGCTACCCGTTTCTGGTCGAGCCGGCGCTGGCATTGAAGGCGCAAGCAGGCGTGTGGTCGGGATGCTACGCCGCCTTTGTCTTCTGCTGCGGCTGGTGCGCCGTGAGGGCCGCCAGAACGGCGAAGCCCTTGCGCGAGGCCGGAGAAGTCACTTCACCGCGCAAATCACAAAAAGCTTCCGAGGCCGACGGCCGTGCCGGCCGATCCCAGCGGCTGCTGTGGCTGGGCCTGCCCGCCTGCGCGTCGGTGTTGCTGCTCGCCACAACGAACCACATCACCGAAGAGGTGGCCGTGATCCCGTTTCTGTGGGTCGTGCCGCTGGGGCTCTATCTGCTTTCGTTCATTTTCTGCTTCAATAGCCAGCGCGCGTACTCCCGCCGCCTGTTCGTCATCGCGGCGCTGGCGGCGATGGTCTTGGTCTACATCGTGACCCGCCGAGGTGTCAACAAGGTGGGGATCGCCGAAGATATCTGGATTCACTCATTCGCCCTGTTCGTCTGCTGCATGATCTGTCACGGTGAGCTGGTCGCGCTCAAACCCACGCCGCGACACCTGACGTCGTTCTACCTGAGCGTTGCGGCCGGCGGTGCGCTGGGCGGGGTGTTCGTCGCCCTCGTCGCGCCCACCATCTTCACCGGGCTGTGGGAGCTGCCCCTGGGCTATTTCTTCTGCGGAGCGCTGCTGTTGGTCGTGATGCTTCGCGACCCAAGGTCCTGGCTGAACGGCCGGCGGCGGTGGGTGTGGCGGGCGCCTGCTGGGGTGGCCCTGGCGGTGCTCGTGGTGGCGCCGTCCTTGCAGGTGAAGAAATTCTACGACGGCGTGATCAGGAGCCGGCGCAATTTCTACGGCATTCTACGGGTGAGGGAGGAGGACGCCACGGAACGGGGGGAGTGGCACCGATATGTGCTGCGCCACGCGAGGACGGTGCACGGGTTTCAGTTCGTGGACCCCGCTCGGCGGCGCACCCCCACCACGTATTACGGCGAGAACAGCGGCGCCGGACTGGCCATCCTGAACCACCCGCGGCGCACTTCGGGCGGACAAATGCGAATCGGGGTGGTGGGCCTCGGAGTCGGCACACTCGCGGCGTACGGGCGCAAAGGCGATATTATCCGCTTCTACGAGATCAACCCCGCAGTGGTGGAACTGGCGATCGGCCCCGACAGTTGTTTCACGTATGTGCAGGACAGCGCGGCAAAGACCGACGTCGTCCTCGGCGACGCCCGCATCTTGATGGAGCGTGAACTCGAGCAGGGCCAGCCGCAGCAGTTCGACCTGCTGGCGCTCGATGCGTTCAGCGGTGACAGCCCCCCTGTGCACCTATTGACCCGAGAGGCCTTCGACATTTATCTGCGCCACGTGCGGCGTGGGGGAGTTCTTGCCGTCCACGCGTCGAACAGGTACGTGAGTCTGGCGCCCGTCATCTGGAGGGCCGCCGAGGAGTTCGGCCTGGCCTGCACGATGATCAATTCAGAGGGAGATTCCGAGGCGGTGTGGGGTGCCCGTTGGATACTGCTCACCCGCGACAGGGATTTCCTGAAGCTCAAGAGCATCGCGGCGGTGGCCAGCGGCAGGGACGAAAGCCACAAGCCCATTCGCCTCTGGACCGATGACTACAGCAATCTGCTGCGGATCCTCAAATAGACGCTGACTTCTCGCCGGGCCGTCTGCCGCCCACCCGGCTCTACATACCACGCCCTGATTCTCCCTCCTGCTCCCTAACTCACGCCCGCTTGAAGCCGACAATTCACTTGGAGGGCGAGACGCACGTGCGCTCGTCTCGCCCAGGACCGGAGACCTGCGAGCAGGAGTCTCGCGTTGGAGAGGCGGTTCCAGAAACCGGGCGCCGGCTTTTCGCTGGCCGAGGTGGTCGTGGTCATCGTCGTCGTCTCGCTGGCCGTCCCGCCCATGGCCATCCTGCTGCATCAGACGCTTGTGGGCCAGGCGCAGTCCAACATGCAAACCACAGCAGTCGCGCTGGCCAGGGGCCTGATGGAGGAGATCCTGTCCAAGAGCTTCGAGGACCCGCAGGGCGCGCTCGGGTCGTTCGGCACGGAAGAAGGCTCCCGGGCCGGTTACGACGACGTAGACGACTACGACGGCCTGAACGACATGCCGCCGAAGGACAGCCAGGGCAACACGCTGAGCAGCTACTCGGGCTTCCGGACGCGGGTCACGGTGGAGAACGTCGCTTCCGGCAGCCCTGGTGGCTCGGCTCAGGCGGACGGCTCGACGGACTTCAAACGGGTCACCATCACGGTTGAGTGGAACAGCGGCGATGGCCTCATCCGACTGGTCGGCCTCGCGAGCAGCTTCGGGATGGACCAGTACCCGGCGCAGTCAGGCCTCACCTTCGTCGAAAGGTTGGGCACGAAAGAGGGCAAGGAGGTCAAGTTCCAGTTCCGCAACGACACGGGGAGCAACTTCTACGCCACCCATCTCACCGCAACGTGGACGTCACCTACCGCGTACTACCAGCAGGTCAAGGTCAAGATCGAGGGCGGCACGGACCACAAGGAAGTCTGGAAGTACGAGCAGTACAGCGACATCCGAATGGCGACCGCAGAAACGGCAATGTTCAATCAGGGCAAAGTGGTCCTCGTCCCGGTGGACGCCCTCGTGAAGGTGGAGATAAAGGACTTCAAGACGGACCGGGTCGGCGGCGAGAAAGGGAACGATGCGTATATGGACGACACCAGCCTGGTGGTCGAGATCTGGGGCGCGCCGGACAAGTACCAGCCGTTCAGCGTGACGCTGGAACAGTAGTAGAGGATGCCATCGGTACAGGGGAGCGGAACACGCCGAGAGTCCAAGAAATGCAACGCCCGAGCGACCATGGCCATGTGCATAAGTTCAAGGGCAGTAATCAGATACGAATGCGCCTCCGACCCCGCCGCCATTCCTGCACGTTTCTCCTCAGCCGCGGCCCTGTCCGCCGATAACCTCCCTGACGGGCAGCGTAGCCCGGCGAAATTCTGAAGCCGTTGGAAAACGAAGGAGATCGAGAAATGAAGGCAGGATTGGTTGAGAGAGTTGGTTGTGTGGCGATCCTGGTGGTGCTGTTCGGCGCGGCCGTCAGTGCTGTTCCCGTCGCTGACGGCCGGTACGATCCGGCCGAAGGCTACACCAACAGCCACAGCATCGCGCTCAACGTCGAAGGCCTGGAGAAGGGCGATCCGCTGATTCCGGCGCCGGACCCCGGCCAACTGTGGATCTACCAGGACCCGACGACCCTGGACGTGTCCGTGGTCTTCATCCAGCCGGTGACCCTGGTGGACAACACCTACGGTGCCAACTCGATCGGCTGGGGCGGCGACGCACCCAGCGGCAAGAGCCACAATTTCGGTGACCTGAAGGGAAGTGACAAGGCGCAGTTCACGTTCACCGACGGCCTCGGCAACGTGGTCTTAGACGTGACCATGGATTACATCGACGAAGACGGCGGCGTCTACAGCTCGGGCGGCGTCATCGACGGCGACGGCGACGTCCACACCGGCTCCGCGGCCGACGTCAAGGCGTGGGGCTCGTCGCTGGACTATAGCTTCAACGTCCTGGGGCACAACACGTTCACCGAGGATTCGCCCCTTTCGGTGCCCGACTACAGCGATCCGCCGTCCGCGCCGGGCTGGATCTTTGAAGTGATCTACGAGGTCCAGGTGGACGGCGCGCTCTTTGCCGCCAACGGGTTCGGCGGCGTGACCATCCCGATCGTGCATGATTCGCCCAACAAGATCGGCAAGAACAAAGTGTACACGGAAGAGCTGGGCGGACTTCAGATCATCAAGTTCGAGGACGAGAACGCGAACGCTGAGCTGGACGACCTGGAAGCCCTGCTCGCCGGCTGGCAGTTCCAGGTTGACGGCCCCGGCGGCTTCTCGGAACTCGTCACCACCGGGCCGAACGGCATGGCCGTCCTGTCCGACCTCGAGCTGGGCGAGTATACCATCGGCGAGCTCCTGAAGGACGGATGGGAGCTGACGACTCCGAATCCGCTGACCGTCGACGTCCTGGAAAACCAGACCGCGACCGTCTATTTCGGCAACGTTCAGGACGGGGACAAACCCATCGCCGAGCCGGCAACGGGCGCCCTGCTACTCGTGGGCCTGATTGCGGCACGACGGCGCCGCAGAAAGTGATTTGCCACTTCTTTCTTCCCCCCCTCACTGCCGCCCGCCCAAGAGGCGGGCGGCGCCATGTATGCACGGATCGGCCGGCCCACCGACAGGGCCTAAGGAGCTCTAACAAGACGGCGGGGCGGACATTCTTGTCCGCCGCCGGGCAGGCAGGAATGCCTGCCCCACCCGGGTTCTTTTAGAGGGCCTAAGTGTTTAGAGGCTTATGAGATACGAGCTCCGCCCCTTGCCGCCGTGAGGCTGCGAAACGGCCGCCGGTCTGGGCCATGGAATTCGCTGAAAGCCACTAATACGCACCTCTGGAGTGCCGATACTGCAACCGAGGGGTGAGGAGCGGCAGCGCCTATCACCCCCAGTACAGAGCACTTGGCGGCAGGAGGGGCAAAGTGCGGAAATACTCGCCTGGAAGCGGAGGGCCGCCCCCCTTGCTGACAAGCATTGTGGATGTGAGTTCAATCGCGGACGGCTGCGTTGCCGCCCGCTACAGCGCCCGAACAAGGACAACAGGTTGAGCGATCAGCCGGAAAACACGACCCGCGTGCTGGGCGAGTCCGAACCGGCCACACAGGGCCAGCAGGAGCCACCGGCAGACTCGCTGCTCAGGCTCGTCCAAACCACGACAGACCTCCCTGCCGGGCCGGCTCCCACTGCGCTGGTGGACGAGACGATCGAGCGCGCCGCACCCGAAGCCAGCGTGGCCGCCAAGGACGAACCGCGCATCGAATGGGGCAGGTCCCCCCTCCGCGGCGGGCGGTCGGTGATCGGGCTGGACGTCGGCGAACGGACGATCAAGATCGTGCATCTCCAGACGAGTGGCAGCGCGATTCGCCTACTGGACGCTCACACGGCCGAACTGCCGCCGAAGTCCGACCCCGAGCGCTTCGACACGGTCTCCAGCATCGTGGCCCAGTTCGTCTCTCAGGCCAAGCCGCGGGTCAAGGCGGCCTGCTGTGCCATCTCCGGCGAGGGCGTGGCCACGGTGTGCAGCTCGGTGCCCCGGATGGGCGAGAAGGACCTGGCGCAGGCGGTGCGCTGGAAAGTCGCAGAGACCGCCGGGGTCGACGTCGAGAGCGCCACGGTCGGCTACTACACGCTGAACACGAAGAAGCAAACCGGCAACGTGGACGTAGTGGCCGCGGCGGCGCCACTGCACATCGACAGGCTGGACACCCTCTTTCCCGGCGATCGCCCGCAACTTGCCGTCGTCATCTCCCGGCCGGTGGCCGCCGAGAACGTGGTGATGGCCGCGTATCACGCGCAGGAGCGGGCCCCGGTCGCCGTGCTGGACATCGGCACCGCGTCGTCTAAACTCTCGGTCGTCGGGCAGCACGGGCTGGAGTTCACCCGGGAGATTCCCGTGGGCGGCGACAGCATCACCACGGCCATCGCCGGGAAGATGACCCTGGAAAGCGAGACCATCGAGATCAGCCGGCAAGTTGCCATTCGGCTGAAGAAGAAGTACACCATCGGCGCAGACGACCAGATCGAGGCGGGGGGCATCGCGGTGCCCGCGAGTCGGATCCTGGGCGCCATTCGCCCCGTGCTCGAGCGGCTGGCGTCGGAAGTCGTGCGATCCCTTCAGTTCTACGCCCAGAGCCACAGCCTGACCAAGGCCGAGACCCTTCTCATCTGCGGCGGGGGCGCTACCCTCGGCGGACTGGCCGAGTACCTCACCAAGGAGACTCGAATCGCCGCCTCCCTGCTGGATCCCTGGCGCATGCTGGGGGTCGAGGTCCCAAGCCACATCAAGGCGAGTCCGGCGCTGTTTGCAGTGGCGACGGGCGCTGCGATCCACGACGCCGCCCGCGTCAACTTGCTGCCTCCACACATCAAGGCTCGACGGACGGTCGCCGCGGTCCGCACCGGCTCTGTGGTCGCCACCGCCTGTGCCCTGGTGGCCCTCGTCGGGCTCTCCTGGACCGCGCAGGGCCAGAGGTCCGACCTGCGCAAGTCGTTGAAGCTGAAAAAGGAGGCGACGGCGCCGATGGAACAGCTCGCCGCCAGGATCGGCGTCGCCGGACAATACAACAACGAGCTGGCCCGCCGGAAGCAGATCCTCCGCTCGCTTGGGGTCGGCAAGCCGATGCACGCCGCGATCTTGAAAGAGCTCAGCAATATCATGCCCAAGGGCACGTACCTCAGATCGCTCTCGTTCAAGAAGGCCAAAGGCATTCGCCGGGCGCAACTCAGCGTCGACATCTACTCGATGCCGACCGCCAGCTCCGCCCGGCTCAAGCAGCGGCTGATCGCGGCGCTGGAAGATTCGCCGTTCTTTGTAAACGTCAGCTTCACGCCGTCGCACATTGCCAAGAAGCAGCAGTCGCGCCCGCCGGATGAGGCGCTCAGGCTCACCTGTCAGGTGCTGGGATTTCCCGGAGACTGATGTGATCAAGGTGGAATACAAAGTCCGGTTGGCGTTGCTCATCGCCGTTCAAGCGGCTGTTCTGCTCCTGGTGGCGCTGGCATCGTACCGGCCCAGTGTGGCGGCCATCTCCGATGCTCAGAAGAAACTGACCGAGCTGTCCAAGCGGCAAAACGATCTGTTCAAGGCGCTCAAGGCCAGCCCCAATCCCGAGGCGGATATCGAGCGCGCCCAGGCGGAGATCCGGCGGCTCGAAAACCGCATGCCGCCCGAATCCCGGGTGAGCTGGCTCTCCGCGCGCATCGCCGACGCGATGCAGGCCAACCAGATCGACCTGCGCTCGGCGACACACTGGAGCGAGGGAGGCGAGGCGCCGCCGGTCCCCGAGCTGAAGCGGCTTCAGAAGAACATCACCATCCACTGCACGGCGGGCAACCTGCAGGCTTTCCTGGCGGCCGTCAACCGGCTGTCCTTCGCGGTGGTCGTGGAGGATCTGGAGGTGAGGCGCGACCAGCAATGGGGCGCCGTCTCAGCCAAGATCAAGCTCGCGACTTTTGTGCTCCGCGTGAACCCGGGGGCTGCCAGTTGGCAGACGCCGAGTTCGGAGGTGAAGACCGGTGACTAGTCGCGACAAGAAAATGATCCGCTTGCTGTGTGTGCTGGGCCCGGTCCTGCTCCTGGCTTCCGGATACGGATACAGCCAAGTCCAGGCGGTCAGGAAGAGGAAGGCTGAGCGGAAAGCAAAGGCAAAACAACGAGCCGAGCAGGCTTCCCAACCGGTATCGTCAACACAAACACAGAACCTCGCAGCGGGTAAAGGCACGAGGGCGCTGCCGTCTCCCCCTCCGGGCGCTACGCCGGCCGACAACCGCGCCAGCGTGCCCCCCGCTGCGTCCTATCCAGGCGTCTATGTTGCGACCGACACTGCCGCCCAGAACAGACGGATGAAACTACCGTGGGGCCGGGACCCGTTCACCCCGCCCGACGCGCAGGGGCCTGAGATCAGCGCTCCGTCGGACATGGAGAGCCCCCGCGGCAAGAAGACCCTGGAACTGGAGGTGCACATCTCCGACCGGGTCGCCGGCAACAGCGGTGTCCGCGCGGCCGTCCTTTACTACGGCGAGGAAAAGCCGTTTGACGAACATGAGGTAAAGGGCAAGCCGCCGGTCATCGAGAACGGCGACGGGGCATGGACGTTCGTCCTTCCCGCGCCGCACAACAAACCGTTCGGCTGCTGCATCGTCGCAGTGGACGGCGGAAGACTGCGAAACCGGTCGCGTTCCCGCGTGTTCACCATCACCCCGCCTCCGAGGAATACTTACGAGGCGGCGGTCGGCGGGGCCGACGTCAAGCTGACCCTGCGCGGGATTTCCTGGGCCGGCAAGGGCAGCGTCGCCCTCATCAATGACGATGTCGTTGCGGAAGGCGAGCACATACACGGCTACAAGGTCGTGAAGATCGCCAAGGACGGCGTCACCCTCAAGCGCAACGACACGGAAATATTCCTGCAGCTCAAGGAGTGAACGAATGAGACCCGTCCTCACTTCGGCCGCCCTGGCGGCGCTCGTCCTGGCCTGCGGCGTGGGCCGGGGTGCAGAGCCGCCTCCTCCGCCCAGGGGCGCGTTCGAGGCGCTCAGGGACACCAAGCTGAAAGTCTCTCTCGACGTGCAGAACGTCCCGCTCGACGATGTGCTTCGGATCCTTTCGAAGCAGTTCGACCTCAGCATCATCACCGCCAAGAACGTAACCACCACGGTGAGCGCCCGCTTCCAGGACGTGTCCCTCCAGGAGGCGCTCGAATCACTGGTCACCATCAACGGCTTTGCCTACCGCGTCAAGGGCAACTTGATCGAGGTGTATCTGCCGCGCCCGGGTGAGTCCGTCACAGACCGACCGCGCTTCGAGACCTTCAAGCTCAAGTACGCCAACGCCGAACAGTTCAAGTCCCTCCTGAAGCCGTTCCTCAGCAAGGACCTCGGGAAGGTCGAGGCCGACATCCCCCGGAACATGCTGATCATCTTCGACATGCCCGGCGTGATGGAGTCCATCGCCAAGGTCATCGACAAGGTGGACCACCCCGAACCGCAGGTGACCATCGGAGCGGAGATCGTCGAGGCGGCGATCAGCGTGAACGAGAAACTGGGGATCGATTGGCAGACGCGGATCGCGCTGACCGGCGCCTCCCGCCCCGTTACGTTCCCGTTCCCGAACGGGCTAACCGGTTGCGCGTTCGCTCCCAAAAACGACAAGGACAGCGACGAGGACGGCGGCTTCTCTTCTGGGTCCGCGTTCCCAAACGCGACCCCGTCCGATTTCACGTTCGGCACGCTCGATGCCACCGGCCTCAAGATCGTGCTCGACATCCTCCAGAAAGACACAGGCACCAACCTGATCGCCAACCCGGAGATCACGACGCTCAACAACCGCGAAGCCAAGATCACCATCGGCGACATCGTGCCCGTGCCCATTTACACCACCAACCTGGAGACAGGCGTGTCGGCCGTGACCGGATTCGAGGACGTCGAGACCGGCACCATCCTCACCGTCACCCCGCAAGTGAACGACGACGGCCGGTCGGTGACGATGCGTGTCGTCCCCGAGATCAGCGAGATTCTCGGGTTCAAGGGGCAGTTCGACGAGCGCCCCATCATCGCATCGCGCCGAGCCGAAACCACCGTCCGGCTCCGGAACGGCGAGACCCTCGTGATCGGGGGACTGGTCAGCGAGAAGACCGATCTGGTGGTCAACAAGCTCCCCGTGCTGGGAGATATTCCCGTCTTCGGGTGGCTGTTCCGGTCAAAGGCTTACGAGAAAAGTAAGAGCAGCCTGTACATCTTCATCACCCCGCGCATTATGAGCGCCCCGCCGGTTTACACTGCGCGGGCGAAGAGGGCTGGTCGCCGCCTGGCCAGGAACGGCCTGAAGGAACCCGACACCGGCGCCGACGACATCCGCAACCCGGGCGCCTCTCCGTTCGAATAAGCCGCCCACCGCCTCGTCCGGTTGACTTGCCCCATCCCCCCGGTTAGAATCCGCGCCATGTTCACGGGGATCGTGAAGTTGTTGGCGCCTGTGGTCCGGGTCAGCCCTGTCGCCGGGGGGGCGCGGCTGGCCGTCGACCTGGGCGAGGCCGCCCACGGCGCGGAGCGCGGCGACAGCGTGTCCATCAACGGCGCCTGCCTCACCGTGTCGACGAAGACCGGCACCGTCTGTGAGTTCGACGCCGTCGCCGAGACGCTCTCCCGCACGACCCTGGGCGAACTGCGCCCCGGGGACAAGGTCAACATCGAGCCCTCGCTGCGTGTCGGCGATCAGTTCGGCGGGCATTTCGTTCTCGGCCACGTAGACGCCGTGGGCGCCATGGTCGGCGTTCCGGCGGCCGCGGAACCGACCCTGAAAATCTCCGTCGACGCCGCCCTCACTGCGCAAATGGTGCCAAAGGGTTCCGTGGCCGTCGACGGCGTCAGTCTCACCCTTGTCGACGTGCGCGCAGATTATTTCACCTGCGCGCTCATCCCCACCACACTGCAAGAGACGACGCTCGGACTCAAGAAGCCCGGTGAAAAGGTAAACGTCGAGACGGACATCCTGGGGAAGCTGGTCGCCCGGTACCTGGGCGCGGCGGCGCCCTCCCCTGGCATCACACTCGACAAACTGCGTGATGCCGGGTTCGCGTGACGCGCCAATCCCTGATCCCGTGGGGTGCGCGGGAGGGTTGCGTTATCCTGACGCCGCCGTTACTGACGCGGCGCGCCGACGGAGGCGCTGTGCCGCGTCTGGAGAAGGCTCTGGCTGCAGCCAGCCTCCACGAGTTCATCTTTGCCCATAAATATGGAAGGGGCAAGGAGCCAGAGCGCTTTTGCCCGAACGGGATGATGGTTGATGCTGATGGGTGTCTCAATGTCGCGGTGCAACCGACGAAGCGGCGGGCGCTTCACCGGAGACTGACGTGGTAGCCCTCGACGAGTATCTGAAGGTCGCGCCAACCGAGCCACAGCGTCTTCACGCCCGGCATGCCGTCTCCCTTGCGCCCGAGGTGGCCGCCGAGTCGCCCGATCATCCGCACCGCCTCCCGCATCGTCGGGGGCGAGAGCGCCTCGGGAAGCGGACGCTTGCGCGTGTAGACCCAGAGTACACGCCATTCGTCCTCGGACAAGACCTCGGTGCAGGGTGCGTAGGGCTCCGTCCGAGCCCATTGCCGCAACGTGAGAAGTCGCGCGGCGA
>Ga0114922_10006376_pt1 | contig 10838 bp, 8 predicted proteins | sample AartaG_FD_100975 | JGI IMG/M metagenome (GOLD analysis project Ga0114922, IMG submission 100975) | Deep subsurface microbial communities from Aarhus Bay to uncover new lineages of life (NeLLi) - Aarhus_00045 metaG | ecosystem: Environmental > Aquatic > Marine > Oceanic > Sediment | place: Aarhus...
CCAGCCAATACAGAGCCAGATGCAGCCGACCGCAGACGGTCGGCGTCGTTTCCTCCGCTTCCCGCTGTTCGAGGTCATAGCCCAATAACCGGATCGCCGTGCCAAGACTGAAATCAGTGGTGCATGTAGGTGGAGGGGGAGGGAAGACGGCGCGCATCCGCCACGGTCCCAGGACGGCCATATCGCCGCTGTTATCCGCCAACGCGACGCGTGTCTCCGTATCGTCCACCAGTCCTACACGGATCCAGTACAGACCGGGGGCAGGCGCCCAATCCGGAACGGCTAGACGGTATACCTGGCGCACGGCATCGTCTGCCTGCCACATCTCGCTGGGATAGAGCGTCCCGCCCAACCAGACGTCGCACTCAGCGACCTTGCAGGTGGGATCGTGGGGTGCCAGTTGTACCCACACCCGATAGCGCCGCTTAGGTGGAGTCAAAGCGTGCCAGTATAGGGTCAAGCGGATTTTATCACCCGGTTCCAGATCTTCTGCAACGGCCTCGTATCCGGCGAGCCGGACGCCGCCCTGGAACGTCGAGTCCACCGGTTGGGCCGTGTCCGGCATACCGTCCGGGAGGTGCGGGCTGGCATAGGCAGGATACAGATAACGCCACGGCACGAGTGCGGTGAAGAGAAATGCCAGTCCTACCACCACACCAAGGCCCCAACGAGCTGCTCTCCATCGCCTCCACTGGTAAAGCCCCCAGGCGGTCAGCACACCGGCGGCTGACAACGTGGGGAACAGCAGCCGCCCGGAGAGAACGCCGGTGGCTATCGCCCAGCGCCCATACGCCACTACATTTAATACGAGGGCTATCGCTAGCAGAGCCAGCCCACGTCTGGTCGTCGTCGGCGCACGCCACACGGAACCACCGGGGCGGATCGCCATCACGATGCCTGCTAGCCCTGCCAGCGTTATCAGCCCCACTACCGCATACACTGGCGGCTCGACCAGGATTGGTGCCCAGCCGAAGGCCGCCCAGTAGGAGCGCATTGTCGCCGCTGCCTCGTTCAGACCAAAGCGAGTCAGCGGGGCCTGGCTGGCAAAGTGTGGCTCCAGGCCCAGGGGGTCATCATACAGGATGGTGTTGCGCACGTACCACCAGCCTCCCACCCCCAGCGCCGCTGCGAGAAACGCGCCGCCGTCAACCAGCACCTTGCGCCGTAGGAGAGAAGCCCCCCCCTCAGTCCCCCCCACAGGAGGGGAAGCACTCCCACGCTGCCAGACCATGGCCAGCAATCCCAACGGTAGCAGGAGCAGACCGCTTTGTTTGGTCAACAGCCCCAGCCCAACCAGGCCACCGAGCATCGCCCATCGGCTCCAAGATGCGCCATTGCACATAAAACGCAGGGCGACCACGAGGGAGAGGCTGAATAGAGCGTTGAGCAGGTTATCGTTGGTCACACCAACCGAGAGGGCAACGAACTGAGGGTTGAAGGCCACGAACGTTGCAGCCCCCAGCGCCAGAACTGGCCGGTCGGGCCACAGGAGATGGGCCAGCGCATAGGTGCACAAGATCGTCACCACCCCCAGGCCCAGCGAGACCACACGCAGCAGAGACGCCGCCTGGACGGTGCCGCTCTGGGCCAGCGTCTCCTCCGCCCGATGGACAAAGAGGTTCTTATTCCAGGGATCACCATCGGGCTGTGGTGCCCACCCTGCCGCCCAACTAGGACTGGGAACCAGCAGGTATGGCAAGTCATTCATATTGGCCCAGGATGTGAGCAAGGCAGCCAGGCTGTGGTAGAGCGGCGGTGCGTAGTAAAGCGGCGGGTCGTGGTATTCCAGATACCACGTCACGTCTGGCCCAATTGAACGGCGAGGGGAAAGGATGCGGGGTGGCAATGCCCGGTGCATGGCCCAGTAATGCACGAGGGAGAGGTGTGACCACTCATCGGGTGACTCGAAACAAGGTGTCACCAGTGCATAGGTCACCCCCAGGCCCACATACGCAACCACCAGCACCGCCACGAGTACTCGCGGTGGCAAGGCCAATAGTTTGTGTGTGGGAGTGTGGGGGTGTGGGGATGTAGATGTGGTTGTCTTATCCATCACAGTCACCCTCGTTCCACCGCCACGAGTACTCGCGGTGGCATCGCAGCCCTGAGCGGAGCACCTGCCGGTAGGCAGCGATTCGCCGGGCTCGCAGAGGCCGCTTATGGCCCAGCAGCCACTTGACCCCCTCCAGCCCCATCTGCCATAAGTAGATTCCCAACAGGAACATCCGCAGCGGTTCGGCTGCTGCGGCGCCGTGGTGTTTGCGGAAGTAGCGCACCTTGCTGGACTGGAAGTGGATATGGCGAGCGGCGACCACCTGCTCGCTGCTTTTGCCCCGATAGTGAATGATGCGAGCTGTAGGCAAGTAGACTACCCGCCAGCCGGCTTCTCGGAACCTCCGGCACCAGTCCAGTTCCTCCGAGTACATAAAGAAGCCCTCGTCCATCGGCTCCACCTGCTCAATGCTCTCCCGGCGGGCCATCACCGCCGCTCCATCCACCCAGTCTACGTCCTGCGTCGCGTCGTCGGGGGTGTCTAGCATTCGATAGTGGCGCAGCAACGATCGGGGGGCATAAGGTTCCAGCCAGGTGGATTCAAAGAAGGCTGTCGCCAGGGTAGGGTAGCGGCGGCGGGAGGATTGAACGGAGCCGTCGGGGTTGAGCAATTGAGGTCCCACTATCCCCACGTCTGGGTGCGCGTCGGCGAAGGCGACCATCGTCGCCAGGGCATCCCCTACCACCTCCGTGTCTGGATTCAAGAGCAGGACGTACCGGCCCTGGGCAATGGCGATCCCTTGGTTGTTGGCAGCGGGGAAGCCACGGTTTTCGGTGTTGGCGATGAGGTGAACACTGGGAAACTCCGCCCGCAGCATCTCGACGCTGCCGTCGCTGGAAGCATTGTCCACGACGATCACTTCAACGCTGCTCGATTCTCGCTCTTCGAGTATCGAGTGCAGGCACCGCCGCAAGAGATCGCGAACGTTCCAGTGGACGATGACAATCGAGAGATCAACCATTGCCACAAGAGGGTCTGGGGTCAGAAGTAGCGACGGACGATAAAGTCCGCCATGTCCAATAGCGCAGTCAGGTAAGAAGAGTCCGAGAACACGCTCAGCGCTGCTTTGGCCTGGTCCACGTGCTGCCGCGCCACTTCCAGCGCTTGCTCAATGGACGAGGAACCTGCCACAGCCCGCACTGCCTCTCGCGCCACTTCGTCGGAAGGATTCTCCTCCAGCGCCCGGCGGACTGCCGGATGATCGGGCTCTGCCTCAAGGAAGAGCAGCAGGGGCAGCGTGACCAGCCCCTGGCGCAGATCGCCCCCCACCGGCTTGCCCAGCACCTCATCATCCGCCACAAAGTCCAACACGTCGTCCACGATCTGGAAGGCCATCCCCAGCCGCTCTCCGTAAGCCCGCAGCGCATCTGTCTTTTCTCGCTCGGCATCAGCCAGGATAGCGCCCGTCTGAGCAGACATAGCGATGAGCGATGCGGTCTTGGCGTATATGCGCTGCTCGTATTCCTGACGGCTGGCGGCTCGACTAAGCGACTCAACTGAGCTCACCGAAGTCTCAAAGTTCCGGCCGCGCTGTCCGTTAAACATTTGGAGGATCTCGCCGTTGCAGATAACCATCAGAGTCTCGGTGAGGCATTGCATCAATCGGATGTCACCACACCGGGAAGCCAGGTATGCGGAACGGGCGAAGATATAGTCGCCGGTGAGCACTGTGGCGCCATGTGACCAACGTGCGCTCAGCGTCTGTATCCCCCGGCGCATCAGCGCCCCGTCAATCAGGTCGTCGTGGATCAGGGTAGCCGTGTGGAGCATCTCTGCGGCGGCAGCGGCGAAGATTGCTTTGTCTATGTCTGCCTTGCAGAGATGCGAAGAAAGGAGCACCAATGCCGGGCGGATTCGCTTCCCTCCCCCGCCAACCAACTGATCCACCGCCACGCCGATGGCCTCGTGTTGGTCGGGAGGGCGCTCCCGTAGGAGAGCCTCTACCCGTTCTATGTCTTCATAAATGAGGTCGAGAAATGGCAAGTGTTTCAATAGCACCCCTCAGGTCACACAATGCTGAACAGACAACCGGCATTAACCGTAGTTGTCTGAGCCACCAAGTCCACCGGCATCTCCCGGGCACGGGCCACCGCCTCGACGACGTATCGCACGTAGGATGGCTCGTTGCGCCGACCCCGGTACGGCTTCGGCGTCAGGTAGGGACAATCGGTCTCCACCAGCAATCGCTCCAGTGGCGCTGTCTTCGCCACCTCCCGCAGGCGACTCGCTTTCCGGAAGGTGACCGGGCCGGAGATGCTGACGGAAAAACCCAGTGCCAGCACCTCCTCCAGTCGCTCCGGCCCGCCGGAGTAGGAATGAAGGACGCCGGCCCCCCCCTCAATCCCCCCCACGGGGGGGGAAGCCCGTTCCCCCTCAGTCCCCTCTCCAGGGGGAAAGCCCTGCCATCCGCGCAGCGTCGCCAGCACGTCGTCGAGGGCCTCACGGCTGTGGATCACCACTGGCAACCCCAACTCCGCTGCTAGCGCCAACTGGTCCGCGAAGACTCGCCGCTGCACCGGGCGGGGTGGGAGGTCGCGAAGCCCTGCTTCGTTGTAGTAGTCCAGCCCGATCTCGCCGATGGCGACCACCTTCGGGTGGCGGGCCAGGGCGCGCAGCTCATCGAGTACCGCCGAGGTGACCGTCTTCGCGCCGTGGGGATGGACTCCCACGGCGGCGTAGATGAAATCGTGCTTTTCCGCCAGCGCCACAGCCGCATGGCTGGAGGCCAGGTCTGTCCCCACGTTCAGGATGGCAACCAGCCCCGCTTCCTGCGCTCGCTCGATCACCGCCTCCCGGTCGGCGTCGAATTGGGGAAAGTCCAGATGGGCGTGGGAGTCAATCAGGCGCATCATCGTCGCCGTCGTCTTCGCGGTGCTCCGGGTACAGCACAGTTCGATCATCTTCCCCGTCGCCGTCCCCTTCGCCGCGCTCCTGGTCGAGCACAACTTGGCCTTGCTCATCAAGTATGTACTCGATGGCCGCTCGTTTGTCCGCGCCCGAAAGCATCGCGTCCAACGTCATCCCGCCCCGCATTCCAGCGCGGCGCAGCTTGTAGGGCTCAAACGAGACCTCACCTGTGATGAGGCCGACGATGAGCAACAACGCGACCATACCGATGAAGCCCACAAAGACCCAGAACCCCGTCATCGAGGGGGGCGCTGCTCCTGGTATCGGCGTCGGCGTCATATCTTTGCTCCTGCTACGCCAGCCCCGCCAGCCGCAGCCCTTCGTCCAGCAGCGGCTTGACCTTGCTCTCGTCCGTCGTCTCGCAGTAGACGCGGATGATGGGCTCGGTACCGGAGAAGCGGATCAGGAGCCACCCCCCATCCTCCAGCACGTACTTGTAGCCGTCCAGGGTGACGATCTCGGCGACCCGCAAGCCCGCCAGGCTCTCCGGGTCGGCTGCATCCAACCGGGCCTTCGCCTCCGGTCGCTGATCCGAGGGGAAGCGGGTGTCTATCCGGTCGTAATAATAGGAAGCGCCCAGTTTGTCGTACAGATGGGCGATCAGTTGGGAGGGGCTCTTGCCTGTGCGCACCATCAGATCCAGAAAGTACAAGTTGCCCAGGATACCATCCCGCTCTGGGACGTTTCCGTGGAAAGCGTACCCGCCACTCTCCTCCCCGCCGATCATCGCGTCCGTCTCCAGTATCTTGGGGCCCACGTATTTGAAGCCCACCCCGGTCTCGTGGACCGGCACGTCGTACATCTCCCCCAGTTTCTTCAGCATCGAGGTGGTCGAGACAGTCTTGACGATGGCCCCCCGCTCGCCGCGCACCTCGAGCAGGTAGTAGGCCAGGAGGGCGTAGACCTGCAATTGGTTGACAAACTTACCGTTTTCGTCGCCGATGCCTATCCGGTCGGCATCGCCGTCCATAATCAGGCACACGTCGGCTCCCAGTTCGACCGTCTTTTGCAAGGCGACGTCCACGTTGGGCGGGATGGGCTCTGGACGGACCATATCCGGGAAGAGGGGGTTAGGGACGTTGTGGATCTCGGTGACGCGGGTGTGGCCTCCTTCCAAGAGGCGGGGGAACCAACCGATGCCGTTGCCCCACATCGGCTCGACCAGGAGGTGGAGGCCGGCTTTCTTGACACGTTCGATGTCCACCAGTTCGCCGATGTGAGCGATGTAGGCCGGGGCGGGGTCCCATACCTTGATGCGGCCCTGCTCCCGGGCCTCTTCAAAGTCCATCCGCTGCACCTGCTCGATGTACGGGATGACAGCTTCAATCTCCCGCAGTCCCTCCGGGGCCACCGCTGCCCCGTGCTCGTCCCGCACCTTGAAGCCGTTGTCCCACGGCGGGTTATGGCTGGCGGTGACGTTGATCGCCCCGGCGGCCTTCTGCGCCACGGCAGAGTGTGAGATAACAGGTGTGGGAGTCGGGCCATCCGTCAGCCAGACCCGGTAACCGTTGGCGGCCATCACCTCAGCGGCGGCGATGGCGAAGTGGCGGGAGGCGAACCGCCGGTCGTGGCCTATTACTAAATCGGCGTCAGCCTGGCCTTGAGCGATCAGGTAGTGAGCGAATCCCTGGGCGCAACGGCGCACGTTGTCAAAGGTATAGTCCTCAGCGATGCGCCCTCGCCAGCCATCGGTGCCGAAATGGATGTCGGTCATACCTCTCCCCCTCGTTTCGTTGGCTTTCAGATTTGCCTTACTCCAACCCATGCTCCTGCTGTACCAGTGCCAGGTCGCTATCCACCATCATGCGCACCAATTCCTGGAAGGAGACTGATGGTTCCCATTTCAGCACCTTCCGGGCCTTGCTGGCATTTCCTATGAGGAGGTCCACCTCTGCCGGCCGCATGAAGCGAGGATCTTGTGTCACGTACTCTTGCCAGTTCAGGTCCACGCACGCGAAAGCTTCCTCGCACATCTGGCGAATGGAGTGGGTCTCCCCCGTGGCGATCACATAGTCATCTGGCGCGGGCTGCTGGAGCATCAGCCACATAGCTTGCACGTAGTCACCGGCGAAGCCGATATCGCGGCAGGAGTCCAGATTGCCCAGCCGGAGCTCGTCGGCCAACCCAAGTTTGATCTTTGCTACCCCGTGGGTGATCTTGCGCAGGACGAACTCCAGACCCCGGCGGGGACTGGTGTGGTTGAAGAGAATGCCAGAGGTGGCATGGAGGCCGTAGGACTCCCGGTAGTTGACGGTGATCCAGTGACTGTAGATCTTGGCAACGCCGTAGGGACTGCGGGGGTAGAAGGGGGTTGTCTCGTTCTGGGGCACCTCTCGCACTTTGCCGAACATCTCGCTGCTGGAGGCCTGGTAAAAACGAACGCTCGTATCCACTGTGCGGACAGCTTCGAGGATACGGGTCACCCCCAGCGCGGTCACCTCACCGGTGAAGACCGGCTGCTCCCAGGAGGTAGGCACGAAGGACTGGGCTGCCAGGTTGTAGACCTCGTCGGGCTGGTACTTTTGGAGGACACTGATCAACGACCCCTGGTCCAGCAGGTCGCCGGAGGCCAGCGTGATCTTGTCCTGTATGTGCTGGATGCGAGAGAAGTTCAGCGTGCTGGTGCGCCGCACCATCCCGATGATCGCGTATCCCTTCTCCAGCAGGAAGTCGGCCAGGTAGGAACCGTCCTGGCCGGTGATACCAGTGATGAGTGCTTTGGGCATCTATTTGCTCCTCATTTTTTCTATGTATCTTCCGCCTCGACCTGCTCTCGCCAGTACTCCAACACATCCCGCAGCGTCTGCTCGAACGGAATCTGGGGAGCCCAGCCCGTCAGCCGGTGGAACTTCTCCGCGCTGCCGTAGACTACCGGCACGTCCACTGGTCGGTAGCGGTCCGGGTCTCGCTCGACCTTGATCTCCACTCGCGCATAACTCAAGAGTATCTCCAGCAGCCCACGCACAGACTGCGGCCGCCCCGAGGCCAGGTTGTACACCTCTCCTGGCTCACCTCGGGTCGCCGCCAGGTAATAGGCTCGCACGATATCCCGCACGTCGGTAAAGTCGCGGGCTGCGTCCAGGTTGCCGACCTTCATCACCGGTTCCTGCAGGCCAGCCTCAATACGCGCGATCTGGCTGGCAAAGGCCGGGACGACGAAGCGAGGGGACTGCCCCGGCCCGGTGTGGTTGAATGGACGCACACGCACGACGGGCAACCCGTAGGCCAGGTGATACTGGAGTCCCAAAAAGTCCTGGGCGACCTTGCTCACCGCGTAGGGATTGTTGGGCCGCAGCGGGTTCTCCTCGGTTTGGGGCAGCTCCTCCGGCTCCGGCGCGCCATACTCCTCGTTCGAGCCGATCACCAGGAACCCCACCGTACGCCCCGACCGCCGCACCGCCTCCAGCAGGTTCAGTTCCGCGCGGATGTTGTTCTCCAGCGTATCCCACGGGTCCGCAAAGGAGGTGGGAACGAACGATTGAGCAGCCAGGTGGAAGATATAGTCGGGCTGCACCTCGCCCACGAGCGCCTGCACGTTCTCCGGATCGCGCAGATCAGCGTACCTGAGCCTCAGGCGTGGATCCGGCGACTGGTCATCTACTGGCTGGGGATAGACCGTGCCATCAATTCCCAGTCGGTGTGCGCCAACAGGTAGGTACATAGGTGCTTCCCGACGAAACCACCTGCCCCGGTGATCAGTGCTCGCAACGGTATCCTCCCCGATGGGGCAGATTATACCGCACTTTCCCCTCCCTGTAAAACCTTGCCGCTCCTGCCACATCGGTGTACAATCAACAACCGTGAGTCACAAGCTCCTCGTCGTGGACGACGAGCAGGCCATCACTGACTTGCTCGAATACAACCTCCGGCGCAACGGCTACCGGGTCGTCGTGGCCCACGATGGCCGCCAGGCGCTACGGCTGGCCCAAGCTGAGCAGCCCGACCTGGTCATCCTCGACCTGATGCTACCCGGCCTCGACGGCCTCGACGTCTGCCGGGCGCTGCAGCGCGCAAGCCCCGTGCCCATCATTATGCTCACCGCCCGCGACGAGGAGGTAGACCGCGTCGTGGGACTGGAGCTGGGCGCCGACGACTACGTCACCAAGCCGTTCAGCGTGCGCGAGCTGATGGCACGGGTCAAGGCCGTGCTGCGCCGGGTCGCTTCCGGGGAGACCGGTGCTGTTGCCGTGCATCGTGTTGGCCCGCTGGAGATAGACACCCTCTCCCGCGAAGCCCGGCTCGAAACCACTCCGCTGCCCCTCACCCAACTGGAATTCGACCTGCTGGAGACACTGGCCCGCCACGCCGGGCAGGTACTCAGCCGCGAGCAACTGCTCGACCAGGTATGGGGCTACGACTACTACGGAGACGCCCGCGCCGTGGATAGCGCCATCAAGCGGCTGCGTGCCAAACTACGGCAAGCCAGCGGTGACCCCAGCATCATCTCCACCGTCCGCGGGATCGGCTACAGGCTCGAACGCAACTGATTCACTATTCGTTTGACACACTCCTGACACACAATCCTGCTACAATAAGCCCGCCATGTTCAAGTCCATCCGCTCCCGACTGATCGCCTCCTACCTGCTGGTCATCCTGCTGGCGATGGGAATCGCGGCCGCGCTGGCCTGGAGTGCCCTCGACCGTGCTTTCCTGGACGTGCTGCGTGAGAACCTGCTGGCCCAAGCCCGCCGCGTAGCTCAGACCGTTGAAGCTGGCGAAGCGAGCGACCTCACCGCGCTGAACATAGATCCGACCCAACCTGTCCCTGATCTGTATTCGCAGACCGCCAACGTCCTGCCCGGCTACCACACGCGCGTTATTGACGAAGAAGGTGTGGTTATCCTAGACCTGGCGGCGACCGATGCCCTCACCGCAAGTGAGACGCTGCCCTCCCCACCCCTCATCCAACATAGGAGGCTGGCGACTAACCTGGGCATCTCCCCGGTGGATGACACTCCCCCCGCCCTACTAAACCGCCCAGAAATCCAAAGCGCACTGGCTGGAGAGCCCGCGACGGCTGTACGCTCCTACGACTGGGCTCCCGAACGACGTGTCCTCTACGCCGCCTACCCTGTGTGCTCTCCCGATGGCAGCGTGACCAGTGTCGTCTACATCGCCAGCCCGCTCCCCCGCCTCAGCCTCAGCTTGCTGCCTGTCACCTTTGGCCTGCAAGTGCTGGGCGGTGCGTGCCTGGCTACGTTGCTGGCCGGATTGACCGCTTTGCTGCTGGCCCGCACGCTCACACGCCCCCTGCGTCATCTTACCGATGCCGCTACGACCTTGGCACGTGGCGATCCGGCCCCTTCCATCCCCCCGGCCTCTACCACTGAACTGCGCCGCTTGGGCACGGCCTTCAACACCATGAACACCAACCTGACCTCTGCCCACGATGCGCTGGCCGCTCAGGCCCGCCAGCGGGAGGCCATGCTCGAAAGCCTGGCTGACGCAGTCCTGGCAGCCGATGCTACCGGCGGGATCATCCTTGCCAACCCGGCTGCCTCTGCCCTGCTGAAAGTTACTCCACAGCTCCTTCACAGAGCGATCCAGCACACCCTGGCCCTCGGAGAGCCTCACGCGACGGAGATTAGTGCCCGCAACCAGGTCATCGAACTCTTGACCACCCCCCTGCGTGACGAGAACGGGCACCTCAGTGGAGCCGTCGCCGTCGGCCATGACATCACCGCCTACCGTCAACTCGACCGGCTGCGCACCAACTTCGTCTCCGACGTCTCCCACGAACTGCGCACACCGCTGACGGCGATCAAGGGCTTCATCGAGACGCTGCAGGACGGTGCGGCCGACGACCCAGCCGTGCGAGATCGCTTCCTGCGCACCGTCGCCGCCGAGACCGAGCGTCTCATCTGCCTGACCAACGACC
>Ga0114922_10006377_pt1 | contig 10836 bp, 10 predicted proteins | sample AartaG_FD_100975 | JGI IMG/M metagenome (GOLD analysis project Ga0114922, IMG submission 100975) | Deep subsurface microbial communities from Aarhus Bay to uncover new lineages of life (NeLLi) - Aarhus_00045 metaG | ecosystem: Environmental > Aquatic > Marine > Oceanic > Sediment | place...
AATCCGCAATCCGCAATCCGCAATCCGCAATCGAATCGTGATGATTGTTGGAATTGGCACAATCGTTTTGAGGATTCCTGGAAACACCTCATTAAAAGGCAAACGCAGGATCGTAAAAGGTATAATCACCCGTCTTCAAAACACCTTCAATGCGTCAGTGGCGGAGGTTGGCGCCAATGACAGCCACCAGCGTGCAGAAATAGGCCTGGCTTTTGTGGGAAATGATCGCCGACGGATCAATTCCAAGTTAGACAAGGCTATGAACTTTGTTGAAGCCATGGAAGTGGCTGAGATCATCGATTCGGAAATGGAGATCATCAGCCTGTGATCCACTTCAAGCGAGCTGACAGAGTAGGGGGTCAGGTACAAAAGGAACTATCCGATCTCCTGCAGAAAGAGATCAGGGATCCCCGTTTGGATTTTGTCACCATCATGCGTGTGAGCATAACGGACGATCTCCGTTCGGCCCGGATCTATTTTACCGTTGCCGAAGGAGGGGAACGCAGGCTGAGCGCCCTGGCTGGCTTTAAAAGCGCTTCGGGGTATCTGAGGCGTCAGCTAAGCCGTCGCCTCGAACTCAGACGCATGCCGGAGCTCGAGTTCCTTTATGACGAATCTTGTGATCGGGGGACCAGGATAGATAAGGTCTTGAAGGAAATTCGTGATGGAAATCAAACAGGGTAGATGAACGGGATCATCGCTGTAGACAAACCGCCAGATATGACATCTGCCCAGGTGGTCACACACGTAAAAAGGATTTTAAAAGTCAAGAAGGTGGGCCACACCGGCACTCTGGACCCGTTTGCCACCGGCGTGCTCGTCTGCTGTATAAATAAGGCTACGCGCCTTGCCCGGTTTCTTACGTATGGAAAAAAGCGATATGAAGGAGTCATGAGGCTCGGGATTCGAACCGACACCCAGGATCTCACGGGCAGGGTTGTTTCAACGGAACCCGACCTGGGAGTTACAGATCGGGACGTGCGCAAGGTTTTCCTTAGCTTCCTGGAAGTGAAACACCAGACCGCTCCTGCGTATTCTGCCCTCAAGCACCACGGGGTGCCGCTTTACAGGCTAGCCCGGCACGGGACTTTCGTACAAAAACCACCCCGACGTATTTCCATCTACGGGCTGGAAGTACTTGACATCAGCCTGCCCGATGTCCGCTTTGATGTATGCTGCAGCGCTGGGACCTATGTTCGTACATTGTGCGCTGATATCGGAGACGCGCTGGGGTGTGGCGCACATTTAACCGAGTTGTGTAGAACCGAAAGTGGCAGATTCGGCCTGGACGAAGCTGTATCTTTGAATACTCTGGATAGCCTTGCTGCAAGCGGCAAGATCTCAAACCACATAATACCAATGAGCGTTGCCTTAAGGGGAATGCCGGGCATCTCAGCGGGTAATCAGCTTTTAAAAAAGATACAACACGGCTATCCAGTGACCCAGGAAGAAGTTGCAGCGGTCAGCCTTCGGCGGATCTGTCCGTGGATAAAGGTAACCGATACCCAGGGCAACCTGGTTGCCGTCATAAGTTCAAGCAAGAAAAATGGTGTATATCCATATGCTTGTGTGTTTCCATTGTCGATTGAAAATCCCAAATCATTAATCATCAATCATCAATCCAAAAGAGGAGGTTTTGAAAGTGGCTTTAGCAGTAGAGGAAAAAAAGACGTTGATTGATCGGTTCAAACTTCACGAAACAGATACGGGATCGCCAGAGATCCAGATCGCCCTTCTAACTCAGCGTATCAGCCAACTAAACGAGCATTTCAAGATCCACCGAAAAGATCATCATTCCAGAAGGGGCTTGCTAAAAGTGGTGGGCCAGCGGCGCAGGTTACTAAACTACCTGAAGAACAAGGACATTACACGTTACCGGGAGGTTATTAAGGCCCTGGGTCTTCGAAAATAATCTCGTGAATCGTGTCGGCAACCGTTGAGCGTAAAGCGTTGCGAGCTGCGAATAACGAATAGGAATTTCGGATTCACAACTTTAGGCACTTTAGTTCACTTTAGGCACTTTAGCTCACTTAAAACAAATAACGAATAACGAGGAAAAAAGAATGGGAGTATCATTTAAGGCAAATGTGGGGGATTGCACCCTCAGCATAGAAACAGGAAAGATGGCACGGCAGGCCAGTGGCGCTGTCATGGTCCGGTATGGGGACACCATGGTTTTGGTGACCGTTGTTTCCACGGATGAAATCCGGGAAGGGATCGATTTTGTGCCGTTGACGGTTGAATATCAGGAAAAAGGATATGCGGTCGGGATGATACCCGGCAACTACTTTCGTAGAGAGATTGGACGACCGAGCGAAAAGGAAACGCTCACTGCACGGATCATAGATCGGCCGATCAGGCCTCTTTTCCCCAAAGACTACAGGCATGAGACTCAGGTCATTGCCACAGTGCTCTCCGTGGATAAGGAAAATGATCCTGATATGTTAGCTGTCACAGGTGCCTCGGCAGCCCTGGAGGTGTCTGACATTCCCTTTGCCGGACCGATCGCCTGCGTGCGTGTGGGTCGCATAAATGGTCGTTTCAGAGTCAACCCCACCCGTGAAGAAGTGAAAAACAGCGATATCAATCTGATCGTCGCAGGGAGCAAAGATGCTGTGGTCATGGTAGAAGGAGGAGGTCTCTTTGTCAAAGAGGAGGATATGCTGGAAGCGATCTTTTTTGGCCACAGAGCCTTACAACCAATTATTGACCTACAGGTCAAACTCAAGGAGGCCATGGGCCTGCCGAAGCGACCCTCTCCTGTCAGTGAGATAAACGAAGCCCTGGCAAGAGAGGTGGAAGCCCTGACTGCCGAGCGGATCAAGGAAGCCATGCAGGTTCCTGAAAAACTTAAACGCCTTGACGTGCTGAAGGGTGTGAGAACCGATGTGCTGGCGGCCCTTGGAGATCGCTATGCCGATCAGGAACAACAGGTTAATGAGGCTTTTCACGCCCTTGAGCGCCGCATCATACGCAATCTCGCCGTCGTAGAAGGCCGTCGCATAGATGGCCGCAGGTTCGACGAGGTTCGCCCCATTACCTGTGAAGTGGGGGTACTACCCAGGACCCATGGCTCAGCCCTTTTCAGGCGTGGCGAAACCCAGGCCCTTGCCGTTGTAACCCTTGGTTCCACTGGCGATGAACAGCGGGTTGAAACCCTGGATGGGAACGTCTTCATACCCTTCATGCTTCATTACAACTTCCTTCCCTTCTCAGTTGGAGAAGCAAGGCGATTCGGAAGCCCCGGCCGACGGGAAATCGGACACGGTGGGCTTTCCACTCGCGCTGTGCAAAAGGTCTTGCCAGACCGAGATGGTTTTGACTACACAATCCGCGTTGTATCGGAGATCCTGGAATCAAACGGCTCTTCTTCTATGGCCACCGTGTGTGCCACCAGCCTTGCCCTAATGGATGCCGGTGTTCCAATCAACAGCGCTGTAGCAGGCATCGCAATGGGGCTTGTAAAGGAAGGGGACAACGTGCTTATACTCTCGGACATCCTTGGCGATGAAGACCACATGGGGGACATGGACTTCAAAGTAGCTGGCACGCGCGAGGGGATCACCTCCCTTCAAATGGATATCAAGATTGAGGGCCTGTCCGAGTCAATCATGCAAAAGGCCCTCGACCAGGCACGCAAAGGCCGACTTTTTATCCTGGACAGGATGGAAGAAACCATCAAAGAGCCCAGGCCGGAGATTTCCCCCTATGCGCCCAAGATCCTGTCCTTACGGATCAATCCCGACAAGATACGGGACATCATCGGCCCCGGGGGCAAAGTAATCCGGGCAATCCAGATGGAAACCGAAACCCGGATCGATATAGAGGATTCAGGCCTTGTAAAGATCCTTGGTGTTGATAACGAATCGAGCGAAAAGGCCCTCAAGATGATCAAGGATATTGTTCGCGAGGCTGAAGTTGGGGCCATCTATGAAGGGACTGTTCGCAAGATCATGGACTTTGGTGCCTTTGTAGAGATCTTTCCGGGAACTGACGGACTGGTGCATATCTCCCAACTCGATTCAAAGCGCGTCCATAAGGTAACTGATGTTCTGAAGGAGGGCGACAAAGTTATGGTCAAGGTTCTTGAGGTAGATCGTGACGGCAAGATTCGCCTTAGCCGAAAGGCCATTATGGAGGATCAGAAACATGCCACACGATCTTAACAAAACGGTCCTGAACAATGGCATTAGAATCGTTACCAAGCAGGTACCTCACGCTCGGTCGGTCGCAATGGGAGTCTGGGTCAATGTGGGCGCCCGCGATGAAAAGGCTGAAGAGGGAGGACTTTCCCACGTCATTGAGCACATGATCTTCAAGGGAACTGAAAGGCGAACCGCCCTTGAAATCGCCAAAGAGTTTGACGCCATCGGCGGTCAGTCTAACGCCTTCACCAGTAAAGAGAACACCTGCTATTATGCCAAGGTCATGGACACCCATGTGGATACGATGGTCGATCTCTTGTCTGACATTTTTTTGAACTCTGTTTTTGATCCCGGTGAGATAGAACGAGAACGCCAGGTGATTCTCCAGGAAATAAAAATGCTGGAGGACACACCGGACGAACACGTCCATGTCCTGTTGGCCCAGGCTCTTTGGGGAAGCCATCCCCTAGGGCGTTCTATACTCGGAACCCCTGAGACCGTGACAAGGTTCGATTCCAATAGCATAAAGGAATATTTCAGCCGGGCATACCAGCCTGAACGGATCGTAATTGCAGCAGCCGGAAACCTGGAGCATGTATCATTTGCAGAATCAATAGCTCAGGCATTTGAAGTGGTTCGAAAAGGGAATGACTTCCCGGAGCGCACCAAACCGGCCATGGATTGGGTGGCGACCGCTCATCCCAAGAATCTGGAGCAGGTCCATATTTGTCTGGGCACCAGGGGTATCTACACGACGGATCCTCGACGTCATGCGTGTGCCCTTCTGAATGTCGTCCTGGGCGGCAATATGAGTTCCCGGCTGTTTCAGGAAATCCGGGAACGCCGGGGTCTTGCCTATGCTATCTACTCCTTTGCATTGTCGTATTGTGATACCGGACTCACAGGGGTTTACGTAGGCGTGGACAAGTCGAACACTCAAGAGGTTCTTCGCCTCATCGCCAGGGAGATGAAACGGCTCAAGGAAGAACCGGTAGACGATTCTGAACTCAAAAACGCTAAAGAACACCTTAAGGGGGGACTCTATCTTGCTACTGAAAGCACTAGCAACCAGATGACTCGTCTTGCTCACAACGAGATAAATTTTGGCCATCATATTCCCCTGCAAGAGCTCGTGGATGAAATCGAAAAGGTCACGGCCGAAGATATATTGAACCTGGCACAGGACATCTTCCAAGACAGTGCTGTGTCTCTGGCCCTCGTTGGGCCGGTCGATGAAAAGGCGTCGTATGAGGATATTTTGAGCCTCTAAAGGAAAGTGTCTAAAGTTAAGAATCCAAAAAACGGCATCCTTCATTCCTCGGTTTACACTTTTCAAGAATGCGGGCGCCAAGAGATAAATTCTTTTGTTCGTACTTTTTGGTGTCAGGTGTACTTTTTGGTTTCAGGTTTCAGGTTTCAGGTGTCAGGTGCAAGAAACACTGAACACTGAAACCTGAACACTGAAACCTGAAACCCCAAACCTGGAGTGGTGAAAAAAAGTGTAAACTACTATGTTCCTTTCATACTCTTGGCTCTATTTACTCCATGAACTAAGGTGCTTAAATCAAAAGACGAAACAAGGATCACAAGTCGATCATGTCCATCCCTTAACTTTAGCTCACTTGCAATGACCAATGACTCCCCCAACAATCAAGATCTGTCGCCTTCACCCAGAACACGATTCAGATATCCCTCTGCCTCGTTACATGACTCTGCAATCTTCCGGGATGGATCTCTGTGCAGCTATCAAAGATAATCAGGAGCTCCCTGTAGGTTCCATAACGGTGATTCCCACAGGGATCGCTATCGCTCTTCCTCGAGGCTTTGAGGCACAGATCCGTCCTCGAAGTGGCCTTGCCTTTAAGCACGGCATCGGTATCATCAATGCTCCAGGCACCATCGATGCTGATTACAGGGGTGAGATAAAGGTTGCGCTCATCAATCTGGGGGAAAGACCATATACCATACGCCGTGGTGACAGGATCGCCCAGATGGTCATTCAGAAGGTCTATCAAGCGCAATTGGAAGTTGCGGATGCTCTTGAAGAAACAGAGCGGAATGAGGGTGGCTTTGGTCATACAGGGGTGTAGGGATTGCGGATTGCGGATTGCGGATTGCCACGTCACCTGGACCGGCCAGGAAGATCACTGGAAGGAGCAGAGGAACCATGCGGTATGATACGGCACTTAGAGGCTATACCTCAAAAAGAATTGAAGAAATAGAGAGCGCAGACATCCTTGTGGGAATCCCTTGTTATTACAACGAGAGGACCATCGAACACGTGATTCAGATGGTCACTCACGGCATAGCCAAGCATTACAAGCACAAAAGATGTGTCATACTTGTTGCTGATGGAGGTTCCACCGACGACACCCGTGAGGTAGTCAAGGAATTCGAGATCAAGCCCTGGCAGGAGAAAATCGTCTCCATCTACCGAGGGGCTCCCGGCAAGGGCTCGGCCTTTCGATCCGCGTTCGAGGCGGCCAAGCGCCTCAAGGTCAAGGCCTGCATGCTGGTTGACTCGGACCTGCGCTCCATTACCGGCGATTGGGTCAAATATCTTCTGGAGCCGATTCTGGAAAAGAAGTACCAATATGTCTCCCCTGTTTACACCCGCTACAAGTATGACGGCACCATAACCAACAACATTGTCTATAATCTCACCCGTGCCCTTTACGGTTTGCGCATCCGCCAGCCCATTGGCGGGGACTTTGCCTTTGCTGGCGAGCTGGCAGCATACTACATCGAGCAGGATGTCTGGGACACGGACGTGGCCCGCTATGGTATTGACATCTGGATGACGACTAATGCCATCACCAACAACTTCAAGATTTGTCAGTCCAACCTGGGGGTAAAGATCCATGACTCCAAAGATCCGTCCGAGTCCCTTGGGCCTATGTTCCGGCAGGTGATCCACACCCTCTTTGTTCTCATGGAGCAAAATGAAGCTGCGTGGAAGGCGATCAAAGGGAGTAGAACTGTTCCCCTCTTCGGGCTGCAGGAGACTATGGAGCCTGAGCCAATCCAGGTTGATCTGGGCAGGCTGGTCACAGAGTACAAGACAGGCTTTCGGCACTTTAAGGGTCTCTATCGGGATATATTTTGCCCGGAGTGTTTCGAAGAACTCAAGAGGTGCGCTGCCATGGCCAAGACCAAGTTTGCCATGCCTTTGAAGACCTGGGTCATGGTACTGTATGAGACCGCAGCCACTTTCCACCGTTGGACCCACAACCGGACCCAACTGGTCAACCTGGTAACCCCCCTTTACCTCGGCCGAGTTGCGTCCTTTATCAACCAGACCCGAAAGATGACCTCAAGCCAGGCCGAGGAAGTGGTTGATGAGCAGGCCCGGATTTTTGAAGACCAGAAGGATTACCTGATCCAGGTTTGGGACGCAAAGGATAAGTAAGCGGTTACCTTTTTGGGAATGCAGCTATGAGGAGACTTTTGCCAGAGTCTCTTTAATCTTTGTTATGATTATTTTAGGATCAAACGGTTTGACCACGAAATTGTTGGCACCTGCTTTAATCGCGTCGACAATGCGGTTCTGTTCGCCCTCAGTTGTGCACATAATGACTGGAACCTTGTTTCCGCTTGCGCGAATTTTTTTCACGGCATCAATGCCAGTCATCTTGGGCATGACCCAGTCCATAAGCACCAGGTCCGGAGCTTCTTCTGCGACTTTTTGTACAGCCGCCTGACCGTCCCAAGCCTGCACAACACTTTCGACACCAGCCTCAGTGAGAATTTTGACAAGCACGTGACGCATTAACGCAGAATCGTCAGCCACTAAAATCTTCATAACTTACCACCTTTCTCTGTACTTGCACTGTAGAAAACAAGTTTTGAACGCCTCCGATAGAGGGCGCCTACGTTTTTTTCCTTATCTTTATGGCCCTGGCATGGGCTGACAGGCCCTCAATCTCTGCCAGTCGCACAATGTCGGCGCGGTCTTTTTTCAGGGCCTTTTTAGAATAGTAAACAAGACTGGTCTTTTTAATAAAGTGATCCACGGAAAGGGCTGAGGCAAACCGGGCGGTTCCTGCTGTGGGGAGCACGTGGTTTGGTCCGGCTATGTAGTCCCCTACAGGTTCAGGAGTATATGGCCCGAGAAAGACTGCGCCTGCATTTTGAATACGGCCAAGGTATTGGAATGGCTCTTCAAGGTGAAGCTCCAGGTGCTCGGGGGCAATCTGATTGGCAAGGTCAAAGGCAGCGGAAAGATCAGGTACGACAACGATAGCCCCGTACGTTTTTATCGATGCCTCGGCAATGGCCCTTCGCGGAAGGTCTTTTAGTTGCTCCATGAGGGCACCAGACACTGCCCTGGCCAACCGGGAAGAAGTTGTCAGCAGGATCGCGGACGCAAGGGGGTCATGCTCGGCCTGAGATAGAAGGTCGGCCGCAATATAGTCCGGGTTTGCTTCTTGATCAGCGATGACCAGAATCTCACTGGGACCTGCAACCATGTCAATCCCCACCGTGCCGGAAACCATCTTCTTGGCAAGGGTCACATAGATGTTGCCCGGTCCTACAATGACGTCCACTTGCCGAACTGTCTCAGTACCATAGGCAAGGGCTGCGATCCCCCAGGCACTTCCGGCCTTATAGATAGTGTCCACTCCCACCTTATGTGCTGCTACAAGGAGATAGGGGTTTACCTCACCGGTTTTGGTCGGAGGAGTGGTAATACAAATATTTTTGACACCTGCGATCTTGGCGGGGATGCATCCCATCAGCACTGAAGAGACCAGAGGTGTCTGGCCTCCTCTCCCTCCAGGCACATATACACCCACAGCACTGACCGGCCGAACAAGCTGACCCAGCAGCGTTCCGTCAACATTGGTTGTAAACCAGGATTGCTCAACCTGATGCCTGTGAAAGGCCTCGATTTGTGTTGCAGCCTTGTTAAGGCTCCCGAGAAACCCTTTGTCCACACGACGACGGGCCGTATTGATCTCGCTCTTTGTCACCTTCAGGGAGTCTGCGGTGAGCCTGGGGGCATCAAAGCGGTTAATATATTCGATCAAGGCCCTGTCTTTGTTTTTTCGAACATCTGCAAGTATCCTTTTAACAACCTGGACATCCCTGGCCTTGAAGGCAAGATGGCGGTTCACGATTGCATCCAGCCTTTTCCGGGCAGCCGCTGAGGGGAATCTGAATATTTTCATTTTGACAGCCAAGAAGCCATTTGATATTTTTGGATCTGTGCAGTTAAGAAACTATTGAAAATCTATCACGAAAGCACGAAAGTGCGAAAACACGAAATAAGACCTGGAAATCAAGTTGCTAAGATTTTTTTCGTGTTTTCAACCTTTGCGGCGTTCGCCTTGAGAACATTACGTGTTTTCGTGATAATTCTTTTTTGCGTGTTTTGCATAATCTGATATGTAACCGCACAGGTCGATATTTTTTGTTTACAAACGAAAGACAGCCCCAAAGTAATCCACTGCCCTGTGGAGGCCTTCCTCAAGGGGGACTTGGGTTTTGTAATTCAGGGTTTGCTCGGACAGAGTGATGTCAGCCCAGGAATGGCGCACATCGCCAGGTCTGGGATCGGTATAGACGGCCTCTGCATCCGCCCCTGTAATTTTTCTCAACAGGGCTAAGAGCTGGTTCAAGGTGAGCTGGCCACCGCAGGCAAGGTTCATGACCTTGCCCGGAGCATCCTGGGCCTCTATTGCAAGCAGGTTCCCATAAACGACATTATCCACATAGGTGAAATCGCGGGATTGTTCACCATCCCCGAATACGGTTGGCCGGGTGCCTGTGAGAAACGCCTTGATGAATAAAGGAATCACTGCCGCATAGTCTGAATCAGGGTCCTGGTGAGGGCCGAACACATTGAAATATCGAAGTGATACGGTCTCAAGGCCGTAAAGCTCGTAGAAGACGCGCAGGTAGTGTTCAGCGGTGAGCTTCTGGACAGCATACGGCGAAAGAGGGTCGGGGAATATTGTTTCTTTCCTTGGATACCCCGGGGCATTACCATACACGGAAGAGGAAGACGCAAAGAGAAGCCGTTTTACTCCTGCGTCCCGTGCTGCCACCAGAAGGTTGAGCGTCCCATCAATATTGGCACGGTTTGACTCAAGGGGGAAGGCTACGGATTTCGGGACGGAAGGTATGGCAGCCTGGTGCAAGACATACTCGATTCCTTTGGTGGCCTTGTGGCAAGTGGAAAGATCTGCGATGTCTCCCTCCAAGACTTCCAGGTTGGCCACGAGATCACGAGGTACGTCAGGAAACTGAAGATTCTCGCGTTTCCCGGTGGAGAAATTGTCCAGAACACGCACCTTATCCCCTCGGTTAAGGAGCGCCTGCACAAGGTTTGAACCGATGAATCCTGCGCCGCCAGTTACCAAGAAGTTTGTCATTTTTTTCTTATCCTTTATTGTAGTGTCCGTGTCCGTTGTTCCGCTCTCAAAGAAGCCGAGAGTTCTTGAAGTGGACAGGACTGTAATGTAAAAAAACTCGATTTGTCAAGACGTTCCACACCTATTTTCAATAATTTCGGCATAATTCCTGATGGTCTAGTATCTTCTCAATAACCTGAGCCGACAGGCGGTTAAATTTGAAAACGCCTGACTGTCTGAGCGCATTAGTGAGCCTTAAGAAAAAAGAGGCGGCTTTCTGATCCTTTCGTTAGCACATATGAATTTCAAGTCTAAGGACGCGTGTTTTAACGTCA
>Ga0114922_10006378_pt1 | contig 10835 bp, 5 predicted proteins | sample AartaG_FD_100975 | JGI IMG/M metagenome (GOLD analysis project Ga0114922, IMG submission 100975) | Deep subsurface microbial communities from Aarhus Bay to uncover new lineages of life (NeLLi) - Aarhus_00045 metaG | ecosystem: Environmental > Aquatic > Marine > Oceanic > Sediment | place: Aarhus...
AAGGTAAGAGCAGTGAACTTATTCTTAGCCGATTAGATGAAATCGACGATAAACTGAACCGAATAAACGCACGTGTGAAAACAGCGGTTAAACGCCATAAAAAGTAGGAATATCTAAGTACAATACCCTACAAATCATTTTATATGTATACTATACGGGATAGAATATCGCTTAACCGAATACGCATGAAAGATTTCCCTAAGAATATTTATCTCGCCGACTATGGCGTATATGCGCTGATGCCCGAACTCTTAAGGGCTGTAGCGACCATCGAGAGCGGGGGGTTCTATAAAGGAAGGCACTTATGCTGTTTTCCTTTATCAATCAGTTGAAGATGTCCTGATATAATCTCTGTATTCATCCATAACCCTGAATGGTTCAACTTCCTTCACAATTTCAACATTGTAGGCCAGATTAACTTTAAAAACCGGGGACGTCTCAACTATACTTTTAATTTCCTTCTCAAGTTGAGTATATAGTTGATGTAAAGATGGATTAATACCTTTTATGTCTCCCTTCAATAATGACCTTCTGAAGTTCTGGATCATAATTGATGCGATATAACTCTTCTCAGCATCTGCTGGGTCAAGCATCATTTCAGGTAGGATATCATTAATTCCGTTATATATTTTCCTGACATCATCAAGACCTCTTGGATGTTCAATTTTATATAGACAAAATACGCCATATTCTGTTGTTACAATTTCGTAATTAGACCACCAGCCTTTGATATAATCGGGGTTCTTTGCAGTTAAATTGAGCGAAGAAAGATATTCAGAAATATTCTTCTCCGCTTCTTCAGAGGTTATTTCAGTTTTATATGAATATCTTCTTATAGCCTTTTCAAGTATCAAAATCCATCCAATAGCATCGTTGAAAAGACTCTGAAATCCATTCCACTCATACGGTCCTCTTCTGAATTTTACCTTTTTCCCATGATCCATCATGAATTTTATAAAAATTAATCGGAATGATATATAGAATCCTTGTCTATCCACCAGTATCTCTTTATTTTCCAGCTTGGTTTTCAGATCTCTGTCTGAAGAAATATCATCGAGTTGTATCTCAGCAATCCTGTGACCATCTTTGATAAACAGTGATGCTCCCGCAGGAATGAACATACCCCTTTTATTTATGTCAACCACCAGAACTGCATACTCTCCAGAGTTTATACAGGGATGTGAGCTTTCTGTTTTAAGGTGGGTGGTATCACTGATGTGACTGAGATTCTCATCAAATTCAACAATTATTTCATCTGAAAAGTTCTGAAGAACTTCATTTGAAGGTATTTCCACAGTTTTCAGAACTGTTTTTAGAAGTTCAGGGGCGGGATCATTTTCGGAGATCAGGTATATCGGTCTGGAAATAGTCTCAGTCAATCTATTTTTTACTATTATTTCAATTTTTTTAATGTTATTCCCGCTTCCAATAAAAACAAACCTCTTAACATGACTAGAATAGAGAGGATATGTCCTAGATGGGGGGAGTGATGAGATAACATAATGTTCGGCATTATCAGCAATATCCAGTTCTCGCTGAGATAAATTCCCCCACGAGCAGACAGAGAGTCTCTGTGGTATATACTCATCAAAGCCCTTCTCACGAAGTAATTTTTCTGTCCCTTTAACATCATATCCGTGAACTACCACCGTGAGGAAATTATCTCCCCCTATCAGTAAATCACTCACCTTTTTGGTTATTTCTTCGATAACGGGATTAATCTTTTTACCCGATTCATCACTGTATATTTTATCAAAAAACTCTTCCAAGCTTTTAAATTCTGTGTCATCGGTTCTTTCGTGAAGGAGGGTTATTATCTGATCGTAAGTTACCGTTTCAAGAAAATAGCCCTGACGTTTGAATACTTCCACCTGTTTATCATAATCCCCCTTGACAAAGAGTGGGCTTCTTTTGAGATCATAAATATATTTCCTGATGTCTTTTTTAACATCCTCATCCGCCAGAGTAGAAGAGACCCTATCAAGAAATACGTCCAGACCATCCAAGGATTCTATTTCTATATATTCCACCCCCGGAACTCGCCCACCAGCCGATAATTCTTCCCATCGGGAAGAGACCGGATTTGAATAGTTTGACTCATAGTTCTCCCATTCATCTCTTAGTCTTCCAATTAAAATTTCGGAATCCCATGTATGAGGTATTATGTTGTATTCACTCACATTCACATTACCTCTCCCTCTTGTGAGGTTTATGCCATAAAGATCTCTGTTCGATGGATCTGTTGAGAACATCAGAACTAGGGTATTTCCATCTTCTTCTAAAAAATTGAGAAACTCTTTGCTTATCTCTCCTTTATAAATTATATCTTTTATAAAATCATCTGCACTTTGAATCACCACAAGGTCGGGATTGATCTTTTTTATACGATTGAAAATGGTGTGAGGGTTCAATTCGGAAGAGACAAAAAACAGCCTTTTATCGTTTCCATCAAGTTCCTTCTCTTCCGGCTCTTCCAATACTGCAGCGGGGATTCTTCTGTTTAGACGTTGCATCTTTTTGGGGTTTAAAAGCACATTCCATAGCCATTCCTTTTTATATCTCAGCTTTCCCATCCACTGTTCTCTTTCCTCCAGTTCTATATCAATGAGTCCATCTCCATTCAGAAGTTCGGTTCTGGAACCGTGCCTTTTTATTCTTATTTCTTTTATTTTTCTTATTGAAGGGTCCTCGAAATACTCCCTTATTTCCTTCACCACCCTGTTTCTGCATTTTGTAAAACCTTCGTCACAGATATGTTCCTGTTTATCATGTGTACCGACCCTGTGAATTACACAGTTAACAACTGTCTTTTTTTTCAAAACGAATTTTTTATCAAATTTGCTCATCTCACTTTTTATGCACTCATCAATGTTATTTTCTTCAGATACTTCAAGATATATCAGATTGTCAAATACCTCCTTTACACCCGGAACAGTTATTTCCGTTTCACTGGAGGAGTTGGAATAGATGTCGCCAACAACCACCACTTTTTTGGTCGGGTTATTTAGCAGATATTCTGAAACAAGCAACGGGATGAACCTTACAGTTTTCCATGGCCAGGTGATCAGAATTTTCCCCCTATCTATTTTGTTCATCCACCGAATGTATTCATCCTCTATCCTGTTTGCTCCGATTCCCCATACAAGTGGAAGGTCTGACAGATAATCTTCTGCTCTTTCTCCTTCGTTATTTATAACAGCATCAACGGTGTTCACAAACCTGTCCGATGAAAACAGGTCTATTCTGCTGCGAAAATGTGCCCCGCAGGATGAGCATCTCAGGTTTTCATTGTCAATCCTTTCGAGAGGTGAGCCATTTACGTGAGGTTCATGGCAGTTTGGACATGTTGGATAAAGGTGATAATATATTCTCATTTCGCTGTCAACCTCCTGAGCATTGTAAGAATTTTCTGAGCAATCCTGCCATTCTCCACCAGTAACCCCAGTTCATAATTTTTCACCATCCCACCAAATGTGGGATTAGCCGAACCTGCAAGAACCTTTCTGCCATCTGCAACAAGAACCTTTGCGTGAAGAATCTTATCCCGGATCATGCGGATTGTGAGATAACTGTATTCGTCTTTCAACCTGAGGATTTTATCTGTGGCTCCGGTTCTGTGAGCGGGATCGGGGAGATAGATGAATATTTCAACAGAAATCCCCTTTTCGAGGGCATTTTTTATGTTTTTAACAATATTCATGTCAGAAATCACATATGCCGTCATTACCAGTTCCTTCTCAGCGCAGTTCATAATCTCCTCTATCATCGATGAAAAGGATCTGACCCCATATCCTACCCATTTCTCTCCTGTTGCAACAGCAAGGACTTTGTTTACCATTTCAATCACACAGAATGATATGACGGTCCAGCCACATGTTTCTGTGCTCACATGACGTTTCCGATATCAGAAGACAACTGTGACAGGCTGCACCATTAATTCTGTCTGATGTTTTTCTTACCTCACTACATAAAGGATCATTTGAACAGAATTTTATGCGTTCAAGTCCCATCTCCAGAATATCATCAAATTCATCAACTGCCCCAACCAGTCCCCCCATACTCCCATCCTCTCCCGGAGATGTTGTGTAAATCAGAATTCCTCCGTTTTTTGCATCGCGATCAATATACACTCTCTCGCTGAGAGATGCCGAAGAATATCCCGCATACAGAGATAGTGCCGCTATGATGGAATGTGAAAGTGTATGTAACCATACAAATAGAGGTTCCTGCACCATATCTTCCCACAGAGATTTTCCGCCCGTTACTTCGGGAGCCTTATGGTTTTTCCACTCCCTATATGCCATTGTTTTCCTCAGATCAGGAAATTCTCTCTCAGAAAATGTTATAAATATCCCTTCTCCCAGACCCTCAAATCCTGGATACCAGTAGCCGTCATCAAGATAAACTCCAGATGAGACAGAATTCGCAGGTTCTTCACTTTTCCCTGTATAGGGCATTCTCAAGTAACCCATCTGAGCGGTTATCGTCCTGATTTTATTTATCGGGTAAATGTCAAGATCGGGAAGAATACTACCTTCCCCAGATGGGACTTTTTGGGAAGGGGACATGCTGTAATTCTCTGTTGTTCTGGGTCCGGCAAGCAGAGATTCAAATTCCTCGTAGATGAAATCCTCGAATTTTCGGTTTTCATCATGTAAATGATTGAAAAGTTCACAGAAGTCGAAGATTCTCTTTTCTCTTATATAATCTTCAATTTTCATAATGGCCTCATCTGATATCTGGTGGGTCAGAGAAGATTTAATCCAGTTGATCAGCTCTTCCACATCCATTTTTCCATCACATGGCTTGGAGGGGGATCTGATGATCGTATTGACTGCAGAAGACACTACTGGTCTCTGAAGAATATTGGATATTGCATTATCATACTCAGGTATTGTGAGCAGTGTGCGTATTTCTGGAATGCGGAGTGAACTGGATTGTCTCTGAATGACCATCATTTTCTCACCGCAACTGCCCCTGAATGGTCTTTTTGGTTGTGTATAAAATGGTGCACCTCCTCCTGTGTACGAGGGGATTTCTTTCTCTGGAAACCTACCGGTGCAGTTAAAATCTAAGTTGTATATCTTCCCCATATCTGTTTTGCAGCCACAATCAGGACATTCTATAACAATATCAGAAAGTGAACTACCACCGGTCTTCCAGTAAAAATATCGGGGCCTACAACTGTGATCGCAGTTTTTGCCATGATGTACTGCATAATTCCAGGAGACCTCATCAAGATGTCCATTAATACATGCAGTAACGAACCTCACGGCAGAAGAGTGTATTTCCATTTTACATAGGGGGCATGTGGTTTCTCGGTATAATATATATTCTTTTTTGAGATGGTTCTCTTTATTATGGCATACCTTCCATGCAGGAAATATATATGTATGATAGATCCCACTGCTCTCTGATTTTCCGAGGGCTGCATTTGACGGAAGTGAGAAGATTCTGGCCTCAGAACCTGTCAGGTTTTTAATGGCTATTCTCAACCTGCTATCGGTTATCACAAATTCCTGAAACTTATCTGGACTGAATAGACTGCCGAGTCCGTGGTTAATGGATGGTATGATCCTCGGCCCATTTTTGCTCTCAATTATTGCTCCGGGACCGTATGTCAGCACAAATTGCGACCTTCGTATATGCTGCACTTCTTTTTTCATGTTTTACACCTCGAATCCTGTGGTCTCCTCAATCTCCCTCAAAGATTGTGGGGCATTTTTATAGACGACCTTGAGGTTGGGATCATGCTCATGAAGGGGGTCTCCAAGGACAACATTTTTCTGTGGCATTCTAAAAGGATATTCCACAAAGGCAAGGTCCCTGACAGAACGTGCGATATTTTGCCACGCATCTATCACTCCTTCGAAATCTTTGATTTTATTATCCGCCCGTTCTTTCATAATAACCTTCATTCTCGGAAGGATGACCTCTTTTTCAAATTTTCCGATATCTTGGTTTGCACCCTCATCAAGAATCACCATACCGTCCTTTTTATGCCATTCAGCTGATAGATAGGGGTTATTTCTCAGGAATGAAACCATTGCTGGACCTGAAGCTCTGGCAAGGCACCCCTCTGAGAATGGAGATACAGAAGAAGGCTCGACCTCAAGATATATTCCGTGATGGTAGGCAGAAAACATCTCATAATGGCTCAGATCACGTGGTCTGCCAGCTCTGAGGAATGCTATAACGAGTCCACCATGGGTCCTCCCCACCCTTCCTGTCGCCTGTATATACTGAGATGTCGTTTTCGGCTGACCATTGACCACCATCAGAGAAAGATGGGAAATGTCCACCCCGGTACCGAACATTGATGTTGTGAAAATGGTATCAGGATTCTCATCAAACTTTCTCTCACCTCCCTTCTCCAGTTCACCCAGTATCTGTGGAATGTCCGTGGAATTTATTCTGCTTGACAGTTCAACCACATTGTCGGGATCCAGCATTCTGGGATCACCTGAGGATATATGCCTGAGTCGTTCAACTATGTCTTCTCTATAAAGTGCCCTTCCACCACCAAGTTCTCTTATGGCATTAAAATACCCGACGATTGTCCAGAAATATTTTATATTGTCATCATACATGTAGTCATGGCACGTTTTGAGAAGTCTTGACCATATTCTTATGTTGGGTGTGAGGGGCCCCATACTGGGAGCGTATATCCCCATATACACTCTTCCGGGTCTGTTTTCTTTCCATCCCTCATCCCATCCCGGATTCCTGACAAAAAAACTATCATCCATATCCAGACCATAAGGGGGAAATTGAAACAGTTCCCTTGCAAACAGATGCTTCACCTGAGATTCCGCATTTTTTATTGTCGCTGTGGCTGCTATGTATTTTGGCATACCCCCCTTACTTTTTATCAGGCCATCAACAGTGGACTCATAAAGGCCGAACATGCTTCCAAGAGGGCCCTCCATAAGGTGAAGTTCATCCTGTATTATCAGTTCTGGAGGATAGAAAGGTCTCACGCTCACATTATAATCTTCAGTTTCTCCTGCGGTCTTGGTGGTCTCGTCTGGAAGCATATTGCCCCGGTAGTAGCCATAATATGCATTGTATTTCTCAGTAATCCCGAAAATTGATGCCGCTCTGGGCTCGAATGCCAGTCTGGCTATTTTATCCGCCGTGCTTATTATTACTGTGGGACACCTGTGATAAATCTGTTCATCAACAGTATATGCAGGGATGGGGATTCTGGAACCGGGAGAGAAAGGTGTTTCAATCCTTCTGGCCACAAAGCCATCTGGAAGTGTCTCATAAGGTGTATTCTGTGAATTGAGCGGTACGCCTTCTTCATATGATATATCTTTGTTGAGTTCGCAATCTGGGTTTGGACAGTAAATTGTGAAATCAACAGGTCTTTTACTTCTTCTACCGGGTTCGTCTCCATAACCAAAATATCCGGGTCTTGAAGCTCTGAAAGGAGCAATCTCCAGAGAGGTCAGGTTTCTTATTTTATTCCCGAGGTCATCAATCTCCCGACCGGTGAGTTTTTTATCAGCCTCCAGAGTGATTGTGAGTGTCGTATAGCCCGGAGAATGTCCTCTCTCGGTGATAGTGATTTCTTTTAGATGCTCTATTTCGCTGATATGAGATGAAATCTCACTTTTTATTTCATCTGGATCCTTATCGGATTGAACCACCAGATGCAGTTTGTTCTTTCCTGCTGGAAGGCCCGATTCTGGAATGGCAAGCCACGCTCCACATACTGGACACCTTATCACCTGTGCAGGCTCACCCCCGGCATCATTCCCCATGAGAGCATCTATGGCACCCTCTTTCTTTCTGAGATGATTTGGAGAAACTGCCCCTCCAACCCACATTCCTGCAGAAAACCGGATCGAGCCGTAAATCCAGTCGTCACCAATACCACATTCTGCGGGTCTCCAACCCACACCTCTTTTACCCTTCATAACTCTCAGATATTCCGCTGCGGTGATTATTCTGAGTGTTCTCCTGAATTGCTGAACCGTCAGGAGACGCAGTGTATATCGTGTTATTATTGCAGTTCCCCCGCCAGTTGTATCTCCATCCTTGCATTTTCTGGCTTTTCTCCTTCTCAGAGCCATCGCAAATGCCATTATCGCGAGGTATGCTTCTGTTTTTCCGCCCCCTGTGGGGATCCATAGAAGATCAATGTGGTTTCTATACACGGATTCTTTATTGCATATTGGTTCAAGATTTATAAGGATGAATGCGAGCTGGAATGGTCTCCATGGAAAATCCTCTTCCCCTGTCTTCCATCGGTGCTGGAGCCATATCGCTCTATTGGCAAAACAGAAAGAAAGTCTTGCATCCGCATCCTTTTTAAGAATTTCAATTCCGTCTTTTAACCTGTTGAGAGCCTCTCTCTGTAGTTTAACAAGATCCTCTGCAGTGCGTTTAGCCGCACCGTCCATAATCTTCACTTTCCCATTTTTTTCTATCCACCTTTCATACGCTACCACAAGAGGAGAGAGGTATCCCGCGATCTCATCCTCTTTCCACATCTCTGAAAGTTTATATGCAGAGATTTCGGGAGATTCCCCATACTCATCATCACACTCAAATAGCGGTGCGGGATTTGGATAAAGGGGAACAAATTCGCTTCTGACATCAGGTGCGATGAATCCACGGCATTCATCAAAATGATAGCCATCGGCCCACAGAACAGGACCATCAATATAATCGGAGTAATCGATAGCCTTCCATATTGCAGAGCACATATATCCACGTGCAAGAATGGGTTTTTCTCTGTATAGAAAATGAAGTATCTCCCCTCCTCTTCTGGGAAGAGGTGCAAGCTGTGTATCATTATCCATTTTTATCCTTATTGATGGTTGAAAGATACTCGCCTCCGTGAGTGATTCTCCGTAACATTTTTGTATTTCAAAATCATTAATCATACTCACGATAATAATACTATATTCACCATTCTGCCGTACTTTTCTCACATGAAGTAAAACGCTTCCATCACCGCCCTCATAGAGGGTGAGTTTTTTCATTGTTTCTTCATTCATGGATATCCGTTTTATGACACAGTAGGGTATCCTCCTCCAGATTCCCTTCTCATGATCACTGACATATCGTCCCCATGTGACACATATTCTGAATGAGGGAGATTCACCATTCACCACAAAAGAAATTCCAAAGGATCTGGGTCTCATCTTAGGATCCAGTTCAGACGGAGTGGATACCAGAACCTCCTCAGTGAATACATCGTCATCTGCCAGAAAATTCTCGCCCATGGATACAGTTATCTCAGAATCCGGGTCTTCTTCCACTTTCCTGCATCTTTGTGGAATGATAACCCCGGTTATATACTCCTTCACGGGGTCACCGGAAATCTCCTCCTCAGCCCCATCTCTCGGGCCATGGACCTCTTTCAGCATTTCCTCAATTAACTTTTCTCGCATTCATATCACCTCTTTTCCTATAAAAGCAGCATACATCCTTAAGAGAGCATATATCACATCGTGGGTTATTCCCGGAAGTGCATATCATGGCTGCAAAATCAATCAGAGAGAGGAAAAAACTCCGTGGCTCCCCATATGCAATCAGGTCACGCGTGATTTTTTCAAATTTTTTGCTTCTTCTCGAAGAATCGGTTATTTTTATCCCGAAAACACGACCGATAACCCTCACTGTATTGGTATCAAGCATAGGCTCTGGAAGATTATATCCAAAACAGAGTACTGCAGATGCTATATAATGCCCCACACCCGGAAGTTCCATGAGTTTCATTCTATTCTGAGGCAGAACACCATCATATTTTTTCACCACTTCTTCTGCCATTCTGTGCAGAAGATCGGATCTCCATGGTAGACCCAGCGAATGAAGTTCAGATTTTATATTTTCAGGATCAGTCTTAACAATTGATATGAAGTCTGGAAATTTTTCGATGAATGCTTCGTACACCTCCTTCACCTGGTCAGCTTTTGTTCGGTGAAGCATGATCTCTGCAATCATTATTCTATATGCATCCCGTGTATTTCTCCATGGATAATTCCTCATATTATCTTTACCCCATTCCAGTGTTTCAGTCCAGATCCTCCTGACAACATTTCTGTATGCCTCCTCATCCTGAATATATGAATTATAATACATTATATATCAGACAGCTTCCAGCATTTTTTTTATCTCAATGGCAATTCTTTCTGCCATCAGCGGAGGGACTGCGTTCCCTATCTGCCGGTACCGAGAAGTTCTGGGGCCTTCAAATTTGAAATTATCTGGAAAAGACTGTATTCTGGCAACCTCGCGTACAGTGAGTGATCTTGCCTGAGTTATATCAGGGTGTATATAATAATGTCCATCCTTTGAAATATGAGCCACCACACTCTGAGCATATTTCAGATCAGAGGCTACAATCTTGAACCGATCCTCAAATGACTTTCTGTTTCTGTGTGTTTTCAGACGTTCCGGTAATTCATCATATCTGACCCGCCTGTGCTCATTATTCCAGACAGCTATAATATGTCTGTATATCTCTCTGTCCCTTTCATTATGTCTTCTGGCGCTGTGCTGTATAAGAATATCTTTTTCAGATCTCAATCCTGCTTTTTTAAGATATTCGCTTGGGCGGCCCGTATAATCCTGAGGTGTATCTCTACCCTCTCCGGGATTAAGAGGCGGGAGATCCTCAAACAGACGGGAAACCGTGTAATTGTGTATAATCGGGCTGAAAGAGGGATATTCAAGGTTGTATTCCATTTTCCATCCCATTATTATAAACCTTTTTCTTCTCTGAAGGACGTAAAAATCTGCGGCATCGAGAATTTTTTCTTTAACAGTATACCCCTGTTTCTCTGCTCCAACCAGAAAATCATGGTAAATCTCCCCAT
>Ga0114922_10006379_pt1 | contig 10834 bp, 7 predicted proteins | sample AartaG_FD_100975 | JGI IMG/M metagenome (GOLD analysis project Ga0114922, IMG submission 100975) | Deep subsurface microbial communities from Aarhus Bay to uncover new lineages of life (NeLLi) - Aarhus_00045 metaG | ecosystem: Environmental > Aquatic > Marine > Oceanic > Sediment | place: Aarhus...
GTAAGATTTATGGTTTTACCGACACTATCCCTAAACTGCAGATACAGTCTCTTATAAGTGGTTACCTCTCCTAATTCGGTTGCCATTATATTTTTCACCTCCTTTTTTGTTTATGGTTTACAATTATTAGCGATTATTCAGTAAGTTGAGATTCTTTTTCAAGTCTGATTTCATCTAAAGGGTACTTCTGCAGACCCACTAAAGCATTAGCTGTATCATAGACATCTTGGTCTAAAGCAGCAGACTTGATCTTAGTAAAAGTCTTGCTGTTGATGATAGGTGCTCCGGTTTCCGGATTACTACCTATTACCAGTCTAAACTGCAAGGATGAATCACGAGGAACTGTTACTACTGTTGCCATTATTTTTCACCTCCTTTTTTTGAATCCCCGATCAGGTCGAGGACAGGTTTTAAATCAAGCAAAGCTAAGCAGTATATACTATATTTTAGCATACTTGACTATTATAATCAAGTTTAAAGCCTTCTTTCTAGCCTACATACATGTAAGTGTATTTTCCTCTGGTTTACCTACTATTACTCATTATATTAAATAATATTCTTAAGCTACTTCAAAATACTAAAAACTATATGCAGGAAAGTAAATAAAAAATATATTTTTAAAAAAGAAGGATTTTTAAGATAAGTGTAGTATGTATATATAGACATAGTTTAAGGCTAATATTCACAGCCGTACATAATAATATGTAATTCATAGTATTTGCATATCTATAACAAATTAGTTAATGTCTTAACCTGTATGAAGGTAACAGGAGAGACTTTTTCTTTCCATCATAAAAGAAAAGGAGCCGAAGAAGTAAGATACCAAAAGTATTGAAACTTTCAGGCAAAGGGACTGTTGCCAGACAGAACTCTGGAGAGCTTTATACAAAAAAGCACCGAAGGGGCAACTCCTAATTTTTAGGAATAACCTTACAGGGTTAACTAAAAGAAATATTCCTAATCATACTGGAAGAATCTTTCAGGTAAAAGGACAGAGTAAGAAAGTAATATCATTATTTTTTTACTCTGTCCTTTTTTTATGCATATTTCTAATTAAGAGGAGGATTACGTTATGAAACGTAAAAAATGCTTTTTAACCTATAAATTATCACAATTATTATTACTGAGCTTTTTATTATTAAGTTTCTTACTGATATCCGGATGTACTCCTATCTCAAATCTGCTTTTTGGTTCCTCCGGTTCTATCGAAGTTACCAGTTATCCTTCCGGCGCTAATATCTATCTTGATGAAAAAGATACAGGATATGTCACTCCACATACTTTCACTAATCTGGCCAAAAAAACTTATGAAATCAAAGTAGTGCTTGATGATTTGAGTTGTACGAAAATTGCCATTGTTTACGCGAATAAAACGACCGGTGTTTATATGGAGCTGATGCAACAACTTTATAAAATTGTTGCCCAGCCTCCGTATATGAATTTAAAAGAAGGGGAATCAAGGACTATTGATTCAATTACTGCTATCTATCTGAATTACGGTTCAAAAGATGTTGTTCTAAGCGCATGCAGTTTTAGCTCAGATAGTAATTATGTTACAGTTAGTAGTAGTGGAATTGTTAAGGGAATATCAGATGGTTCGGCTACGATTACAGTTTCTTATACTGATACAGAAATCACTAAGACTACCACTATAATTGTATATGTTGGAGTAATTCAGATTCCCCCTCCAGCACCAACTAATCCGATTGTTTATCGTGCTTTACTTGTAGGAGTTGGTGATTATGAAAATATTAGTGACTTAAATGGGCCACCATATGATGTAGATAGAATGATAGATGTTTTTAACAATTGCAAATTTGGAACAGATGAAGTGAATTTTTCTTCAATTGTATCACTGAAGGATTTAAGTGCCACAAAGGCGGCTATTATAAATGGTATCGCTTCTACTTTTTCTGGAACGGACGAAAATGATATTTCCTACTTTTATTTTAGTGGGCATGGTGCGGAGTATCTTAGCATTTATTATCTCTGCCCAACTGATATTCTTTTAACCTCCTACGATAATGATATTAGTGTAAATGAATTAGAAACTGCTTTAAGTGCTATCCCGGGCATAAAGGTAGTTATTATCGATTCCTGTTTTTCGGGTGGATTTATTGGAAAGGAAAAAGAAGAAAAAATAATTTCTAAAGAGAATTTAATATCTTTTAATGATGAAATTATTAATGTTTTTTCTCAAACCCAAACCAAAGGATTACTTACTACCAATCAATATAAAGTTTTAACTGCTTGTCATTCTAGTCAATCTTGCCTAGAGTGGTTACCTCATTGGGTAGATAATAATCCTTACGGATATTTTACTGCAGCTTTATGTGGCGGTTGCGGATATGATGACGGAAATCTTTATGCTGATATAAATAGTGATACTAAAGTTAGTCTAAATGAAGCGTTCGAATATATAGAATTTTTAGTGCCTTTACTCGAGATGGTCGACCCTTGGGATAATAAGCAAGATGTTCAAATATATCCTTCTGGCTCTGATTTTACTATCGTAGAATATTAAAGATTAAACAACGACCGCCCACCAAGAGCTTTTTTTGCTAAGGAGTTTAATTGAAAGCAACCACATACATAACAAGACTCTATCGGACGTTCTGCAAGAAATAATTTCATGTATATCTTATCCGATAAAGCTTTGTTATGTATAGCAAAAAAAGCATTATATTTATAACCAGCCAAAAGCTTTTTAGCCTGGTTATAAATATAAAGGCGGGCTAAATTAGATATTTCTTATCGTAGGGCTAAATCTCTATTCCTAATAATCGAATGCCTCCCCACCCCATCCCTCCCTATTCCTGATCACTGTACTTCTACGTTCAAATATTTTTTATCTGTCTGCGTGCCTACACTCCGGGTAGAGCAGATAAAAAAAACTAAAACTATCTTAAGAGCTTATATATGCGACATCGATGGCGTTTATAGAAGACTCAGCACCGCAAAAAATGCAGGCAAACAATTAAGCACGGGAATTTTTGCGGCACTGCCTTCTACAAACGCCGGGAGAAAAAAATTCAAAGAAAAGAAAAAAGATGATCATCCCCTTGCGATAGGTGAAAACTACATAAATAAAATGTTTCTTTTCTTTTAACTTTTTATTTATTGTATGTTTTTACTTATCGCTTACCGCAAGGAGTCCGAAAAAATTAGCCACCGAAAAAGAAGGTAAAAAGCTCCCGCAATTATTCCTCCATTTACTTTTTATCTTGTTTTTCCAGGTAAAAGACTAATCCACCGTTCGTTAACCACTACACATTATATATCAGAATAAAGATATATAAGAGGGGGTGATTTTCCCTTCTTATATATCTTTTAAGCGTTCGCCTTCTCTTTGCATTACACGATAAAAATAATTCAAATTTTCACTTTTCCTAAATTTTAATTATTTTTTGAGTGTTATGCTTCACTTTTCGCTTTACTATTTCTTGTATTGTTTTTTTAAAAGAGGGCGTTTCTCCCTGTTTACAAAAACAATACTCTTTCTCTCTCCCTGGCAATACTCTCACCAGGTAAATTACTATTTGCCCGGTGAGTGTATTGCTCTTTCTTTGTTTTTCCTCTCTTATTTTCTCTCCCTTCCCCTTCTCTTATCTTCGCGATAGGTAAAAAAATCTTAAACCAAAAAGTGTTTTTCTTTTTGTTTTGAGGTATTTTTTACTTATCGCATAAACACAAAGAGTTAAAAAGAATATGGTCACCGAAAAGGGAGATAAAAAATTCCTGCTATTATTTCTTTCGTTTATTTTTTATCTCCCTTTTACGGGGAGGAGACTAATTCACAAACGACAGCAGAATCACGAAAAGGTTCGCAAATAGGGGCGGGGCAAGGGAGAGAGGGTCTCGATAATGCCTGCACTTATGCTTGTAGAGTAGGGGGTGAATCGACCGCAGTTTTTCCTTCCCCCTTAATGCTTCCCCCCTATTATAGATAACCTAACCTTGTTTTTTTTGCGGTGGCGAATAAAGCGAAGCAACAGCGGGGCCGTAAAGAGCGTTACTTACCACCCGCATTTATACTTTAGAAGCGTCCCCGCGAGCGTAGCTTTTGAGCCAAGGAGCAATAATAAAAAGAAGGGGGTTAAGAGGGGGGTCTTAGGGGGGATTTAAGGGGGAAGGAAAGTTACCCGTCCCGCACGTGGTGTAAATTAAAACGAAAAGTCAGAAAGGGATTAATTAAGGTTAAGGTTCTAGGGGTTATATTCTGTTCCGTTATGTGCGGATCAGAATGTAACTTCGTTAACCTGTGGGAGCTGGAGCGGGTTAACCGGAGTTGATCAACCGGAATAGTTAAAATAGATTAGCCAGAGCGGCCAGAATTAATAAATTGGGATTAGGTGAGGTTGATTATAAATTGGATCTAAATTAAATGTAAAACATTAGAGAAAAGTCATCCTGGCATGGCAACGGATAATGAGAGAGATAGAGAGAAAAAGAGTGGGTCCTTAATTTTTATGCAGCTCCTACTATTTTCTAAAATCCTTCTTTAGATATTTTGTTAATATCATAAGACTAAGAGATAAAAAGTAAGATAAGAAATAAAAAACAAGAAGAAAAAGAAATTCCTAAAATACATAGTATATTAGTCGGCATTTTACCTCTGAAACCCTTGAGAAATATAGAAATTACCCCTTAAAAAGTGAAGGGTTTTTATAATTTTAGTTATATAAAGTTTTCTATAACCTGCATTTCTTTTAATACTTCAATTGCACGCTTAACAGTTTCAAAATTCATATTCGCTGTTTCTGCTATTTTATTTATTGAAGGATATTCGCCCTCAAAAACAGTTCCTAAAAGACAAACTATCCCACGTTGAGTGCTGCTTAACTTCGGCAAAATTCTTATATTTTTAATCAAAATATTACTATCTTTTAATTTACCGTCCTTAAACCTATATTTGCAAGTCTCACATTTTATATAAGCGAGCTTATCTCTGATACTACTACACCCGTACTTATAAGCTTTCCGGCATACCTTTTTTAAATCCATTTCGGTTAAAGGTTTTGATAGTGATCCATTTTTTTCAATAACTAACTTTTTTGAATATTCTTCCGTATTCTTATTTTGGAGTAATAGATTATAGAGAATAAATAAGCTGCTGTTTCTCTCTCCTTCCTCTAAATCTCTACTTAATATCTGACGTATGCAGTCAACTTTTTGACCATGATATTTTGGTATTTTAAAAGTTTTATGCTTTCTATCCTCTACGCAAGAAACTGGTTCCCTTTCTTTTTTGATTAATAATTCTGGTATAGGCAACATCTCACTAAGAGGAATTTCATAAACATATTGGTGAGCTTTTATTACTGATGGGGGAGCTACAACATAATTTCCATTACTTTTTAATTCGAGTCTTTTACCGAATAAGCTATTGGTGCTTTTAACATATTCGCCATTGAGGGAAAAATAGTAATGATAACCCCTTCTTGTTCTAACTCTGGTTGTCTCTTTTAGTTCTGGTAAATATTCTTTTAACTCCGGCAAAAGATTAAGATCATCAACATCAATAACTGCTAATTTACTTATATTTCCGGTAACTATTCCAATATTTACATCGCAAAATTTATTATACCAATTAAAAATATCTTCTATGTTTGCTTTTTTATATTGGTAAGATTTCCAGTATATATAAGGTTTCTTTTCGCTATCAATCGGTATTAGACTATATTCGTATTTTAGATACTCATTTATACTTTTATATATAATTCAAACCCTTCTTTGGCGTGGTATGAATTAAGGGCTTGACCTATAAATCACTTCCAGGCCTGCTTAGTTTTTAAACTGAGTATGATTTAATGATTTTTGTAGTATTTCTATAACTTCTGAAAAAATATTTAAGTCTAATAAAATAAAAAACCGAATTATTTTTCTTTTTTTCTCCCTTAAATATTCTTTCATGATTTTGGTTATTGGATATAATAAAAACAAAAAAACTGGCAGTTTGGCTGTCATAATATTGTCTTAGAATAACAATATTTTAGACCCATAACTTTGTGCACTACCCTTTCGGATAGTTTACCTTTATCAGTTTTTGATTATTTTTATGTATAAAGCATATTTCATGCTTTATTTTTAAATTATACCATTTATTTATAGTACTTCGGTTATATGTTTACATAATGTTAAACCCTTCGGTATAGCCATAAAAAAGGGAGCGTAATTATGGCAAATCGCACTCCCTTTTGTACTTATAATTATAACATTAAAAAAAGAAATATCGAGAGAAAATAACAATTATTTTTATTTTATTTTTTATAAATTTTAAACATTATTTTTAAGTAACTTATAATTTTTCTAACCAACTAAATTTTTTTTAGCTATATAGGACTACATCCTTTTGTCTTTCCCGATAATTCCGGTTATAGATCCTGATCCAATTTTTATTTTTTAATCCAGCTAAATTCTTCTTTTCCTAATTCTTTAAGGCACTTTATAAGACCCAATGGTAAGGATTTTCAGAAGTCATAAGTAAAATTTCTCTTTTATTAGGATTTGAGTGATTAACCAAAACCCCTACCTGGGCATTTAATTTTCTTTTTTTATTCCTTAGCTCTTTTTCTATGCCCGGGATTCCAGAGAGAGCGTTTATTCTTCTTTCAATATTACTCTTTTCTCAATGCCTAATATGGTGTTCATTTAGCTCAGCAAATATCTCACGAATAACTTTTAGTGCATAGCGGATATCCTCCTCATCGACACCTCTGTGAGTTACCATCCTAACGGTGGTTCTACCTCGTGTTTTCGATTTTATCCCCTTTTTATTCAATTCCAAAATAAACTCTTCTGAATTGAGACCCAAGCCACTGACATCAAACATAACAATGTTAGTTTGTACGGTTTTTATATTAATTGAGATTCCATCCATGCTGGATAAACCTTCTGCCAAAATTCGAGCATTTTTGTGATCCTCTATCAGGCGGTCAATCATCTTCTCTACAGCGACTATTCCAGATGCAGCGATAATACCCGCCTGTCTCATCCCTCCGCCAACTTCCTGCCTTGCCCATTTAGCACGATCTATAAATTCTGCACTTCCAACGATAAGAGATCCCACTGGTGCACTTAGCCCCTTAGAGAGGCAAAACATTAAACAGTCCACATGCTTAGTGAGTTCACGAACATCGACTCCTAAGGCAATCGAGGCATTGAAAATCCTAGCGCCGTCCATATATAGTTTTAAATTGTAGGCTTGCGCAAGATCGTGATATTTTTCGATTTGTTCGGGTCGAATCACCGTTCCTCCAGCATTATTAACTGTATTTTCGATACACAAAAGTTTAGTTTTAGGCTGATCATGGGCTCTAAGGGAAACAGGTCTTATGGCACTCTCTATGTCTTTTGGATCCATTACCCCCAAATTACTTCGTATCGGCCTCATAAAGACCCTGGCCAGCGAAGTGATTCCACGCCCTTCATTAAAATACATATGAGCCTTTTTCTCTAAAATTACCTCGTCTCCTCCACTTGTAAGGGTCAGCATGGAGATCAAATTAGCCATGGTTCCACTTGCACACAGAAGAGCACTCTCCTTTCCAAGCTTTTGAGCAGCCATTTCCTGTAGTTTGTTCACAGTTGGGTCCTCTCCAACATTATCGTTTCCGAATTGTGCGATCCTCGTGGCTTCAAGCATCTCTTCTGTAGGAAGAGTATACGTATCACTTCTTAGTTCTATAATTCTTTCCATTTTATCACCTCTAAAAATATATTCATAGTTATAGGGGAATCTTGTATGATTACCTCTTGATTATCATTATTCGCATCTTTGTGACTAGTAATTTCAAAAATTTATTTAGTAATTATATAATTTAATTAAAAAAAGAAGAATTATTAGTTGCTTTTTACCTTTTTTAAAAGTACCCTTGAGAAAGGAATTAAAAATGACAGAATTGCTAATATTGTAATCGGTCCAGAAATAGGTCTAGTAAAGAATACCCAGGGATTATTGTTAGATAGGATCATAGAAACAACAAAAGCTTTTTCCGCAATAGGACCAAGAATGATCCCTAAAATCATAGGTGCTAACGGGAAATTCAATTTCATCAATATATACCCGAATACTCCCATTATTAACATAACCCAAACATCAAATATATTATTATTTAAGGCAAAAGAACCAACTACACAGAATAATAATATTATAGTATTAAGAATTGATTTTCTTATATATAAAACTTTTGCAATGTATTTGCACAAATATATTCCCATAAAAAACATCATAGCATTAGCAATAAAACCGGATATAAATAACGGATAGACAAATACTTCAGGGTTTTTAGTAAACAAACCGGGACCAGGCACTATTCCATGGATTAAAAAAGCACCTAATATTACGGCTGTTGATGAACCACCAGGGATACCTAAAGTTAACGTGGGAATAAAAGTCGCGGATGCTGCTGCATTATTTGCCGTTTCAGGAGCAACTACTCCTTCTTGTAAACCTGTCCCAAACTTTTCTGGATACTTTGATGTCCTCACAGTTTCATTATATGCAATAAAAGCTGAAATAGTAGATCCTGTACCAGGTAGTGTACCTAGCGCCCAACCAATCGCAGCAGATCGTAAGATTATCCACTTGAATTTTACAATATCACGAAACTTCATGAGCTCTGTTTGTACTTTTTTCATTTTTTCCGAAATTAGGGTATCAGCTCCAACTTTTTCTGCGTTAATGAACACTTGAGACATTGCAAATAATCCTATTACGCAAGGCACATAATTAAAACCCACTAGTAGTTTTGTTGAACCAAAAGTAAATCTAGTAACCCCCGTTGTATGTTGTAGTCCTACAACAGCTATTAGTAGTCCAATACTCATCGAGGATATTGACCTAATTTGCTCTATTAGGCTAGATTTGCCCGCACTAGTCACGGCACTCAAACCAAGAAGTGCTAAAGCAAAGTATTCGGGTGGCCCAAACTTTAATGCAACAATTCCTAACTTTGGAGCAACTAGTGCTAAAATAATACAACTTGACATACCACCTATTGTAGACGAGACAATTGCAGTACCCAAGGCTTTCCCTGCTAATCCTTTTTGAGCCATTGGATAACCATCGAAAACGGTACAAGAAGCTTCCGGAGTTCCCGGTGCACGAAATAAAATAGCAGAAATTGACCCTCCATAAGTTGTTCCATAATAATTTGCAGCTAATAAAATAATAGCCATAGTGGGCGACATAATGTAAGTAAATGGAATCAATAATGACAAAGCCATTGGGGAACTTACACCTGGTAAAGCTCCAGCTATTATTCCAGAATATACTCCTATAAATATTATTAACAAATAATTAGGTTGGATAGTTATACTTAATGCGATTAAAAATTTCTCCATTTACTACCTCCTCTTATAATATCTATAAAAACGTCTTTGTACTATATTGTATTTTCTTATTTTTTTATCTTCATTTTTTAATAAATTAATCTACTAATTACTCTAAATATCCCTTGTCCCCTTGGTAAAATTACAGTCATTATCTTTGTAAAAGCAATTACTAAGAAAAGAGTAAAAACTATGGATACAATAACTAAAATTATTTTCTTCCTTAATCCCATAAAATACATAAAGAAAACCATGAAAATTGGTGTAAAAAAAACAACTCCAAGATACTGGATCAGATATATGTATAATACGGTAAAAAATACGGCCACAATAAATCTTTTCGAATATACATTATTATTTTTTTTATTATTAATACTAATATTTTCCTTATGTTTTTTCCCTTTTATATTAATAAAATTTATGACTAATAATATTGTATTAGTAACAATAATTATTATTATAATTATACGAGGCCAAATTTGAGCCATTGATTCTCTAAATTCTGTTGTTAAATAAAATAAATAAACGCAAAGTGCAATCATTGCAATGTTAAAAATAATTGTATACATTCTTAGTCTTAATCATCCTTATCTTAAATTTGTATTTTAACATAAAAATATCACTAGTTTTGAGTGGCTTCTCTTATTGCTGCTTTAGCGAGGATTAGTATTGTATCAAAAAGAGGTACAGGAATATCATTTTGTTTAAGAACAAGAGGAATTTCTGTACATCCTGCAATTATTCCTTCAGCTCCTTTGTTAATTAGTAATTCAGTAATTTTGATAAACTTTTCTTTATTTTCATAATTAACATAACCTGCTTTTATCCCCTTTGTTCCATAAATTGCTTCCATAACTAATTTTTCTTGTAGATTTTCAGAGGGTATTAATATTTGAATCCCGAGCTTTTCTAATCTATTTTGAACATGTCCACCTTTAATTGTCCCCGAAGTAGCGAGTAATGCAACTTTTTTTATATATGAATAATTATCAACTATTTCCCTTCCTAGTTCCTCAATCAATGATACAATAGGGATATTCACTTGTTTACGAAAATCATCAATAAAATAATGAGCTGTAACACAAGGAATCACGATAAAACTTGCACCAGCTTTTTCTAAACTTTTTGCTGTTTTCACTATATCTGGAATAATATTTTTCCCAGTTCCTAGAACCGCTGGTGTTCTATCCGGTATTTTTGGATTATTATATATTATGACTCTAAGATGATCTTGATCTCTTTTTGCTTCTGTATTTTTTATAATTTTTTTAAAAAAATCCAAGGTAGCTTCGGGCCCCATTCCTCCAACAACGCCTATTATTTTTTCTTTTTTATTAACAATCATATTATCTCCTATCGTTGTTTCTAGTAATGTCAAAAATAATTTACTAATTTTCTCTTAAACTCTTTATTCTCAAATGTTTTAGTGAAACTGACTTGCCTCCCCCCTACTTTTTTAGTAGGATTTAAGAGAACTACCTCAAAAAAGGAGGCAAGCCAA
>Ga0114922_10006380_pt1 | contig 10834 bp, 10 predicted proteins | sample AartaG_FD_100975 | JGI IMG/M metagenome (GOLD analysis project Ga0114922, IMG submission 100975) | Deep subsurface microbial communities from Aarhus Bay to uncover new lineages of life (NeLLi) - Aarhus_00045 metaG | ecosystem: Environmental > Aquatic > Marine > Oceanic > Sediment | place...
TACTGTTCTACTGTTCTCCTGTCTCCTTTGGCCTGCTCTACTATCTACTTTCTACTTACTTCTCCGCTGTTGCAGGCGTATGCGCGCACAAAACAATACCTTTTATGCAAAACAAAGCCAATTTCCGAAGGGGTGTAATGACTGTAACCTCAGCTCTAACAAGCACTTACGAACACAAACCACCCATTCGAGCACCAAAAAACAAAGCCAATTCGCAAAAAGCCGAAAAACCAGCGTAACCCAAGTCTACACAAAGGCTTACGAAAATAAACCCCGCTGTTGGCGAGTACGAGATTATAACGGCTGTAAAATGTAGAAATGAAAGATTTCCAGCGGCTTTGGCGAGATGGTGCTTGGTGGAAACGAGAAGAGGTATGTCGTACTGCGTGGTACATCGCCGCAGCGGCGACGGGTAAACAACACCTAGAATAAATCTGGGGGCTAAACAGGGCACCCCGGCCCGGCAATGGTTCAGCTTAGCTGGAGCATTGCTGGTTTAATTTTTGCATTATTGTGAGATTTAGTGTTGACGGGGGGCTGTAAATGCCGTATTCTGCCTCGTTTTGATTTCTGAGAAGGTCTCACGTAAGGGCCGAAAACTATGCCAAAACAGAAGACGAAGAAAGCTGTGGTCAAGCGATTCAAGAGGACGGCCGCGGGCAAGTTGCGGGGCAGGCACAGCGGCAGCAGTCATCTTATGAGCGGCAAGAACGCCAAGCGCCGAAGGAGACTTCGCAAATCAACCATTATAACGGGTGCTACGGCTGAAAAAGTCAAGACCCTGCTTGGTAAATAGAGAGCGTTAGATAAGATACGGCCTGGCCCGGGCAAAGTGGGCGGGCCTGCTTCTCGGCTGTGGGTGTTTTTGCAGGGCCCATCGAGGTCTCGGCAGGAACAGGACCCGAAAATCAGCTGCCGCCAGCAGGCTCAGGAATATGACACTTAGAAAGGAAAGCTGATATGCCACGAGTTAGAAAAGGCGCCGCACGTCATCAGGCGAAACGGAGAATCTTCAAGGCAGTAAAGGGCTACCGGGGGGCAGCGGGCTGTCGTTATCGGCTTGCCAAGGAAGCGGTTCTGCGTGCCGCTGTCAATGCCACTATCGACCGAAAGCGCCGAAAAAGAGAATTCAGAGGCCTGTGGATTTTGCGACTGAACGCAGCGTGTCGGCAAAGAGGGATAAGATACAGCCAGTTCATCAGCGGCTGCAAAAAAGCCAACATCGCGCTTAACCGAAAGATGCTGAGCGAAATCGCAATTGCGGACCCCGAGGGTTTTGACTCTATCGTGGAGACCGTTAAGGCAGCGCTCGGTTGACAAGATTGGTATGCTGCAATATGCAATAACGGTGTTTGGATGCTTGAGGAATTCGAGAAAATCGGCAAAGCGGCCCTTGAGGAGATGAAGAAGGTCACGGACCCGGAGGTCCTGGAGCGGTTCCGCATAAAGTATCTGGGGCGCAAAGGTAAAATCACTCAGATGCTGAGCCAGATTGGCCGGTTTCCGGCGGAGCAGCGGCCCCAGGCCGGACAACTCGCTAACAAGATAAAGTCGCGGGTGTCTTCAGAATTCGAGGGCCTCAAGAGCAGCATCCTGGAGGTACAACAGGGCAAAACGCGGGAATTGATAGACGTCACTTTGCCGGGCACAGCGGTAAATATCGGCAAACCACATATCATTACGCAGACGATAAATGAGCTGCTGGAGATATTCGGACGAATGGGTTTTGACGTGTCGTACGGGCCCGAAGTGGAGGACGAGTGGCACAATTTTGTTGCTTTGAATATCCCGCCGGAGCATCCCGCAAGGGACCCGTTGGATAATTTCTATATCGACGACAGCGTGCTTCTGCGGAGCCAGACCTCTACGATTCAGATTCGCGTTATGGAAGAGACAAAGCCGCCCATAAGAGTGGTGGCGCCCGGCAGGGTATATCGCCCCGACACGGTCGACGCGACGCATATGTATATGTTCCACCAGCTCGAAGCTCTCGTCGTGGACGAAGGCGTCACTATGGTGGACCTCAAGACGACGGTCGACCAGTTTATCGGCGCCTTTCTTGGTCCGCAGACGAAGTGGCGTTTCCGGCCCAGTTTTTTCCCTTTTACCGAGCCCAGCGCCGAGGTTGACCTGCTGCTGACCGGCAAGGACGGTAAAGAGGATTGGGTCGAGATGGGCGGATGCGGGATGGTGGACCCGAACGTCTTCGACGCGGTCGGTATCGACAGCGAGAAGTATACCGGCTGGGCCTTTGGATTCGGAATCGAGCGACTGGCAATGAGAAAATACGGTATCACCGACATCAGGCTGTTCTTTGAGAATGACTTGCGATTTCTCAGGCAGTTCTGAGCGCACGTCAAACGGGCGTCCGTGTAAGGTGATTTTTGGAAAGGGCTGAATGTGAAGCTCAAAGGGATTGTGCTTGCCGGCGGCACGGGCTCAAGGCTGATGCCGCTGACTAAGGTCACAAACAAGCATCTGCTTCCGGTAGGGCAGAAGCCGATGATTTATTATCCCGTCGAGAAGCTCACGTCGGTCGGCATCGAGCAGATACTGGTCGTCACGGGCGTCGAGCATATGGGCGACGTGGTTGGTCTGCTCGGTTCGGGCAGCGAATTCGGCTGCCAGTTTACTTACAAGGTTCAGGACGAAGCCGGCGGTATTGCCCAGGCCCTGAGCCTGGCGGAGGACTTCGCAAAAGGACAGTCCGTGGCGGTCATCCTCGGTGACAACATTTTTCAGAGCAGTCTGAAACAGTACGCCGACAGGTTTATCGCGCAGAAAGTCGGCGCGAGGGTCCTGCTGAAAGAGGTTCCGGACCCTCATCGTTTCGGCGTCGCCGAGATTGCCGGTGACAAGGTTGTAAGCATCGAGGAAAAGCCGAAGCAGCCGAAATCGAATTACGCAATTACGGGCATATATTTTTATGACGCCGCCGTGTATGATATCATACGTGCACTGAGACCATCTGCTCGCGGCGAACTTGAAATAACCGATGTAAACAACGGCTATATCGCAAAGGAGCAGTTGGGCTACGATATTCTCGAAGGCTGGTGGACGGACGCCGGAACGTTTGCTTCGCTTGGCAGGGCCGGCGAGTTACTTATGAAGGAGCCGCCACAATGAGTAAAAAGGCAGCGACACTGAAGACTGTTTTTTCCGATGCCGGGTTGATTGTTCGCAGCTCGGCAGAGATGATAGATGGAGTTGGCGTTCGGCGGGCAAAGGTCCTGCCCGACGAGCGAGGGCGGCTCGGCGAGATTATGAGAGCCGACGACCCCTGGTTTGAGAAATTCGGCCAGGTTTACTTTACTACGACCTGGCCCGGTGTGGTCAAGGCCTGGCATTATCACGGCAGGCAGACCGACCACTTCTACGTGATAAAAGGGACGGTGAAGGTCGCTCTCTACGACCAGCGGGACAATTCTCCGACAAAAGGTACCGTGAACGAGGTTTATCTGGGTGAGCATTGTCCGGGACTTTTGCGGATACCGCCCGGCGTTCTGCATGGCTGGATGTGCGTCGGCCGGCGGGAAGCGTACATAGTAAACATAGTTTCCGAGATGTATAACTACACCGACCCGGACGAATTCCGCACCGACCCCCATGACAATGACATACCGTACGACTGGGCGCGTAAGGATGGCTAATGAGAAAGTCGCTATCCTCGGCGGTAAAGGGATGCTCGGCACGGACCTTTTCGTGGCTGTTAAAGACAAATTAGATGCTGCCGTTTACGACCTCCCTGAATTCGACATCACAAACGACCGCCAGTTGAGCGAGGTTGTGCGAGGCAGTGACGTGCTCATAAACTGTGCGGCTTTTACTGATGTTGACGGGGCCGAAAGTCAAACCGACCACGCCTATAAGGTGAATGCGGAAGCGGCAGGGCGGCTGGGCGTTTTGGCAGCGGAAGTTGATGCGTGGGTGCTGCACGTGAGCACGGATTTCGTTTTTGACGGAAAGCTGGACAGGCCATACACCGAGGCCGATGCGCCCGGTCCAATAAATGCCTACGGCAAGAGCAAGCTCGCGGGCGAGCGGCTTCTGCTTCAAAGCGGCTGCCGAAATTGTATAATCCGTATCGAATGGACATACGGGCTGAACGGCAGCAATTTCGTGACGAGGTTGCTTGAGCGGGCCAAGATGCAGAAACAGCTCAAGGTGGTGGACGACCAGACAGGCTCACCAACGGCCACCACCCAGGTCGCTGAAGTAATTCTCAAACTGGTGCAAAGAAAGCCCCATGGTATATTTCATTTTGCAAGCGAGGGCTATATCAGCCGATACGAAATGGCAAGGTTTATATTTAAGAGCAAGCCGATGGCCGTTGAGGTACTGCCGTGCAGAAGCAGTGATTTTGTTACTGCCGCTGAAAGGCCGTTGAACAGCCGGTTCGGCTGCACCAAAATCAAAACCCTGCTTGGTGAACCAATCGAACCGTGGCAGGGGCCACTCGAGAGTTTCCTGGGGAAGTTATGAGAAGAATTCTGGTTACAGGCGGCGCCGGATTCATCGGAAGCAACTTCGTGCGAATGGTGCTTTCGGAGCAGCGTGACTGCTTCGTCGTGAACCTTGATAAACTGACATACGCCGGCAATCTTGAGAACTTGGCGGGCCTGGAGAACCACCCCAACCACCTCTTTGTAAAAGGCGATATTTGCGATGGCCAACTCGTTGGAAAGCTGATAGATGAGCACAAAGTAGAGGCGATTATCAACTTCGCCGCCGAGACTCACGTCGACCGCTCCATTGAGGCGCCGAAGGTTTTCATCGAAACCAACGTTACCGGTACGCTTGTTCTGCTGCAGGCGGCTCGTGACAAAAAGTTGCAGCGGTTCGTTCAAGTCTCTACCGACGAGGTGTATGGTTCGCTCGGGCCGGAGGGAAAGTTCACCGAGCAAACGGCGCTTAGTCCGAACTCTCCGTATTCAGCCAGCAAGGCCGCTGCCGACCTCCTTGTAAATGCCTTCGGTCACACCTGGGCTCTGCCTTACAACATCACCAGATGCTCGAACAACTACGGGTCTTATCAGTTTCCCGAAAAGCTGATTCCGCTGATGCTCAATAACGCTCTGGCTGATAAAGACCTTCCGGTTTACGGCGACGGGTTGTACATTCGTGACTGGCTGTACGTTTACGACCACTGCACGGCGGTCTGGAGCGTTCTGACACAGGCGCCGCCCGGCGAAATCTACAATATAGGCGGCTGCAATGAAAAGGCGAATCTGGAAGTTATCCGGCTGATACTTAACAGGCTGGGCAAGCCGGAGTCGCTTATCAAGCACGTTACCGACAGGCCCGGGCACGACCGGCGATATGCAATTGACGCGGCAAAGATAATCGAACAGCTCCACTGGCGCCCGTCGGTGAACTTCGAAGAGGGCATTAACAAAACGGTCGACTGGTACCTCGAGAACGCGAAATGGCTTGAGGGCGTCGTGTCCGGCGACTACCAGCAGTACTACGACAAAATGTACGGCAATCGTTAGGAATGTTCGTCGGTGCATTTTGGACGTGGGCGGCAGTCAATACCGGCAGCCTGTCTGTGTCAAATCATCCTCAGGCTTGTTGTTTTCCGGAGTGCTCCTGTTGAGGTTCGACACCGACGATTGAGACACCGAGCTGGTCGGCGAGTTTGATTGCGTCGGGCTTGTCAATAACGATGGTTTTGCCCGCCTCGACGGCGAGGCATTTGCCTCCGTTCGCCGCGAGGGCTCGTATGGTATCCAGTCCCACGCAGGGCACGTCGAATCGCTGGTCCTGTTTTGGTTTCGAAGCCTTGATAAGCGTCCAGCCTCCCGATTTGCAGAGCCGTCCAGCCCGTTGAATCATCTCGGCGGTGCCTTCTATCGCCTCGACGGCAATTATCTCGCGTTCCTTGACGGCTATCGCCTGGCCTATGTCAAGCTCACCGAGCCTCTTTACTATGTGCCAGCCGAATTCGATATCTTCGTTCACCGACGGGCCTGCTCGATGTCTTGTCATAACCCCCGCCGTCGCCAAGTGCTCCTTACAGTACTTCACTGATTTCTCCAGAATTATCCCGCCCGTGGCCAGCTCATCGGCGATTGCACAAAGAACCAGGTTGTCGAGCTTATCCTTGCCCCGCAGCCGCCAGTACCAAATCCGCAGCGCCCGCCAGTCGGGAAGATAGCGAATTATGCGCCAAGGCGTGTAAATTCGCGTTTTGGCTACTCGCCCGACCATAATCGTGCTGGTCACGCCGTATTTTCTGAGTTTTCTTATCCAGCTTCCGGGCCGAGCAATAGGGACCCTGTGAAACACGTCCACCTGCTCTGCCAGGGCCGGCTCGGCGTTTCCGGCAAGGGCGACACATACCACCTTCAGTCCCGCCTTCCTGGCGCCGGTCGCCACGAGAAACGGCAGCCTCCCCTCGCCCGCAATCAAGCCGAGAACATTTTGGCCAGCCATAATCACATTGCTCTGCGGCGGCAGGAATCTGAAAAGCCCGTGTTCAAAACAAAAACCGGACAAACCCGCCGATACACGCCTATTCCTTGCCCGGTTCTTCCTCTTCCAACTCAAAAGAGGACAGAATCTGGCTCATCTGATTCTGAAGCGCTCGAAGGTTTTGACGCATCTCCGGCAGGTACTGTATCATACTGTAGGCGCGCTTACCCTGGTTTGCCTCTATCGCGGGGGCTCCGAGCACCACCTTGCCGTCGGGGACACTGTTGATAACCCCGGCCTGAGCGGCGATGGTAACGTTATTTCCGATGCTAATGTGACCGACTATACCGACCTGACCGCCCACTACACAGTGATGCCCGAGCGTAGTGGAGCCGGCGATACCCACCTGGGCAACGAGCAGACAATGTGAACCAATCTTTGTGCCGTGCCCGATGGTAACGAGGTCGCCGAGCTTGCTGCCCTGGCCTATCACGGTATCGCCCAGCGTGCCGCGTTCAATACCGCAGCACGTACCGATTTCCACGTCGTCTTCGATGATTACAATCCCCGTCTGCGGTATCTTATGATGGACCCCCTTGTGGCTGGCATAAGCGAAGCCGTCTTCGCCTATTGTCGAATTAGCGTTTATTATGACGCGGTTTCCGAGCTGGCAGGTGTCGTATATGGTCACATTGGGATAGATTATGCAGTCGTTTCCGATTTGTACGCCCTGGCCGACATACACGCCGGGGTAGATTATGCATCCGTCGCCGATTCTCGCATCGTCGGCAACGGCGGCGAAGTCGTAAATATTGCAGTCAGCCCCGACCTTGGCGCTGTCGGAAATCGATGCCCTGGGGCTGATTCCAACCTTCTTGTGCTTTCGGTGCCCGTGAAGAAGGACCATAATCTGCATAAAGGCGTAATAGGGGTCCTCAGCGACCAAAAGAGGCGCCGAAGTGTTAGACGTTTCTTTTCCGACGATTACCGCGCTGGCCTTGGTTGTGCGAAGCTGCTTTTCGTATTTGGAATTAGCCAAAAAGCTGATATCTCCCTGCTCGGCGCGACCAAGTGTGGATGCGGACTTCACTATAATATTAGGGTCGCCCACGACCCGGCCGCCAATGTAGTCGGCAAGCTCACCAAGTGTTTTTGTCTGCATCAGTAAATACCCTTAAACTTCATTTGCCCGGCGTCGGATTCCTTATCCCCGGGATGCTTAAATATCTGTATTGATTGACCCGGCTATCCGTAGCCCTTCGTTCGGCGAGTCATTATAGCACAATGCGACCTTTGGTCAACCACCTGACGCTGCAAGGCCAGACGCGCCGGTAATATTCGTCTGGTGGGCAGCAGGCCAAGGCTCATATTTCCGGGCCGGGTGCGACGCTTTGGGGCCGTCACGCGGTTAAGGCCTGGACAAGCTCGTTTTGTAACTTTGCGGAGGGCTTTTTGCCAAAATCCGGTGTGGCGTCTCTCAACACCGTCACACAAGGGCCGACGGGACGATATAATACCGAATCGCTCGGCCCAAAAACCGTCGCCGTCCTGATGCCAAGGCCCGCGGCCAGGTGACTAACGCCGCTGTCGTTTCCCGCAAAGCCGAACGCGCAGCTCAGCAGGCCAAGGACCTGGGGCAGGGACAACCCCCTGGCGCATCCGGCGGCAGCCTCCATCCTGCTTATATCAGCCTCACCGAATCTTTCAAGCTCGGCAGGACCAAGAAGAAACAGCACTTCAAATCCTTCGGCGGCAAGTTTGCGTGCAACAGCGAGGAAGTTTTCAAGGTGCCAGCATTTTTCGACGCTGCCGCTGCCGGGCTGTATCACAACCAGCTTCTTAACGGCGTCAACCTGCAACTGGCCCATAAGCTCTTTGCCTGTCCTTGTGTCCGACTCGCCTGGTCTTATCAGATTCCCGGTGGGCCCGGCGTGCTCGCCTTCGACCAGGAAACCGCTCTGGGCCACTAATTGCTCTGCGTAGTACTCCATTATATGCCTGGAATAACTGCCCGACGGCTTCATCGCCAAGGTGATTACTTCGGCGCTGTGGCTGCAGTTGGCTGTGAAAATAAGATTTTGCTCGAAGTTACTGTCCGGCTCTGCCAGAAAGCTGACAATCCACGTGTAGCCGGCAAAGAAGTTTATGAGAGGGTCTTTATCTTCCAGCTCGAGACTGTCCGGCTTGACAAACAATCGATGCAGCGGTACCGAATCGATGGAGCGAACGCCGTCAACGCAGCTCCTGCCCGGCAAAAAGCTGATGTATTGCATATGTCCCAGCATATCAACGCTGCCCAGCTTGAGCCGGTCCTTCATAAAGCGTGCCACCGGCAGGGTCAGTATGCAATCTCCAATCGCGCCGGGCTGGACAATCAAGCCGCACTGGGTCTTCTGCACCACCTCAGCGCTTTTTTCAAGAAGAAGCCTGAAGATGTCATCTTTCGCCTGCATAGAATCTCGAAGCTCCCACAGTCCGGGGCCTTTTGTGATTTCTGACGCCCTATTATTCTACGTATCGCCGACCTTTTCAATCCAGGCCCCGCCGATGACTCGGTTGCCCCATGCGTCTTGTCGGTAAAACACCGCGAGCTGGCCCGGCGTTATAGCCGAAATCCGCTGCTCGAACTCAACCTCGACCACGTCCTCACTCGGTCGGACCACGGCCGGGCACGCCTCGCTATTATACCGTATTTGGACCAGTGCCCGAAAGGCGTCCTGGGGTTTTTCTGTAAGCCAGTTTGCGCCGCCGGCCCAAAGCTTATTGTGCATAACCTCCTTCTTTGGCCCCAGGGTCACCGTGTTTGTGGCAGCGTCAATCCGGGTGACGTAGTACGGTTCTCCCATGGCGACGCCGAGCCCCCGTCTCTGGCCGACTGTAAAGCGGTGGATGCCATTGTGCTCACCCAGGACACGTCCGGCGTTGTCGACGATTCTACCGCGCCTGGCAAGCTCCGGACGCCGGCTTTCGACGACCGCTGCGTAATCATCATCCGGTATAAAGCATATTTCCTGCGATTCGGCCCGCTCGTGTGCAGCAAGGCCAAATTTCGCCGCCAGCTCTCGCGTCTGCTGCTTGCGATGGTCCCCTACGGGAAAAATAATATGCGACAGCATATCCCTGTTGACCATCGATAAAGCGTAAGACTGCTCTTTGCCCTGGTCGAGCCCCGAATAAAGAGCGGGCCCGTCGTCCGTTTCAATGACCCTTGCGTAATGCCCGGTTGCAAGAAAATCGGCGCCTTTGTCGCGGGCATACTCCCACAACCTGCCGAATTTGATTCGGCGGTTGCATACTACGCAGGGGTTGGGTGTGCGTCCTCGGCTGTATTCACTGCATAGATAATCCAGTATGCGCTCAAATTCACGCCGAAGGTCGAGGACGTGAAGCCTTATACCGAGTTTACGCGCCGCCTCCCGGGCATAGGTCTGTCCGGACTGGGTGTGCTCGCTGGTTATCATATAAATTGCCGAGCAGTCGCAGCCCTGCTCAAGCAAAACAGCCGCGGCGGTCGAACTGTCCACGCCACCGCTCATTGCCACGAAGACTTTTTTTCCCTTGATATTCATATCCTGCCTTTGTTCAAGATGACATCCCCACTCGGCGCACCGGCCGGCGGGCTAATCCTGCGGGTAGATGATTACGCGGTCGTGGATGAGAGTAACCAGGTCTGCTTTCCCGTCCGCCGTTACGTCTGCTATTTCCATCTGGTGCGGCTCTACGCCAAACGAACCGGCGCTTTCTCTTTCGGCGCGGTAGCTTTTCTCCTCGAATATTTTGAAGCGCATCGCAGGGGTCGGCTTGTAGTCCGGACCAAGCGCGAGTATTTCAATGTAATGTCGCTTGTATTCGACCATAATAATATCGGCCCGGTCGTCGGAATTAATATCGCCGGCCGAAAAATTGCCGTACGCGCCGTCTTTTATCTGCGTATCATATATGAAACGCCGCTCAAGAACCTGTAAATCGTCGTCGCCGACCGGTGGTGTTAGAATCGCAAATTTCACGCTGTCAAACAATAGCAGGCTGCTCACCTGCCGGCCCGTGAAACGCCCGAAGAGCATTTTGAGATGGCTTGCCGGATTCCACTTTCCGACATCGACGGATTTCGAGAAACGGTAGGTCATATCGTCCGCGGCCTTTAGTATCTGGAGCTGTCCCTTCTGCCCATCCAGGAGCAGAATCGCCGGCCGATTTCGGCTGATTAGTCCTTCTATATCAAAGGCTCCGACGGCAGAAATTGCATTTTCCGCGCTCCTGGCGTTGTACTGGTCCACCACGCTCCAGTTCTCGCCTCGTGCAAAAACTAGGCTCCTGGCAAAGTTCTTCTGCGCCAGCAGCAGCTCTTTGCCGGCCCGGCCGTCAACGTCCGCAACCGCTGTCGTGCTGAGGCTTGCATCTTTGATGAGACTCGACTGAA
>Ga0114922_10006381_pt1 | contig 10834 bp, 8 predicted proteins | sample AartaG_FD_100975 | JGI IMG/M metagenome (GOLD analysis project Ga0114922, IMG submission 100975) | Deep subsurface microbial communities from Aarhus Bay to uncover new lineages of life (NeLLi) - Aarhus_00045 metaG | ecosystem: Environmental > Aquatic > Marine > Oceanic > Sediment | place: Aarhus...
ATCGGTTTCATAAGGAGGAACATTGTAGCCTAAATCTTTACCCAACCGTCCCTCTTTCTCTTCGAATGGGATCAGGAGGTTTCCGATCATTACAGGGCCGCACGCTTTTTCGACACGGGCAGAAGCCACATTTTCTTCAAGAGATACAATCCGCACTCTGCCACGCTGATGGACAAGGGGACCATATCCAGCGAGTGGTTCTCCAACTTCGAGCACCGTGTACATCTGACCTTCTTCGACTCCGTCATTGCGTCCTTTGTTTATGTAGACAATATCTCCGTTGTTGAATTGGACCCTCTCATAAGCTCTTTCGGCCCCGAATATCTTTGTATCCGGTTCCTCATCATCCATGATAAAAAAGGAGCAATACAGATCCGTCTCATTAAGCAGGTCGTAAATCTCTCGGTATATTTTTGCCCTCTCAACATCATATTCATCTTCCGCTTTTTGTTCCTGTTCTGGTGCTTCAGTAAACTCCAATTCTCCAACGTCGCTAGGGGAAGCCATTTCCACTCTTTGGAGCGAAATGTTCCCGCAGGCTTTGGGCATGACGAATTCGTAATGTTTATTCCCATCCATGACGGAAAAGGAATAGACGGATAAAGGATCGTTCCCTGCCCATTCAAGATCGTGGACAACTTTTACCTTTCCCCCCGAGCGGAACAGCATCCACACCATCTTTTCACCGACAGCCAAACTTTTTTCCTCATAGGCAGATTGCTTCACCTGATCGATAAAAGGAAGGGATAAATTGCCATATCCAGCCATGTTAAATCCGTTCTGGATATCTCCCGAAAATTTATCCAAAAGGGTTTGCATAATTTCTTCGGTCTGCATATCTTCTTGGATGTTCACCAGCTTGTATCTCCCGATATCTCTGAGCTTCTTGGTTTCGGCTTGAGCTCCCAGAGAGAACAGGAAAAAAACTCCGATGATAAAAAATATCCACTTCTTGTTGTTCATCCCAGCCTCCTTTTTTTACCAGATGGTATCCTCATCCAAGTAAAAGGTTTGCTTCAAGGTTCTCAATTTTTGACCTATTGCTAATCGATATTGTTCCAAAATTTTGTCCCTATTATATTCTCCGTTATTAGCCCTGTCAACAGCATTTGCTTTTTTCTTAAGCGTTTCCTTGTCTCTCCTACATTGATACGCACAGCTCCACTCTGGTTTCTCACTCTTTTGAGTCGAATCGAGAATGAATTTATTGAACATAAATCCTCGATGGGGGAAATTTCGAGCAAAATGACATTTCCCGGTGGTTAACTTCGTCTATATCCATGGAGGTCAAAAATGTCAAAATCTTCAGACAAAACACCGTATTTCCATCTGGAAAACCTAGAGTGTTGGCAGCAGGCAAAAAAACTGGCTGTAGATATGTATCAATTTTCCACGGACGGAAATTTCAACCACGACTTCGCGCTGAGAGATCAACTGAGAAAATCGGCGATGGCGATCGCCTCTCAAATCGCCTGTGGGAAGGAATGGGGCAGTGCTGCCGAGTTCATCAAATTTTTAGGGGAAGCAAAAGCCTCTGCCGCAGAACTTCGTACCCAACTCGTCATTTCAAGAGAACTCGGCTATCTATCAGAGGGAGATTTTCTTGATTTTGAAGACAAAATCAACAGAATTGCTGCCATGATCGGAGGATTGATACGAGCCATCCGGAAACGCCGAGAAGGGCAGAAAGAAGAAAATCGAACGGCCCTCATCTGAAGGGGAAAATAGACAAGAGAGAGCGATTCCGATACAATGAACGCGTACGGAAAAACTCAGAATGGCACAACAAATAAACGTGGTTCTTCTTTTTGGCGGCCGTTCGGCCGAACACGAGATCTCCCTTATCTCTGCCGCATCGATCTATAAAAACCTCGATAAAAAAAAATACGACACATCCTGCATCTACATCAATAAACAGGGACTTTGGAAGGTCGTTGAATCGCCGCTCGTTTCCCGGTCAGACCTGGACAAAGGCCAGTTTTTTAGGTTTTTGCCTTGGGAAAACGAAAATCCTTCTCCTCTTATCGATGCGGATATATACTTTCCAGTCCTTCACGGTCCCTATGGAGAGGACGGCACCATCCAAGGGCTATTCGAAATGGCCGATGTGCCGTTTGTGGGAGCCACGGTTCTTGCTTCTGCAACCGGAATGGACAAGGCGATAGCCAAAGGTCTTTTCCAAAACAAACAATTGCCAGTCGTGAAACACTTGGTGCTCTCCGAAACCTTTTGGAACGAACGATCCAACAAAATCCTCGATCAGATTCACCAGGAATTCTCTTTCCCCTTTTTTGTCAAACCCGCTAACCTGGGTTCAAGCGTGGGGATCACCAAGGTCACTAAGCCCGAACAGGTCAAATCCGCCATTCGAACCGCCTTCCAGTTTGACGCAAAAATATTGATCGAACAGGGCATCAAGGGGAGGGAAATCGAATGCAGTGTATTGGGAAACGCAAATCCCCAGACCTCCCTTCCTGGAGAAATCATTCCTCACGGGGATTTCTATGACTACAGGGACAAATACATCGATGGCAAAACATCTTTCATAATCCCGGCAGAACTGCCTCAGAATGTCACCGAAAAAATCCAGATCATCGCCATAGAGGCTTTTCGAGCAATCGATTGTTCGGGCATGGCCCGAGTGGATTTATTTCTTCAGGAAGGAACGGAGAAGATATTCCTAAACGAAATCAACACCATTCCCGGATTTACAGAAATCAGCATGTATCCTAAACTGTGGGAAGTAAGCGGCCTTCCTTATCCGAATCTCCTGGACAGATTGATCGGCTTCGGGCTCGAGCAGCACAAAAACAAAAAAAGAAAAGGAGAGTTTTTCAAGCCTTGAGAGTTTTAGGGATAGATTATGGAGATCGAAAGATCGGATTGGCCGTAAGTGACCCGTTGGGGATCACGGCACAACCCTTGACGATCTATCGGCGAAAAACCGAAAAAGAGGACGCGGACTACTTCAAACGACTGGTCTCGGAATACGAAATCACAGAAGTCATCGTCGGTTTACCCCTGAGAATGGATGGGAGTTCCGGGACCAGGGCAGAAACAACTCGAGAATTCGCTAGGTGGTTAGAACACATCCTGGTTCTTCCAGTCCGATTTTGGGATGAACGTTTGACGACAAAACAGGCAAAACAAATTCTCAGCCAGCAAAAACTCGCCCCAAAAGCCAAAAAAGATGTGGAGGACCAGGTTTCGGCTATGATCATCTTGTCCACTTATCTGGAGAGCAAAGGAGCAAAATCTGATGCTGGTCAAAATTGCTAAAATTGGCCTGATTTCGGCTGCTTTGCTCCTGCTCATTTTTTTTGCCTGGTTTTCCTTGGAATTTTATCGTCCGATGGAAACAAAGCCGAACACCGTCGTTTTTGAGGTCAAAAAAGGACAATCCGCAAAAGATATCGCCCTCAACCTGGGAAAAAACGGGATCATAAAAAAAACATGGCCATTCCTCATGGGATACAGGATCTTTTTCTCCGGTCAATCTCTGAAGGCAGGGGAGTATGCCATCGCTATCCCCGACTCACCCAAGAATATTCTGCAGGTCCTATCCGAAGGAAGCGTGTACCTTCATTCCATCACGATTCCCGAGGGGTTGATCATCCAGGAGATAGCCAATCTTTTAGAATTGGAGGGTTTTGCGGCAAGAGAGGATTTTCTGAGAGATGCTGAGGAAGCATCCCTGATTTATTCCTTAGACAAGGATACCCCAAACCTCGAAGGGTATCTTTTTCCAGAAACCTATCGCTTTGCCAAAGGAACCCCTGCAGAAGAAATCGTTGCGGCCATGGTTTTTCAATTCATGAAGGTTTTTACTCGGGAGTGGACCGAACGGGCCGAGGAACTGGGAATGACCATTCGTGATGTTGTGATACTAGCCTCTCTGATAGAAAAGGAAACTTCCCTTCGCAAGGAGAAAAAGATCATCTCTGCTGTTTTTCACAATCGCTTAAAAATTGGCATGAAACTGGATTGCGATCCCACGATTATCTACGTTCTCAAGCTCGAAGGAAGGTTCAAAGACCGCTTACGCACCAGAGATCTCAAGTACGATTCCCCTTTCAACACCTACCTCTACTCCGGTTTACCGCCTGGACCGATCGCCAATCCCGGCAGGGATTCTCTCGAAGCAGCCCTAAATCCCGCAGATGAAAAATTCCTGTATTTTGTCTCGAAAAACGACGGGAGCCACCATTTCAGCCAAACCTTCCGCGAGCACCAGAACGCGGTTAACAGATACCAACGGCGCTAGCATTCCTCTTGACTCCAATCCCATGAATGGGAAGTATTGCCGAAATGCGTGAATTCACCCGACTAAACAGATGGGCACGATATAAAAAAAATATCCATCGACGGATTGCGATAAGGATATTTTACCCAGAATATTTGTAGAAATTAATCCCAAGTTTTGGTATAGTATTTGATTGAAGTGGATTATAGTTAACATCTGAAGAGCACAAACCAAAAGAAGAGAAAACCAAAAGGTTGAGCTCGAGGAGGAAACATGAAAAGAAAAGGTTTAATCTCCACAGTTCTTATATCAGGGATCATTCTGTGTGCATTCTCTGCGCCTCTCTCATTTTCACAGGAAGAACAGAGACCAACAGTCATCATCCCTCCCCAGATCAAGACCGCTTTTCAAGAGGGAACGCCATCTCGTGAAGCCCGTCTTGATATTCCATTCCAAATTACCAACAGCTTGTTTCTACCGGCAGGGCAACAGAACCTGCATGCCGTCATTATCTTCAAAATTAAAAATGTCGACCTTGGATTCGCTCCTCCTGCTGTAATTCCTGAGGTTGAAATCCAGGAAGAACTACCGGCGCCGACCAACCTTGTGGCAGAAAACTATGTGTTCCTCCAGTTCAACAAACTCGAAACCGATATGCCTGGCGAACTTGTAAAAGAAGTCTACATCCCGATGCGTGTCGAAGAAGATAGTGCCTCGTACGACCCCGAACAAGAAGGAACATACACCACAGGATATCCCCTCCCTCCCGTAAGTTATCTCCTGTCTATGGCTGTGACCTCACGAGATTTTCAGAAAATAGGAACACAGTATGTGGATATAATCCTTCCCGATCCCCTTTCCTTTTCGGACACAATCGAAACGACACCGATCATTTTCGCAAAAGATATAAAGCAGGTCGCCGCTCCAGAGATAACAGCCGAAATCCATGAAGATTTTTTCAGCTATTCTATCCTCCAGATCGAACCCAATCTCGACCAGATTTTTAACCCCCAGGACAACCTGGACATCTTTTTCTTTATTTTCGGTTCACAGGTCAATCCCCAAGGACAATCGGATATCGAAGTCCACTACGAGGTGTACAAGGGAGAGGAAATCGTCATCAATTATGCGGTCCAAAAATACGACTCCCCTCTTGTGAGCCAACCATTACCGATGAAAAAAACGGTTATCGTGCGGACGACCAAAGGCACCGAAACTAGCGAGACAAGAGAACAGAGAAACTTGGAGGCCGGAAGTTATACGTTATCTATCACGATCAAAGATAACATTTCGACAAAAACTGTAAAAAAGACGATCGAATTTGAAGTAAGAGGCTGATCAATAGAGTTTATTTCACATCTGTAAGATATTCGGGATCTGTTTTTCTTTTAGCATATCGTTAAAAACTTTTACATCCTTTTCTATCAACTGTTTCAAACGATTCTGATAATCGGCTAATTGTTCCTTGAGCATTTCAAACACTTCGAGCTGCTGAGAAGTTGGCGGGAAATCGGATTTGCCGATATCGCCTGCCAGAAATCGAAGCTTTACATAAAACTTATCCGGCCAACGGAGTCCATCTCCCGACCCAGAAAGCTCCATCGAAAATAAGAAACTCTCTATTTCTATGAATTTTTGATCGAGCTCATTGCTGGCCTTTATGACCGGCTCAAGCCCCTCCATCTCCTTCATTCTATTTTTTAAGTCGTAGAGCTGTTTGCGCACCCATTCTATCCGGTTGATCATGTCTGCCACGGCATCGATATTGCTATCGATCTCCAACAAAACCTGAGTTTGTGCAAGGATATCCGCTTCCGTTCCGGCGGAATGGGGGTCTTTTTTCACGGCGAGTTTTTGGGAAAATTCTTTATCCCCCACCGCCAATTTCACCGTATAGACTCCGGGAGGGGCCAGAGGTCCGCTCCCGCGACTCCCTCTGGGAAAGGATCGCCATCCTTTATCTCCTAGCTCGACATGATCTTGCCCTATGGGTTTCGTTCGGAGTTTGATCATTTTGGTCCTATCGTACCTCAGATCCCACCAAATGCGATTAATACCGGCCTGTTTAGGAACCTTAAAGGGTTTTGCTCCCTGTCTTCTTCTATCATCCGGTTCCAGATCTTCGGGTTTTTCGGTTTTGATTGTCCTAACGGTTTGTCCCTTCTCATCCATGATGCTAACCACAACTTCTCCTTCCGGTGCTGACTTCAGATAATAGCTGATACTGGCACCGTAAGGGGGATTTTGTCCAGTACACGGATCATTGGGTGCTCCAGAGGGCCCCGCAATATTGCGGAATCGGTAGGCCGGCCGTGGAGAAAACAGAAAAACATCCGATCCTTCGACCACTGGCGTCCACTGTTGAAGTGGAGTGATGTCATCCATAATCCAGAAACCCCGGCCGTATGTGCCCACCACTAGATCGTTGAAATGTTCCTGGATCGTCAGCCAATGAACCGGAGCATGCGGCAAGTTTGTTTGCAAAGGAACCCAATTTTTTCCATCATTGAATGAAACATAGAGGGCATTTTCTGTTCCCAGATACAACAAACCTTTCCGGACCGGATCCTCCCGCACACAATGGGCAAAACTGAGCACACCTTTTGGGATACCCGAGCTGATACGGTTCCATTTTTTCCCGTAATCGGATGTTTTAAAAACGTAGGGGTCAAAATCATTCACCTGATGGAAATCCACCGTTATGAAGCATGTTCCTGCCTCAAAACGGGATGGTTCGATATTACTGACTGTCCCCCATTCCGGCAGATCGGGTATATTTTTAGTGACATCGGTCCAATTCTCCCCTCCATCCCTGGTCACATGCAAAAGCCCGTCATTCGTCCCGGCCCAGATCAATCCCGCTTCCAACGGAGATTCAGCGATGGCAAACAGGGTGCAGCAATACAAGGGACTGGCATCGTCCTGGGTGATTCCGCCCGTCCTCTTCTGTTTGCTTTTGTCATTCGTGGAAAGGTCAGGACTGATGATCTTCCAGTTCTGCCCTCCGTCCGTTGTCATGTGGACAAACTGGCTTCCCACGTAAACACGGTTGTGATCATGTGGGGAGATCGCGATCGGGAAAGTCCACTGAAAACGGTATTTGACATCCTTGGGCGCCCAGCCCTGGATACTCTCAGGCCAGACGGTCACGCCCCGGCTCTGCTTGTTGCGCATGTCGAACACATCGAGCATGCCATCGTAGTTCCCCGACCAAATGATATTGTTGTCCACAGGATCGGGAACGGCAAATCCGCTCTCGAATCCTCCGACCGGATGCCACAGACCGCGCGGAATCCCCCCGCGGCCCATGCGGCTGTTGCTCGGCCCACCGTAGGATGAACCATCTTGCCGGTTGCCGTAAACATAATAGGGGATTCGGTTGTCGACATACACATGGTACATCTGGGCAATCGGGAGCTGGATACCATGCCAGGATTTCCCACGGTTTGTGGAAATGCTGACACCTTGGTCATTGCCCACCATCATCCGGTCCGGATCCAAAGGATCGATCCACATGTCATGATGGTCGCCGCCTGAAGGGTTGAATCTTTTTATGTTCAAACCGCCATCGAGTGTCATGTGGAACCGGGTCGCCGGAAAATAAACTTCATCCGGATCATCCGGAGCAACCACACACCGGGTGTAATAGAGCGGCCGGTTGAGAAGAGCTCGGTCATGATTGACCTGCCTCCAGGTCTCCCCGCCGTCATCCGATCTCCACATTCCTTCGTCTTTGTGTTCGATCAAGGCATACACACGATCGGAATCGCTGGGAGCCACAACTACGGCGACCTTGCCGACCTTCCCTTCCGGTAATCCCTTTCCCTTGAGCCTTGTCCAAGTGGTGCCGCCATCGACGGATTTATACAGGCCACCGCCTGGCCCTCCACTCCACTTTCCCCAAGTCCTGATCAACATCGGCCACATCCCGGCAAACAGGATGCGTGGATTTTTGGGATCCATGGCAATGTCCGAACACCCGGTTTTTTCATCCACGAATAACACCTTTTCCCAGCTCTTTCCGCCGTCTGTCGTGCGGAAGACTCCGCGATCTTCCTGGGGCCCATAACAATGTCCCATCGCCGCAGCGAAAACGATGTCTGGATTGCGTGGATCTATCAGGACATGCCCGATCCTTCCGGTTTTTTCTAGGCCCATATGTTTCCAAGTCTTCCCTGCATCCGTGGATTTATAAATGCCGTTTCCATGGGATATATTGCTCCGGATAAAGCTCTCTCCTGTGCCCGCCCATACCACATTGGGATCGGACGGGGCTATCGCTAAAGATCCAACCGAAGAGACGGGTTGTTTATCGAAAATCGGTTTCCAGTTGATCCCGCCATCGATAGATTTGAAAATCCCCCCAGAGGCGGCTCCAGCATAACAAATATTTGTTTTTCCGGGGACACCCACTACGGCAATCACACGATTGCCCACCGGACCGATATGACGGTATTTGAGCTGTTTGAAAAGATCTGCCTTCACCTCTTGGCCAAAGGAGGACCTGGGATGGGTCATAAGGACGAGGACGATGAAGATAAAAGTCAAAATGAGGGACGATAATTTCTCTTTCTTTCTGATCACGCTTAACCTCCTGTTCTTCTTAAAGGGTCTCTAATACGTTTACATATAGTAGCCTAATAACGCCAGCTGGTCACATCCGCACCGGATGGTGCAGTCTTGAGGATATGTTCCAGCATCTGGGGCGCGAACCGCTGGTTGTATGTGAGGCGGGAGATGGAATTCGGGTTGTCATGATCCCCACTCCAACAGTGGCCGAATCCGTCGCCGTATTCAACCGTTCCGCTGTAATAAGGATCTTTTTTGCTCACGAGAAAATCTTCCATCAAATACACAGCATTGTTCAAATAGGCCGTATCCATATCCCCAACATAGATATGGATCTTTCCCCAAAGCTTTGGGCCGAGGATTTTCCAGTCTCGCTCCAAGATGTACCGGAGATCGTAGTTTTCGCGCCAATATTCTGCGACGGAATGGTCGATTTTCCCTGTTTTTTTGTCCCAAATCGGCATGACGTAGCCGTCATCCCCGACCGGGCCGAACACGGCTTGCCAGATATCCCATTGGCCGCCCGAACGCGCATGTGTTCCCAGAACGAGTTCCAAATGGTTGGCTTCTGCCATGGTCGTGCGGACATCCCCTAAGGTGCTCCGGGTTTCCGGAATCGCCGTCTTTTTCCACTGGCTGTCAATAAAATAGGCATTTTCATCATCATAAACATTCACCAGCTGATAGGCGCGGAAATCGATAGGGTCCGGACAACTGGCCCAGCATCCGTTGTACTCGTCAGGGTAAAATATCTGAACCCCCAGGGCTTCCCAGCCCCCTGTAGAACCGCCGTAAAGCACCCGGGCCCATCCTTCTCCGATGCCTCTGTATTTTTCTTCAATATAGGGGATAAGCTCATAGGTGATGGCGTCTCCATAGGGACCGAGGTTGGCCGAATTCACTGCATAGGAATCATCGAAATAGGGATTGGCATGCTGGATCGTGATCAGGATGAATCTGGGAAAATCCGGTCCTGTCCAGGCCTGGAAAAATTCGTGGCTTTGCTCGTCATAGATCCTTTGGTATTCGGATCCATAGCTGGAATTTTGCCGGTCGGATGGCCCGGGCTGGCCCTGTTCCGGAGGTGTCTCCCTGAAACCCACGGGTGTGTAGAAAGTGCGATGGTGATGCCCCTGGTAGACCATCAGAGGGTATCGCGCTTCGGGATGTTCATCAAAACCTTCAGGTAGAAGGATGATGGCCTCCAGATGCATCGGGCGGCCCCAGAATTCGGTGAGTTTTTCACTCTGGATCTTTATGTGTTTGATATATTTTGTATCTTTGCGTTCTGGAAATGGGGGAATTTTCTGCTCAAGCATGAGGGAAATCACCTCATCTTTTCCAGGGTCTATTTTCACTTTTTGGGGAGAGCTGTAAAGATTTCCCGGTGCCCTATTCCATTTCTGTCCCTCTCCCCTATCCATCGGGAGCTTGACCGTATGGCCATCGGCGCGATGAAAAGTCTCGTAAACGTGAAGGAGTGCCTGGACCCAATATTCCCCGGCTGGAATATCGGCAATGCTCTCGACAGGAAATCCAAACACATCCGCATCGAAAATTGCCATTTCGTTTGGCTTCAGGCCATCGACATCGATCCCGAATACAGGAATGGCATCCGGACCGTTGGTCACCTGGAACCGCGGCTCCCGGCTGTCATCGGGACTAATCATCAACAGGAGCCTTCCATCCAGGGCTTCCTGATTCAGGTTTTCCGGAAAAGAAATGGAGAATTTGAATTTAATCGGATCGGCCCGTTGTTCTGGCTGGCAAGAAAATGAGAGAAAAAAAATAACAATAAGGACAAAAAAGAACAAACAATCCTTGATTTTTTTTGTCATGCGCTTACCCTCCTTGATCCAAGGACATGAAATCACATCACATTTATCAGATTTCAAGAACTTCCTCTATTTAATAAGAATTATTTTATCCTGCCGGGGAACAAAGTATTCGAATCCATTTTTCGTCAAAAAGGCATCCTCCTCGGTCGTGATGGAAACGGTCTGTCCTCCCCATTCGGGAACC
>Ga0114922_10006382_pt1 | contig 10831 bp, 9 predicted proteins | sample AartaG_FD_100975 | JGI IMG/M metagenome (GOLD analysis project Ga0114922, IMG submission 100975) | Deep subsurface microbial communities from Aarhus Bay to uncover new lineages of life (NeLLi) - Aarhus_00045 metaG | ecosystem: Environmental > Aquatic > Marine > Oceanic > Sediment | place: Aarhus...
AAAAAGTAGGTGACTAGATGCAACAATACGGGCTGGAGAATATTCGTAACCTGGTTCTATTGTCTCACGGTGGTGCTGGTAAGACCTCACTAGCTGAAGCTATCCTGTTTGCTTCGGGGGTAATTAATCGGTTGGGTAGGGTTGATGATGGGACTACTACTTCAGATTATGACCCTGATGAAGTAAAACGCCAGATTAGTATTAACCTGACTATGCTTCCGTGCGAGTGGCAAAAGACCAAGGTTAACCTTATTGATACGCCTGGTTATTCTGACTTTGTCGGTGAGGTCAGAGGAGCAGTGCGGGTTACTGAGGGGGCAATTATTGCAGTCTGTGCTGTCTCCGGGGTTGAAGTTGGGACTGAACAGGTATGGACGTACTGTGAGGAGGCTAACCTTCCCCGCCTTATTTTTGTTAACAAGATGGACCGTGAGAATGCTGACTTTTACCATACTGTAGATGAGCTTAGGGCTAAGCTGGGTTCCAGGTGCGTGCCACTCCAGTTGCCCATAGGTGCTCATGATAGTTTTCAGGGTGTGGTTGACCTGCTGACGATGAAAGGCTTTAGCGGCTCTGAGGCAAAGGAGGTGGAAATACCTTCCTCGGTGAGGAACCAGGTTGACTCATTTCGGGAGAAGTTAGTGGAAGCGGTGGCTGAGATTGATGATAGTTTGCTGGAGAAGTACCTGGATGGCAAAGAACTTAGCCTTGAGGAGCTTGGTAATGGCTTACGACAGGGTACACTAAGTGGCAAAATCGTGCCGGTTTTGGTTGGTTCGGCGCTACAGAATATAGGGATAGCCTGGCTTCTGGATGCAGTTTGTAATTATCTGCCATCACCTAAGGAACGGGAGATAATTATGGCTGGTGATGCGGCCGGGCAGGCTACGCAGACAATGGAGCTAAGTGAGTCAGCTCCTTTAGCTGCCTTGGTGTTCAAGACCAGCGCGGACCCATACGTGGGTAAGCTTACCTACTTTAGGGTTTATAATGGTGCCATCAGTAGTAATACTCAGGTTTGGAATGCTACGCGGAGTGGAGAAGAGCGTATCGGCCAGCTATTTATACTGAGGGGTAAGACCCAGGAGCCAGTGTCTCAACTTGGGGCTGGGGATATAGGTGGTGTGGCTAAGTTGAGCCTGACCAGCACCGGGGACACCTTATGCACCCGGGATAAGCCGGTCAAAATCGCTGGTATTAAATTCCCCGAGCCGACTTTTAGTCAGGCGGTGCATCCAAAGGCTAAGGCTGATTTAGATAGATTAGGAACAGCCCTGACCAGACTGTCTGAAGAGGACCCTACGCTCCGAGTGCGTAGAGATACTGATACCGGTGAGACTATCCTGTCTGGGCTTGGTGAGACCCACCTTGATGTGGCTGCCGAGAAAATGTTGCGTAAGTTTGGGGTCAATGTGGAGCTTGAAACCCCAGGTGTTCCATATAAAGAGACGGTTACCGTGTCAGCTAAGGCTGAATACAAGCACAGGAAGCAGACGGGAGGGCATGGACAATACGGTCATGTCCTTCTGCAGGTGGAACCTCTGTCTAGTGGCAGTGGTATTGAGTTTGCCGATAAAATAGTCGGAGGTGCTATACCTCGGAACTATATTCCGGCAGTAGAGAAGGGGGTTAATGAAGCAGTGCAAGAAGGGGTTCTGGCTCGTTTTCCTGTTGTTGACATAAAGGCAACGGTCTATGATGGTAGCTACCACCCGGTTGATTCTTCAGAGATATGCTTCAAAATTGCTGGAGCCCAGGCGCTGAAGAAGGGATTGTCTCAAGGGCAGCCGATTTTACTTGAGCCGATAATGAATGTGAAAGTAACTATCCCTGAGGATTCTACCGGTGATATCATTGGTGACCTTAATACCAAGCGGGCTCAAGTGCTGGGGATGAACCCTGGGGGTGGGACTAATATTATTGAGGCTCGGGTGCCGTTGGCTGAGATTTTACGCTATGCCGTAGACTTGAAATCAATGACTCAGGGTAGGGGCAGCTTTACCGTGGAGTTTAGTCACTATGAGGAAGTACCGGCCCATGTTGCCCAAAAGATTATCGCAGAGAGGCAAGCCGAGAAGACTTAGTTTCACCAACGCCTCTATTACTGCTACGCAGTGAAAAACCTCAAAAACCTACCAGCAAGTATTAGTACGCTGCTCTCTGCTCTCTATCTCTTTAATCCTAGGTAGCTCTTATCTCCTGCCTCATAAATAGTACATAACTAACCGCGAAGCAGATGATAGTTAGACTTATCAGGCTGGTAAGCTGAGGCCAGATGATAAGCATACTTTGGCCTAGGGACAGCGGATTGAGCAGCATATAGGCTACTTCTTCACCAGCAGTTAGAATGCCGGCACCTCTCCATTGCGGTAAGAGTAATACGGTAGTAGCCTCTTGAAAAAGGGTATTAGGGGAAAACCGCTGTAACAGTAGATAAGCCTCTGTTGTCTTAGCTACGGCTGGCACTATCAAATTGACATAAAAGAAGCCAAAGAATAACCAGAGAGCAAGTGAAGAGAGTAGGGAGGTGGCTATCCTGCGGAATAAAACGGAGAAAAGTATAGCCAGGCCCATCCAGAAGGCTCCGAAAATAATGGTGATGACCAGGTAGAGAAAGAGCCGGATGATTTCTTCTTGGGTTGGCGGTACGCCAATCATCCTCAGGCCGTATCCTGAGACTATCAGTATAGTAACTAACGTCATGATAGACAGCGTAACTATACCAGCTAAAAATTTCGCATTGATAACATTGTCCCGGTAAACAGGTTGAGACATAATCCGGCTTAGAGTACCGCCAGAGCGCTCACTGTTTATAGCATCAAAGCCCAGAGCGATGCCTATTATGGGGACGAAGAGGGCAATGAAGGTAACCAGGGATGGAATTACCCCCCCCGATGTGGTAAAGAGTTTTAGGAAAACAAATCCGGTTGTCCCGGCTTCTACACCTCGAATTCCCTGGTATGCGGCATACAGTCCAGCGGCACTGGCAAGAAATACCAGTAGAAACAGTATGAAGATTCTAATACTGGTAAAATAGTCAGCTAGCTCTTTTCGTATAATAGTTGCCATATATTAACCTAGCCCTCTTTGAAATATTTCATGTATATATCGTCCAGACTGAACTTTTGAATATTCATTTGGATTAGTGGGACGTTGCTTTGCACCACTACTTTCGCTATTTCTGCTCGCAGGTCTGAATCAGCGCTTATAATAAGCATATTGTCTTTAGATTGTACTCCGTTTACGCCTGGAACCTTATTGATCGTCTCTATCAGTTGGGGGCTGGGTTGGGTGGTTTCCACTTCTATTCTGTAATTTCCCCCAGCGAGAGTCTCTCTGCTAAGTTGGTCTAGAGAGCCCTCGACCACTGTTTTACCCTTGGATAATATGCCTATGCTGTTACATACTCGTTGTACTTGATATAGCTGGTGGGAAGAAAGGACCACAGTAGTCCCAATTTTAGGTAAGCTGGCTATCAGGTCGATGATTTGGTTTATCCCCTCCGGGTCGAGTCCGGCGGTGGGTTCATCAAGAAAAGCTATCTTGGGGTTTTTAATCAGTACATCAGCTATTCCCAAGCGCTGCTTCATTCCCCGTGAGAACTTGCCCACGGCAGAATCAGCCACCTCACCAATGCCTACCATTCCTAGTAGTTCGTCAATCTTACGGTTAGCCTCGGTGCGGCTAATATCATTCAGTTCAGCAATAAACATCAGATTTTCCCTGGCGGTGAGGTTGTTATAGAAACCAACGTTTTCCGGTAAATATCCGGCCAGGCGTTTTACCTTGAGGGGTTCTCTGGTGGGGTTATACCCGAATATTTGGGCACTACCCGATGCCGGCTCGGTTAGTCCTAGCAACATCAGAATGGTGGTGGTCTTACCGGCACCATTGGGACCGAGTAAGCCGAATATCTCCTTCTCCCTGACGTGCAGGTTGAGATGGTCGACTACGGTAACACCATCGTATTTTTTGGTTAGCTCTTTGGTTTCAACGACTATCTTGCTATCCATATTTGCTTACCGCCTGCTGAACCTCATAAATACGTAGGCTAAGCCAGCAACGACCAACACTATAATTGCTATCCCAACCCATCCCCAGATAGTGGGTGTTTCTACAGTAACCCTGATGTCAACTTCCTGTTTTGAAACTTGTTCGCTGGAAGTTCTGAGGGTGATTTGGTAATCCCCGGCGATAGTTTCTGTTGGTGGCTTTATGTTTACGTCTATCGTTTGAGAATCAATAGCTGCGAGTGAATCTATCTTATCCGGGGTGAATTCAATGGTCCAGCCGGTGGGTTTCAGAGAATCGAAGGTAATATTATCAATGTCATCAGTTCCTTGATTCTGTACTTCTATGGAGAAAATGTTGTCTTTGCCGGCCTTGACAGTGGTGTTGTAGCGCTCGCTAGTGGGAACTAACCCCATACTGTATATGGCAGTTATTGCTGCGGTGAGTTCGGTAGAGCCCTTGATTTTATCGGAGACTGCTTCTAGTGTTATCTGGTACTCACCAGGCTCAGGTAAGGGCCAGTAGGGTGGTGTGGCTAGGAGCTTTATCTTGGTACCAGTGGTATAACCTGGCTCTAGCCTGATAGCGGATATTCTCTTGTCAGACTCATATTGTGGGGTCATATATACCGTCCAGCCCTGGGGGGCGGTAGCTAGCAGATTAAACTCGCGTGTTTCAATCCCTGTATACTTAAAATCTAGCTCAAACTCAAATGCAGTCCCGTAGGTAGCTTCTAGCTTGGGGTAGGTGGGAGCTATCTCAATAGAAGGTTCGGGCCTGACAAACATAGAGAACTCCTCGGTGATTTCCTGAGCAGGGGTAGCACTATCCGTTACCTTGACGGTTAACTCGGTTGTTCCTGGCTCAGTCGGGGTGCCGGAAATCTTACCCGTGGCAGGGTTCAAACTCAGTCCGGCAGGCAATTTGCTGGCTGATATGCTCCAGGTATAGGGTGTTGTCCCTCCAGTAGCCTCAAGTGTTGCACTGTAAGCTTCCCCTACCATACCGGCAGGTAAGCTGGTCGTGATGATGCTTGGGGGTTCTTCTTGGGCTAAAGCGGCGGTGGGGGCGTAAATGGTTAATAGACCTGCCAGCAAGAGACAAAGGCTACAAATTATTCTTCCTATTTTCATTTTTTTAACCACCTCACATACATTATTTCCTTGGTAACAAGGTTTATAATCTCAGGAATTTAGATTGAGCAGTCCTATCCGCTCATAAGCTCCTTAACCTTATTGGTGAAGGCGGGAAGCACCTTTTTCCAGTCACCAACTATACCAAAGCGGGCTTCCCGAAAGATATTTGCCTCAGCATCTTTATTTATGGCGACGATGGTCTTGGCGCCTGAACAGCCGGACATGTGCTGGCTGGAACCAGAAAGGGCTACCGCAATGTAAAGTTCAGGGCTGATAATCTTACCGGTGAGCCCCACCTGTAATAAGTCTGATACCCAGCCATTGTCGCAGGGTGGCCTGGTAGCTCCTACTGCCCCCTTCAATATCTTAGCCAGTTCCTCTAGTTGCTTAAAGCCCTCAGTACCACCAATGCCTCTGCCTCCGCTGACCACTACCTTAGCGTCCTCCAACCTTATTCCGGTTACCTCTTCTGGTACTTTTTCCAGCACTCTGGTTCTTATTGCTGAGGGGTCTATACTGGCGTCAATAGTGATAACCTCCCCTTGTCTGGTGGTATCTGCCTCCAGCGGTGACATTGCCTTAGCTCTAACTGTGGCTATCTGGGGGTAGGACTCGGTGGTGAAGATAGCCCTAGCATTTCCACCGAAAACAGCTTTAGTTTGTAATAGCTGCTTTGATTCGGGGTCAATGGCTAATTCCACGCAGTCCATGGTAGCGGCTGTGTTTAGTCTGAAGGCTAGCCTGGGTGACAGGTCACGCCCGATAGATGTTTGTCCCAAGATAAGAATCTGGGGCATCACCTCTTTCATCACCTTTTCCATAGCTGATACATAAGAGTCTGTCTGATAATCTTCCAGTAGCGGGTTATCAACTACGTATACCTTGTCGGCACCGAAGGCAATAGCCTCTTGGGCTAAACCGTTTATCTCACTGCCCACCAGCACAGCGCTTAGTTCCTCTCCTAGGTCATCAGCCAATTTTCGGCCGCATCCCAGTAGCTCGGTGGCAATGGCTGTCAACTTTCCTTCAGCGAACTCGCCATAGACCATAATACCTTTGCATTCAGCCATAAAATTACCCCTTAATTATAATCAAAGAATATTAAAAACCTGTTAAGAAATCCTACAGCACTTTAGCTTTCCTGAGTTTTAGAGCTAGGTTAGCGCTGGCTTCTTCCGGGTTCTCGCCTTCTATAAACTCGCATTTACCCTCGTGAACCGGTTGGAATAGCTTGAGTAGCTTGGTGCGTCTGCCAGCTGTTCCTGTTTTAGAAGCGTCAATGCCTATGTCGGCCAGTTTCCAGATAATCGGCTCCTTCTTCTTAGCTGCCATTATCCCTTTTATGGTAGGGTAGCGGGGTTCACCAAGCTCATTACTTACGGTAATCAAGGCAGGTAGAGTTACCTCAACAATCTCGTAACCATCAGCGGTTACCCGTTCTACCTTTGCCTTGCCATCAGTGATGTCTATTTTCTGAGCTACGGTTACGTTGGGTAGCCCCAATATCTCAGCAATGCCGGAGCCTACTTGGCCAGCGTCCCAGTCAGCAGCTTGCCGGCCGCAAAAAATAAGTTCATATTCATCTATTTTCTTGATAGCCATAGCCAGGGCGTAGGCGGTTGACCAGCTATCACCCTCGGCAAAAGCATCGTCCTCAAGCAGAATAAGTTCATCGGCTCCCATGGATAGCGGTTTTTTTACCACCTCTCTTAGCAGATTATTGCCCAGACTTAACACGGTGATTTTACCACCCTGGGCATCTTTAATTCTTAGTGCTGCCTCTACTGCCTGCTCGTCAAAAGGGCTAATTACTGGTGATACACCTGGTGGTGGTATAACTTTGTTGGCGGAAGGGTCAACCTTAAAACTGGCCGGTGGTGCCTCGGGGTCAATCACCTGCTTAACGCAGACAATCATATTCAAAACGCTTATTCCTCCTATTCATCGCTTACCCTTTATCCTAGTTAAACCAACTAATTAATCTAGCATTAAGGCAGTTTTGTGTCAAGTTGGGCAAAGGGTTACTGATACCAAAGCGGGTTTAACACTTATTTTTTAGGTAGATATAGACTTACTACTCGCTCAATGCCACTCAAATCCAATTCAACCTCTATTTTAGCACGAGGGAATAGACTTCGCAACAGGGTTATTGCGGCTCTGCATTGTCCCTGTCCAATCTCCAGAAGCAGGTAGCCTGTAGGGCGGAGCTTATTACTTACTTCCCGGCAAAGTTGACGTATCTTTTCAAAGCCATCCGCACCCCCATTGAGCGCTAGAATAGGTTCAAAACCCCTGGTATCTATTTCTGAATAATTAACATAGGGTAAATTGGCTACTATGAGCTCAACCTGTTCAGGCAAGGGGCTGAGCATGTCACCCTGCAGAAGATGAATTCTATTTACCACCCCATATTTTTGGCAGTTCATCAGGGCGACTTTAAGGGCAGAAGCTGAAATATCGGTGGCGTAAATTTTACTTTGGGGCAGGTTTAGAGCTAGGCTGATGGCAATAGCACCGCAGCCGGTTCCAATTTCGGCTATGGTGGGCACCTGGTGATTTCGCGCTATGCTAATAACCTTTTCTACCAATAGCTCACTTTCTGGCCGGGGGATGAGAACGGAAGGATTGACGTAGAAATCAATCCTATAGAACTCACGATGTCCGGTTATGTAAGCGGTGGGCTCGCGAGCAAGACGACGTTTGACTAGATTCCAGAAAGCTTCCTCCTGTTTGGTACTTAATTTATTGTTGAGATCTAAATATAACTGAGTTCGGCTTATGTCTAGTGCATGCCTCAGCAGCAGCTCACTTTCCAGGGAGGCATCTTCAATGTTGTTGGCAATAAGAAGCTCTCTAGCACGGCTAAGCGCCTTTTTTAGCGTCACACCGGCTGTTCCTCCAGCTGTTTTGCCTGGTCACTGGTAGCTAGAGCATCGATAAGTTCATCTAGCTCGCCTTCCAGTATTCGGGGTAGGCTACGGAGGGTTAGGCCAATGCGGTGGTCGCTAATACGGTCTTGGGGGAAGTTGTAGGTTCGTATCTTTTCCGCACGGTCACCGGTACCTACCTGTGAGCGTCGCTGCTCGGTTATTTCCTCTGTTTGTTTGTGTTGCTCTATGTCCAGAAGTCGGGCTCGGAGTACTGACATTGCCTTCGTCTTGTTTCTTAGTTGTGAGCGTTCGTCCTGGCAGGTGGTTACCAATCCTGTGGGCAGGTGGGTGATACGTACGGCAGTGGCTACCTTATTTACATTCTGCCCGCCAGCGCCACCACTGTGGAAGATATCAATTTTAAGATCATCGGAGTTGATGGCTACTTCAACCTCATCGGCTTGGGGTAGAACTGCAACCGTAGCGGTTGATGTATGAATTCTACCCGAAGATTCGGTGATTGGTACCCGCTGCACTCGGTGAACTCCCCTTTCATACTTGAGCCGGCTGAAAGCGCCCTTGCCTATTATTTCAAAGATGATTTCTTTAAAGGCACCTATGCCACTTTCATTGCTATCAATGATGTCTATTTTCCAGCCTTTGGATTGAGCGTACCGACTATACATACGGAAGAGGTCGGCAGCAAAGAGTCCGGCTTCATCACCACCAGCGCCAGCCCGGATTTCCATAATTATGTCCTTTGCGTCATTAGCATCCTTGGGCAGGAGAGCAAGCTTTAGCTCTTGGAGTAATTGCTCTTGATGTGACTCAAGACTTTCTACCTCTTGTTTAGCTAAAGCTGTCATCTCCTCGTCAAGCCCGTCATTTAGCATTGTTTTGGTCTCTTCTAGTGCCTTGGAGGTTGCTTTATATTCCTGATACTTGGTTGCTATGGGCTCAACAATGGCTCTTTCCCGAGCCAGCGTTCGCAACTTTTTTATATCAGAGACCACTTCAGGCATGGCTATTTGTTCATTTAACTCTTGGTAGCGTTTCTCCATTTGCTCTAGTCTATCACGCATGGTAATTCAACTCCCCGTAGAAAATTATAGCATGGCCGTAGATAGCGTTCAAAAATTGGGGGTATGGCGAAGCACGGCTAATTGCTAGACAGTTTAGGTATCTGCTTCTACCCGGCTCCCAGGCCATATTTTACTGGCTCCAAGTTTGCAGCCACTAATTACTATCACATTATCGCCTAAGGTGGAGCTCTCTAATATGCAGTCGGCATTTATGTGGCAATCATTGGCCAGAGCACAGCCTTTTACCACAGCTCTTGTTCCTATCCGAACATTTTGCCAGATGACAGAGTCTTCAATAACAGCCCCTGCCTGGATGGTACAATCAGGGCCGATAATCACCGGCCCAGTTAACATGACATCTGATTCGATATTGCAGTTATTGCCGATAATTACCGGTCCGTTTATTTGGACTGTAGGGTGAACGTAGCTTTGTTCTCCAATCAACTTCCCCGAAGGAGACGTGTAGAGGTTACTTCTACCACTTAAGAGGTCTCGGTGAAGCTGAAGGTATTTTTCTGGTGTGCCCGTATCCATCCAGTAGGTAGTGTAATCGTAACCCCAGGCTGAGATTTCCTCATTTTCAGGTAAGGTGGCAAAGAATTCATGCTCAATGCTAAATTTGACCTGTGGTGGAATGCAAGTTAGGACGTCCGGCTCGAAAATATAGGTACCGGCGTTTATAAAATTTGCAGTAACCTCATCCGGCTCTGGTTTTTCCATAAAGCGAGTTATTTTACCGTGGATATCAGTTTCTATCAGGCCGTAGCTAGTAGGGTCATCCACCGGGATTCGAGCTATGGTTACTTTGGCTTTTCTACTCTGGTGAAAATACATCATGTCGGTAATATCCAGGTCGGTAATAATGTCGCCATTTAGCACTAGAAAAGTCTCATCCAGGTAGTTTTCTGCATTTTTCACTGCGCCACCAGTTCCCAGGGGGGTATCTTCTATTGAATAGTGAATCTTGATACCAAACTGACTGCCATCTCCGAAATAGCCTTCTATGGCTTGCTGACGTTGGCTTGACGCTAGGACTATCTCTATTACCTGATGCTGGCTGAGATGATGTATAACGTGTTCTAAGAATGGCGTGTTAAGCACCGGAACCATAGCTTTGGGGATGTTACAGGTTAGGGGGCGGAGTCGGGTTGCTTCGCCGCCTGTTAGGATAATTGCTTTCATAGCTCTTTTAATCCTCGCTTACTGTCAGCACTCTATTTATATCTATATTTTGATTTTACCACAAATCTTGGCGGTTTTCGTTTCTATTGATTTCACAGTATAAATCTTTTACAATACCAGCAAAAGTTCTTAAGGGCATCATATATGATTAATGATGTAATTATCATTTCTACCGCCTTAATTTGTGCCTATTTAATTGGTTCCTTTCCTTCAGCCTACATAGCAGGTCGTTTCAGGAGAGGGATAGACATTCGTGAGGTAGGCAGCCGAAATGTGGGCGCCATGAATGTCTTCTATAAAGTAGGATTTGTAACAGGTCTGCTGGTTCTGGCGGTAGATGTAGGTAAGGGTGCTGCCGCGGTTGCTCTAGCCCGCTGGCTGGGGGTACCAATGATAGCCGAACTGTTTGCCGGCGTGGCAGCCGTAGTTGGTCATGGCTTTCCGGTATGGCTTAAATTCCGTGGCGGCAGGGGAGGAGCCACCTGTATCGGTATCCTTATCTTTCTAATGCCCTGGGGCATTCCTATCTACCTGGCCATATTTGGGATTG
>Ga0114922_10006383_pt1 | contig 10831 bp, 13 predicted proteins | sample AartaG_FD_100975 | JGI IMG/M metagenome (GOLD analysis project Ga0114922, IMG submission 100975) | Deep subsurface microbial communities from Aarhus Bay to uncover new lineages of life (NeLLi) - Aarhus_00045 metaG | ecosystem: Environmental > Aquatic > Marine > Oceanic > Sediment | place...
TAAATAATTAGAATCATCGGTAAAATATAAAAATAGTATTCACCTAATAGAAAATTTCTTGGTGTGAATCAATTTTAATATGCAAAATCTTGTTTATCATAATTTTATGTTTAAATATAAAAAAAAGAAAATTAAGTGGTGTTCTTGTAAAGAGTATCAATTTAGAGTACTCGTACAATAAACACCAATTTATGGTACGCTACCGACTTCACCAGGCATTTTAATCACTCTCTTAAATATTGAAAAATAATAAACATATTTTTCTCATTTATAATTCGTATACTTTTTCCCGTTTTTTCTTCACGCATCAATGTTAATTCAATTTGATTATTTAAACCACGAAAATGTAGCAGGAGATTTTTTTATAAATAAAGTTATATCATAACAATTTAAAAACCTCAGATCTTTATTATTTTAATAAAAAATATGTTAGTAGGTATTGGGTATGATAGAGAATTTGTAATCGTATTATTGGCTAAAAATGCTTATTTAGTTATAGCTGGTATTAATATAATTATAAAATAAGATTAAAATTTTGAATTTTTAGTGAGTAATTTTATAACAAATTAGAAGGTAAGATCGGATTAACCAAAAGATTTCGAAAACGTTTAACTGAAGGGAATTCCCCATATTTCTTTTTTATGATATTCATTCCGAGGTTATATGTAAAAGCATTTTTTGAGTATACTGGATCATTAAGTCTTTTTATTTGATTTCTCAGGTCATCTTCACCAAATATCTCATAATTTCTACCATAGCTAAATACTTCCTCATCTGTGTAATTATCAATAAGAGCATGATAAGCGAAATTATACCAAAAAAGGTTAAGCTTATTTCTTACTTTATTTTGCGCAATTATGGTTTCTAAGGAATCCTCTTTTGATGTATCTAGACAAAATTCGTTTAACCCGATTTCTGCTTGTTCTCGATAAGAAAAAAGCACATTGAGAGCAATATCTGCTATACCTTCACTAATTACTATTTTAGGTGAATTAAGTAGTAAAATTGAGTGTTCAAATTGATTTAACTCTCGATATAAAAACCTTTCTTTAACAGAAAACTCCGTGTGATGTCCCGGATATCCTTCGTGAGCAGAATACATCAGTAAAACAGTCCAATACATATCAAATTTAGGATTAACCTCGAGTCGGCTATTATAATTACCTAAATACCATTCATAACAAGCCCATTTTATCTTGTCATCGTTTTTTTCTTGGGTTAAATCTAGTAAAATTTGCTCGTTTTCAGGTAAAAGGTTAATAAACAACTCCTTTGTTCGCTTCTTTGTGATTTCAAGAGCTCTTTTAAAAAACTTAAAAACATTTTCTTCAGGTACTCTTCGTATTACTCTTAATTCAGTTAAACGATCATCTAAACTTCCAAGACCTTTGTATGCCTTTTCATATTCATTTTTTAAATTTTTTAATTCTGATTCATTGGCGGGTCGTAAATCTACATCATAAAGGTTTAAAAACTGATCTTCTATTGAAATCTCGAGTCCATTTAGCAATTCTATTGAAGTTCTCATTGCCGTAAGCATTTTTTCTAAGTACAGTTCACGTTTGATATCATAACCTTGAAAGTCTAATTCATTTAATAAGTTGTTTAATGTAATTAGTAATTTCCTTGGGGCTAATTTTTCTTCATTGTTGACAATTTGGCGAAGTTTCTCTGGGCCGTAATAAAAATCAACATAACCCTTGATATGTTTATCAATACGGAGGGCAGAAAGTAAATATTCTTCTCCAAACTTTGATATTTTTTTCATTTTTTAACAATTTTTATGATAGGTCAGAGTAAAGCAATTCACAACTTTACAAGTATTTCTAAATGTTATTAATGTTTTTATAAAAAATAAAAATTAAATAGTTGATAACTATTAAAGAAAAGTTTAAGTGGGAAAGGGGGGCTTCGAACCCCCGACCTCACGGTTATCAGCCGTGCGCTATACCAGGCTAAGCCATTGAAGAGATTTTTCGATTTTAAAAATCCTCTCTCCCAAACCTGCATTCCCTTTAATGATCGAACTAGATAAAATAAAATTTTTTATAATCGTCGATTTAATTAATAACTTTTATAGTTTATAGCTAAAAAATTTTTTGAAATTTTGGGATAACGCTTAAGATAAAAAATTATCCAAAGAATATTTGATTCGGTATGGTTCTTTTTCACCTAAAGGATCATATCGAACGAAAGGATCGTATTTCAGACATATATTATCAACACCAAATATTTCTTGTACTTGGTTATTAAATTGTGAGATTATTTCCTTAATTACTTCCTTTTGATTTTTTAATAATTTCCTTCGATTAAAACCATCTTTCTCCTTTAATCGGATCATTATTATTTTATTTTTAAAAGAGATAATATTTTTAACTGTATCTCTTGCTTTAATTGTAGCGAGATCCTGTAATTTAACCAAAATAATTTCTAATGAGCTATCTTGTATGGTTCTTTTAACGCCTATATTGAAAAATTCTTTTTGAACTTGAGATTTTTTATTAAATGTCTTTCTGATATCAATTTTAACTTCTTTGTAGAATGATTCTAATTCTAAATATGTTTCTAACTCGTCAAGCAAAACTTGAAATAATTGATTTATACTTTGAAGAGATAAAGTTCCTGTTAATTTTTTAACCACTTCTAAATACATTGATCTTGGCATGTTTCACCTATCTATAGTCTTGTCAATTAAATTCTAGAGAAAGGATTATTAATTATTTATCTTTTTTCAAAAATTTTTGGGGGGTTTAAAAATGTTTTAGTAGAAAAAAGATTGCACAAATTTACAATATAAAGTGAATAATATTGAAGAAACTAAATAAATTTACAATAATCTTAGCTTTAATTACAGCATTTTCTTTATGGTTCCTATTTTCTACTTCTGTTTTAGCAAATTTTGGTGGCGGAGAAGGAAATCCGTAATTAGTTACTGTTAATGAAGCTAAGAATATATTTAATATTTTTTCTTGGTTACCTTTTTGAATGGGAGTTTAAAGAGCAAAAGAGATATCTTAAGAAGAATTTAATAATTCCTCATTTAATTGAAGCCTTAAAATTTAATAGGTTAAAGAGTGTATTTTCTTATTATAAGTCTCATTAGTGGTTTTATTGTCGAAAATTTTAAACTATTCAATTATAGGGTTAGAAGATTATCTAATCAGTTTTGAAAGTTATTGTTCACCATGTGATATTCAAAAATTTTGCAAGTACGGAAAAGCGGAGCCTTTTACGATAACTATAAATTGTGGAGATTTAAATCGAGCTAAGGAAAAAATCAAATTTGACCAGCTACAAAAGCTTCAAAAAAAAGAGGATGTTTCCATTACTTACGAAGAGTTAATAAAAAAAGTTAAGATAAATGTGCAAAATATATTTAGTCAAATATGGAAAGATAAAGTTAAAGCTCATAAGGAAGAAATACGATGCTTAGATACTAATAAAGTAGATTCAATGCTCGTAACTCAGCAGGGTCAAGATTGGTGGCAAGATTTTAATACCACAATGAAAGAAATAAACCATGAATGCGAAAAAATAATGTGAACTGTTATTTACGATTGAGAAAGTGATTTACTAACTAATTCTTTTGAATTTGATTTTTCAACATAAAATGTGTAGTTTTTTTATATTAAGTTTAAAATAAATATAAGATGGAAATATCGAATCTCGATGATTCAATAATAGATGTTATAAATTTCTTTGAGAACTTTTGCATCGCATTTAATCACTTTGCTCATATTTACTTCATAATTTTAAAATATATTTTTGTTATCGTACTAGTTGGGTGTGGTATTTTAACATTCCTAAAAGCTAGAGGTATATATTTCAAATCTAGAGCATTTTCTAAAGAAAAAGATGAAACCAAAACTGATCTGCTTACTAAACCGCGATTAGTAGTAGGTACTGTTTACATTGTAATGGGTTCTGGGATACTTTTCAATTATTTGACATATTTTTTGATATGGCTTTTGGATCCAATTCCAGATCGCCTAATTTTTACATTTTTTAGCCTTGAGGAAATAGATCCTTTAGCATTAAATAGAATAAGCAACCTCAATCTGGCTATTTATCCACACGAAAAAACAATCTACTATTGTATTGCTATAGCGTCATTTGTCAGTACAGTTCACATTTTCTTCTCGATCTACTTGTTTTTAAATAAAGTAGAAAAACCCAGAAGGACATTTATATGGTTAACATTTAAACTTTCAGGAGGTATCTTATTTGGATTTACTACATTCATGCCGTTTATGCTGTAATATATTATGATAGGTCTCTAGGTTTGATCATAAGATTTATATATCCAAGTTGTATATAATTATGTTGCATTCAATTAATAAATCGATTTCAGTCACAAGAATTTAGATTTATTGTTTTTTTACACGATTTTCAGTTAGTTTACACGGGAATTTAGAAAGTTTCACAGTTAGGTAAGTTCAAATTTTTAAAGAGGTTTCTAAAATGGAAATAAAATCTGAAGTTAGTAATTTATCAAATTTATGCCCAGAATGTGAAGGTAATACAATTTCAGTTCAAGAAAAAGGAGAAATTGTATGCCGACAATGTGGGTTAGTCATAAGCGAAAGAATTGTAGATGTGTCTCATAGCGATAAGAGAGCATTTACGAAGCAAGAAAAAGAAAGGAGAGAAAGAACGGGTTCTCCAATTTCAATTCTATTACCGGATATGGGTCTAAGCACGGTTATTGATAAAAATAATATCCAAAGCCCTGATCTAAAAAGAGCTGCAAAATGGAATTCTCGGATGACTTGGGATAAACGCAATATGCTAATTGCAACTACAGAATTAAAAAGAATAGGTAGCAACTTAAATCTACCGATTCACGTAAAAAAGACAGCTATTAGATTATATATAGAGGCGTTTAAGAAAAAACTATTACGTGGTAGGTCTATTAATGGGATGGTTGCTGCATGTTTATATTTCGCATGTAGAGAGAGGAAAATCCCAAGAACGCTTCAAGAAATATTAGATCAAACGTCTGTTAATGCAAAAAATGTAAGGAGATGTTACAGAACAATAATTCGAGAATTAAATTTAAAAGCCCCATCGACAAATCCCATTTCACTAATCCCAAGATTTGTTGCTGAATTAAGTTTAGATGCGGAAACTGAAAAAACTACAATAAATATTCTCCAATCATTTGTTTCTAAGTATTCAACAAGTGGAAAAGATCCAAAGGGTTTGTGTGCAGGAGCGTTATATTTGGTAAGTAAGAAGAGAGACAAAAGAATCTCTCAAAAAGAAATTGCTAATGTTGTAGGCGTTACAGAAGTAACTCTTCGCTCAAGATATAAAGAATTGGTAAATAAATTAAATATAGAAATATAATTTTTTTTTTAGATTTCTTTTTTTAAAAGTAGCTTTATAAAATCTGGTAATGTTAATAAGTAACTCTGAGCATTGGGTAATTGTTCTTTTATCTTCATGAATAACTCAGAATAGTGCTCTGCTCTATCTTTTTGCTTTAGAACTTCGTTTCGAGATTGTTCTCTGATTGGTTCAACAGGTATTCCTCGCAATACAGATCTGGCAGGAATTACTAAGCCAGGAGGAACTTGACTATTTTTTACTATGATAGAGCCTTCTCCTATTGAACATTCTTCATATATTAGAGTACCCTCCATAATTTGGACATAATCTTCCATAAAACATCCCAGTAGAGTTACTCCCGATTCTATGATACAATAGCGACCAATATTAATCGAGCTTTTTTGGGAACGTGTAAACATCATAACACCGTTAAATATGGTTGTATACTCGCTAATGTTAATTTTTGAGTTTTCAGCACGAATTATACAACCAGGCCATATAATTGCGTTATCATTGACAGTGACATCTCCAATTAAAGTTGCTAGTGGAGATACATAGCAATTACTGCTAATAGTTGGACTTCTTCCGTTATATTCAAGCAATACCATTAATTACTTCACTTTAATTTTTATTTTTAAACTACCATGATGGTAAAATTTATACCATTTAAATTTAATTTAATTATCTTCTACTAATAATATCTTTACCTCGACTGAAATTATTACATTCTAAATAGTGTAAAAAATGCAATAAATCAGTTTATGCAAAAATTTGAATAGGATTTTTTGTTTCGAAAAAGTAGAAATCATCGCGTGGGAATTCTAAGCTAAGGAGATTATGCATTTTTTTCAACGCAATTGTGTTACAATTGTAAAGTGATATTCCAATTAAGTTTAAACCCGTGTCCTTTGCATAGTTAGCTATGTTATAATCAAAATTTCCAGAAATAAAGCAATCACACCCGTTCTTTAAAGCTTTTTTTAAATATTTCAAATCCACTGCTTCTGTTCCTACAACACAAATCTTATTGACTTCCGATTTTGATTCACCAACAAATAATATCTTATCTGTGGTGAAATTCGATTTAATCCTTTTTAATAAATTTTCTATAGTTAGTGTCTTTTCAAGCTGCGAATAAGAGTTTGGAAGACAAATCCTCCCTAGAGGAACCTTTTCGCTTCTATCATTCTTAATATTTAGCGGTTTTTCTAACTTCAAATATAGGGATTCCATTATAGTATCGGAAATTCCTCCTTCTGCAGCTATAAAAGAAGAATTTAAAATAAACACTAATATCGGATATTTTGAGAGTAATGTTAACTTATTTATGAGGAGTTGGTTAAAATTTGTAATCGGATCCTTTGTAAGACCATGCAAAGAAATGATAAGGTTAATTTTATTTCTGATTGCATAATGGATTGATTCCAGATTCAAATCTACTGTGAACATTAGTCTTTTTATGTGTTTTTTATTATCAACTTGACCGTAGTATAAACCATAGAATTCGGAATTAAATTGGAATATTCTCGGAGATAATTTATTTTCAATTAATGATTTAATCTCGTCATAAAACATATATATCATAATCCTGTTAGGTATTAATTGAGAAAAAAACTAACTACAAAAATTAAAAGGCTGTGAAAGTTTTTTTAAAAATTAAGATTCCTTGTATTTATATGAAATTGATTATTAGAAGGTGAAAAGATTTGTTAAAAGATGAAGATTGTATTTTTTGTCAAATAGCAGATAAAAAAATTCCCTCTCAAATTCTATTCGAAAACGACACTAACTTAGCTTTTTTAGATATTTTTCCTATTTCAAATGGTCATACAATTGTCATTCCTAAAAATCATTATAATAATTTAGAGGATATTCCTAGCGGTGAATTAACTGATTTATTTAAGGTCGTAAAAAATCTATCTAACAAAATCTATGAGAAGTTAGAAATTGATGGATATAATATTTTACAAAACAATTTTAGCGCTGCTGGTCAAATTATTAATCACTTTCACGTCCACATAATTCCTAGAAGAAGAGAAGACGGAAAATTCCAGTTATTAATTCCTAGAGAACAATCAAAAGAAGAAGAGCTCAAGAAAACACTGAAAACTATTACAGAGTAAAAAAGATAATTTTTAAGTTTAGTTTATAAGGATATTCTGAGATAGGTATTTAAAACAGAAAACCTAAATCATGATAAAATGGAATTCCATTAGAAAGAGTAGCAAAAAGTTTAAAGAGAAAGTTAAGGAATTCTTTGTAGATGAATATGGGGGCAACCTCGTTGAATATGCATTATTAATTGGATTAGCTTTGTTCATTTTTTTTATAATTGTTGGTGTTATGACCTCCCTATTAGATTGGCCATTAGACTTAGCAAATAATTTTTTAGAAGGTTTTGGTGCTTAATTTTAATGAAATTTATCTTTCCTTAGTGTATAGTGGAACAAAATGAATTATAAATTAGAACATACTAATCAGAGTTCTTAATAACTAAATTTTCTACAATTCTAATATGATATTTTTCAGCCCAAATATGGATATTTTCTAAGACATGTTTCTTATCAACTTGCAAAAAATCAACAAACTCATTAAAGGGTATCTTGTTAACTCCCTTGAATAGGTTATTAATTTTGTCGTTAATGATTGTATTATCAGGTGGGAATAATTCTCTCTTTTTTGCTTTCATTTTTTCTATTACATCATCAAACTTCCCATAATCAAAAAAATGTTCTACAATTCGACTTATTACAGAAGCAGGTGTGCTCCCAAATACACCTACTAATTCTTTTACTTGATTCATACTTATTTTACTTAAAGTAACTGTTGTTCTTGTTGTTTCAGTCATGCTGATGTTTTTTGTAGTTTATTTCACAAATATAAAATAATTTTGTCGTTTTTAAGTTTATGTTTATTGATGATAATAACGCATAAATAAGCATCTTTATATAAAATTTGATACTATAATATATCATAGAACTAGGTATTGGTTCTTTAGTTAAAATGTCGATAAATTGTCGTTAAAAAAAATTGACTAATACAAAAGCTAAATTTTTTGGAGGAATAAATTATGGCTAATAGAGTAGTAATTAAAAATGAAATAAATCCAAAAGAGTATTTAACTCCGATTCAATATAATTTAATAAAAAAACTTCAAGACATTGGACCTTCGACCCGTAGAGATCTAGTTAGAGTTCTAAATAGTCCAAGAACAACTATCTATGATAACCTGCTTAAGCTTCAAAAGAGAAGACTTATTGAAAAATTTACTCGAAACAGTGGAATGAGAGGTAGACCTTTAGTTTTTTGGAAATTGAAAGATTAATATTTAAATTCTTCTTTTTTTAAATTTTTATTATTTTATTAACAAAATATTAGAAACCCCAAAATTTCCATTGCAATTTATAATAAAATTGTGTAAAAAAAAATTTATGTATACATAATAAAATAGGGCCCAGTTTTAAATTATTTGGAGATATTTAAATTATCTTATTAATCTTTTAATTTCATTTTATTATTAAATAAAAAATCTAAATTTCCAGTGGAAAAAAAGGAGTAAACAGCTTTAATAAAAAAAACTAAATTTCTTCACATTTCATTTAGGAATATAATAGTATTCGTTAATTCTTTTCTGATACTCATCTTTTGTACTACCAATCTTATTAACCCGAGGACGTTTTGTTAATTTTTCTCTTCTAAAAGTAATTCCCATTATTTTTAAAAATAAATTAAAACCGTCTCGTAAGTTTAAAGGGGCCAATGCTTTTCCTTCTATACCAGGAGTTCCTTCAAAGACTAAAATAGAATCCGCTATAAAGTCTTGTGTGATTATATCGTGTTCTACTACAAAAGCCGATTTTTTTAATTCCTCAATAGATTTCCTCAATAATTGAGCTACTGTTAATCGCATTTCAATATCTAAAAAAGCAGATGGTTCATCTAACAAATATATATCAGCTTCTGTTGATAAACAGTTAGCTATAGCTGTTCTTTGCAGTTCTCCTCCACTTAACTCGGATATTTTTCGTTCTTTTATATTCTCTAATTTAAGACTGTTAACCAAGCGCTTTTTATACGACTGACTTAGAAATGGAGCCATCTTAATTTGATTAATAATGCTAGAAACTAAGTTAGATTCTGGCATTTTAATATACTGAGGTTTTAATGATACTTTTAGTTTAGACCGGGGAGTTACTTCATTTTCTAAACTAATTTCATTATCAGATTTAATTTTGTTAGCTATTAAATCGATGAAGGTAGATTTACCAATTCCATTAGGGCCTAAAATACCTAGTATCTCTCCTGCATGAACCTCACTACCAGTTACACTAAGATGGAAGTCCCCTAATGTTTTTTCTAAATTTTCATAGGAAAAAGTGCTAGCACCAATGTCAAATAAGGAATCAATAGGAGGTCTTTCGTGAAATAAAATAGGTTCATCTCTAATCCTAACATTTTCGTCTTTAATATATCCATTTAAATAAATATTTATCCCAACTCTAACACCTTGAGGATGGGAAATAATTCCATAGACTCCTGGAGCGCCATAGAATAAAGAAATGTAATCACTTAAGTAATCTAATATTGCTAAGTCATGTTCAACAACGATAACAGTCTTATTGCTATCTGTGAGCGACCTAATTAATTTTGCCATGTTAATTCTCTCGCTAACATCCAAATAAGAGCTAGGTTCATCAATGAGGTAAACATCCGCGTTTTTGAGGTATGCAGCTGCAATCGCTACTCTTTGAACCTCACCACCGGATAAAACAGAGAGATCTCTATCTAAAATTTCTTTGAGGTTTAGATCTTCAATTATTTTATCTAAACGATCACCTGTGTCATTTTTTTTTAACAAATCATAAACTTTACCTGATACATGCTTAGGGATAAGAGTAATATCTTGAGGTTTATAAACGACACTCAGCTTATTGCTAAACATATCTATAAAATATTGTTGTAATTCTGAACCCTTAAAAAAATTAATAATCGCGTCATTATCAGGTGTGTTATTATTAAACTTCCCAAGATTCATTTTCAATTCCCCTGATAATATAGAAAGCATTGTGCTTTTTCCTATACCATTTTGTCCTATTAAACCCAACACTTTCCCCTTCTTAGGGATCGCCATTCTGAATAAAGAAAACTGATCTGGACCATACCGATAAGTTATTTGATTTTGTAAAGGATCGGGTAAATTAACAATATTTATCGCTTTAAAGGGGCATTTTTTTATGCAAATTCCACATCCCGTGCATAAACTTTCAATAATTTCGACAGATTTTCCATTTGGACTCAAATGTATTGTTTTATCTCCCGTTCTAACTTTTGGGCAATATTTAATACATGGTTTTTCCCCAAATGGGCTACATTTATCAGGTTTACATCGATCTTTATTAAGAACAGCGATTCTCAAAACTCTCTCACCACTTTTTAAAATGTAAAATCATAAATAATTTTTATCATTTACTCTGCTAAGGTTTTTTTAATTAGTGAAAAA
>Ga0114922_10006384_pt1 | contig 10831 bp, 14 predicted proteins | sample AartaG_FD_100975 | JGI IMG/M metagenome (GOLD analysis project Ga0114922, IMG submission 100975) | Deep subsurface microbial communities from Aarhus Bay to uncover new lineages of life (NeLLi) - Aarhus_00045 metaG | ecosystem: Environmental > Aquatic > Marine > Oceanic > Sediment | place...
TAACGTGCCTGTCTGATGTTACCACTTCATCCAGACAATACCATATTCTTATGGTACATCTTAATTGTATCAGACCATGATTCCAATGTCAAGCCCCAGCTGGTTCTTGAATCTTAATTCTGGTTATATGATTCATGTAACTAGATTCATGACATTTGATTCATGTATTCTGATTCATGTTATAGTTGTCATGGAACACTTGTACCACATGGTGCTTCATATAGTGATTGTTCTTATAAGAATGGTTCTTATGTGACTCATAATATGTCTTATGTGACGAATCGCCCAGATGTTTGCAGTGGCCAGAAGTAGCATGGGACTATGTCATATAAGAACAAAGGCCACCCCATACGGTCACCTATGTTTAGCAATGAGTATATTATACTATCCTCATACGGAGATTTCACTTTTGGGAAAGTTGATTCTTAACCCAGTTGCACCTCTTACAGTCGCATGGGCTGTAGTGAGGACAGCATGAGTTGGCACTATGACACTTCAAGCTAGCCCTAAATCCTAGTAGACACTTGGGCCTGAAGTACGGCCAGCCAGTTGTAGTGTAGTGCTTGCATAGTTCAATCATGCCAGCTTCTTAACCAAGCATGAGTAAATGGGTTGTGGCTGCTTGGACCTCTGCAAGAGCAGTTTGGACCAGTTCCAATCTATCATGTGCCCCAGCAAATCCTAAATATTTGTCCTTAGCCTTTTCATTTAGCAGTTCCATAAGATTACCCTCAACTCCACACAGAACATCTATTATTGCCTTTGTAGTTACTTCCATGCTACCTCCTTTCTAACGATTATCGCCGCTACCATGCACCTTGTCTCGCTCAGCACGGTCTTGCAGCTTATTGAGATTAAGCTCAGCAATAGTACTAAGGTTCACTCCAAGCTCAGATGCTAGGCTAGCTACATACCATAGGACATCACCAAGCTCCTTACTTATACTGTCTAGGCTGATGATACCAAGTAGGCCATTATGGTCTCGATATACCTTCTTTACCTTCTCAGCTACCTCACCAGCCTCGCCTGCTAGTCCTAGTGCAGGATACCATAAGTTGTTGCCGAGGTCAGGATATATAGCAGTCTTTCTAGCCTCTACCTGATACTTGTCAAAGTCAAGCAGTTCGCTCATAAGTCACCTTCTTCTCCTATATACAAGAAACTCAACAAGCAGGACTAGTGCTACAATTACCAGCCCCAAAGCAATTCCTACCGAAAGTGCAGTTATAGGGTCAGTCAAGATTTCTTCCATAATCTCTATCTCCCATTATCTCTAGCACCTTCGCCAGAAACTCACCGTTACTGGGATTCTCCTGCTTGACCTTCCATATGCTCTGTAGTTTGGACACTATTACCTTAGCTGCCTGGTGCTTATCTAGGAACTTGCAGTAGCCTTGTTGAGGACCAATAACATCAATTAGCTTATCCAGCTCCCTAGCATTATCATAGCCAGTAGGTAGCCATATATGCTGGTGACAGTTCTGACACTTAAACAGCTCACCGACACTAACTCTATGTGTAGCAATAAGGTAATGTGGCTGGTGGTCCTGGCAGAAGTCCCCTATCCACTTAATTCCCAGCTCGGAGGCACTCCGCCAACTTTTGCTATTTGTTCCTTTAGCTCCTGTATCTGGCTTCCCAGCTTTATTATTGCGGCTACGTCTTCCTCGTTTTGACACCTTAGTGGCAGTTCCATGTAGAATCTCAGCTTCTGCACTAATCGGGCTCGCTGGCGTAGTATCTTCAGCCGTGCCTCTTTCTGTTCCTTTGTTAACTGTAGTTGCCTCCTTCCTCTTGTCTCTACTACTGGATGAGTAGACAGGTAGTCTAGGCCTGCTGCCAACCAGCAGTTTACTCGGTCTTCCTCGTTTCCGAGAAGGTCTATTATTACTTTTTGGGCGTGCCATCGAAAGTTCTTTACCCATCTTCTTGCTTCACCTCCTTCCTTGGAGGATCTCCATAGCCTGCCAAAGACTGCTATATCCCCTGGCTTTATAGGCTCTCCGCAGTGAGCACACTTTACAGTCTTACGGCAGTAGGCTAGCCATACATCCATTACTTACCCACACTTACTGAACCCACAGGAAGTGCATATCTTGCACCCCTCCAGCGATTGCAGCTGACTACCGCAGTCAGGGCAAGCCTCAGCTATAACAGTTTCTACCCTGTCCGTAGTAGGGTCCTGGCAGGCAGGATAGTACTTCTGATGTATCATCAGTTCTTTGGCAGTTAAGTTATATCTACCACATCTTGTACATTTCATAATATAACATTATATCACACCAGTAACTGTTTGTCAACTCCCTTAATGCTTCAGGATAAACAAATAAACCATGTAGCATTATCCTTGACATAACCCAGCAACAGTGATATACTTGTATCATGGCAGATGACCGACCACTGCTACCCACTACTGATAACCCTAAGCAAGTATCTATCGCCACTACACTAATACCTTGGCGAAAAGATGATGATAGAGCAAGATTCATGGGGTATCTTGCCTGTGGCTTTGATTCAGACGAGGCGCTCTACGTACTTGGCCGAAAGGTAGAATGGCTGGAGGAGCAGCGGCAGGATGAGATCTTTAGTGCTATTGAACTTAAGGTTCCTGAAATAAGGAAGGAGCTTAGCAAGGAATATATAGAGCTAGACTTCTTCCGCAACTTCAGGTTAGTATTAGAGAAGGACTTCCGCATACTAGACAAATCTGTCAGGGAGGAAGCACTCGGTAAGCAGGACCATGAGTATCTCCTCAAGCTGCGGTCAGCTTACAGCCCACAGCAACTAGCAGTTCTTGAGCAAGTTATGAAAGGCACAGGGTCTGACAACTTTAACTTTGCTCGCTGGGTATCAGACAATCAGGCTAAGATTCGGGAGGTTAGCCGAACAACTGACAAGATAACTTTCAACGATGGCCAAAGCAAGGAAAGCACGAGTCATATCGAACAAGGCTAAGCAGGCCTCTCGCCGTAACATCATAAGAGCACAGAGGTCTAGGATAGGCCGCAGAGAGCCTAGGAGTGTAGGCAGGGAGATGAGGAAGCGGCAAAGGATGAGTAAGCCAGGCATGAGAACCAGGATGCCAGTGCGGGTGAGAAGGAGAAGTAGGTAGTGGTTCCTATCGAAGCAATATGTAGCCTGGGTGTAGGTGGAGTGTTCGGGCTAGTAGTGTTTCTGATGTATAGGAGGGACAGGAGATCCAGTGAGTGCCAGCTTCGACAGGACAGAACATTTATGGAGGACAGATTGAATAGGATTATTGACCGAGACCAAGTGACTCGAGAGATGCATACTAAGGCACTTGAGGAGCTTACCACTCTTTTAAGAAGACTAAATGGGAGGATAAAGTAATGGCAACAAAGAGCAGCGCACCAAAGGCAAGACCATGCCCAGGCAGTAAAATCCGTAGTGGAGGTAGAGGAAGAGGACTAGGCATAGGAAAAGGTAAAGGCCCTATAGGCAGAATGCGAAAAGGAAGGTAATGCAGCAGACCGACCAGAGCGAGGCTCTCGAGGCCTTATTCTCTGACCGCCGACTCATGATGGAGTCGATGCTACAGATAGAGAATAAGGAGCGTCAGCTTGTACCGTTCCTACTGAACCCTATCCAAGCTGATATGCTGGATAACTCTGGCTATCGAGATGTCTATGTTAAGCCAGCGTCAGTAGGAGCAACATCCTTCCATCTGGCTGACTTCTACCTTGACAACATAACTTTGAGCGGAACAGTATCAGTCATTATCAGCTACGATGAGACAAGCGCTAGACGACTAATCATCAAGGCTAAACGCTTCCATCAGTTCCTATCTAAGAAAATCCCCTCTATTCCTAAGCTTGAACACAAGGGAGCTGAGGAGTTAACTTGGGAGGATAGGGATACCAGATTCTATTCTATCATGTATATATTCACCTCCAGAAGTTACACTCTGGGAAGAGGTGAGCCAATACATAATCTACTATTAGATGAGTATGGCTTCTGGGTGGCTGGCACTCATGAGCAGGTGTTTGCTTCTGCTGTCCAGCGTGTACCGTTGAAGTTAGGGACTAAGGTTAAGGTCCTCTCAACTCCTAATGGTGAGGACAATCCTTTCTGTGAGATGTATCGAGCATCTAAGGAAGGGACAATAGTTGGGCAGTCAGTTTACAAGAACCACTTCTATCCTTGGTTCATTCATCCTGAGTATATCATGTATGCTGCTGACCCATTCTGCCTAGACGGAGATGACATAGACCCACTGCCAAACATAAAGTCAGATGAAGTGCTATTGATGAAGCAACTGATGCATACTTATGGCTTTGATGAGATGGATGCTATGGCTAAACTTCGCTGGAGGAGATATAAGAAGGCAGAGATAGCCAGTATGAGACGGAGTGGGGATACTGTACTCCTGTTTGAGCAGGAGTTCCCTGAAGATGATGAGACGTGCTTCCTTGTTGCAGGAGACCAAGCTTACAGCTCAGACATTATAACTGACAAGATTCGGCAGTGTATTCCATCTCCAAAGGTCAAGAACATAGTCAATCCTAAGAATGGTACCTCGGCTGAGCTAGAGATATGGCAGGACGTTGAGGAAGGACTCAGTTATATCATATCCATAGACCCAGGCAAAGGTAAGACATCTGAATCTGTAGGCCATGTCTGGCACTTTGAAGACAGCTACCAGGATAAGGAAGGCAAAGACATTCCTCCTATCATGCGACACTGCGCTACACTAGCAGGCTTCTATGATGAGTGGGAGATGGCTGAGTACATGAAGGTGGTAGGATACTACTACAATGGAGCAGTCATAGCACCTGAGGACAATCTAGACATAGTCAGCCATCTGCGAGATTATCCTGATCTCTACTGGCGTGAGGATGTCAGAACAGGTAGAATGGGTAAGGCTATAGGCTGGCAGACTAACCTATCTACCAAACCTTACATGGTAACTGAACTTAATCGTCACCTTGAGCATATTGACTGTCAGGATATGCGCTTCTGGAGCCAGTGCAAGAATATACGGCGTAATTCTATGATTAAGAGTGGTATCTTGGTAGTTGGTGCTGACGACCACCATGATACAGGAGCAATAGCAGTTGTGTGCAGAGATTCTCAGCCAGTCCATCGAGGCTATGTAGGCTCAGCAGGCTGGCCTGATAACTGGTAAAAGGAGGGAACATGAACAGTAGACTAAGAGAACTTGCAAATGCCTTTCGCTCACTGGTAGATGCCTGTGCTCCAGTAAAGCAGGCTTGGAAGGTGAAGTACCTGAAGAAGGTACCGACTGGACTGAAGTATCGTGGCAAGGAAACTTATGAAGGGAAGTGGACAGTTGAGGTTGTAGCTGCCTTCAATAGAGAGGAAGCTGCAGAGATTGTAGATCCTAAGCTACGGCCTGGATACAACTGTCTAGTCACCAAAGTAATGCCAGGAGAGGTAGAAGAATATGATGGTATGGAGGTAATGGAGTAATGGACTGGATAATCTTTGGTAGTCTATTTGCTGGCTGCTTCATGCGGACTATTATCCCATTTCTAAAGAAAAAGAAGAAGGCAGCAGAATCTGGTCAGCCTATCAAGTGGGATAACACCTACACTGTAACCCTACTGTTTGGGCTGGCTGTCTCACTGGTAGTATCCTTTATATCCTACCCGAGTATAGGCGAAGCAACTGTTCCAGTAGCCTTTGGCTTTGGCTGGGCAAGTCAGGATATAATAAACAAGGTGACATCATGAGTTGGTTAAAGAAGATAGGATTCATTAACTTTCTAATTAAGACGATAGGACCAGATGGTATATTCTCTTCAGGACAGGAAGGCCATGCTTTCCTTATAGGCATAAGCGAGACAATAGCCTTCTGGCGTCCTTATCACCCAGTACCACATGACTATGTAGCTAATGGTAGTCCCTTCAAAGAGTACCACTACTATAAGTTTGGCCGAGCTTGCGGTGTATTGTTCTGGCTATGGTGTATTGCTCCTGTAACTATAATAATCCTAAAGGCTGTGTGGTAGGCAACTGTGCCTGCTCTGAATGGTGCGAGCAATTAGATCATAATGACCCTCTATGTATGGAGTGCCAGAAGATGGCAGAGAATATTGGCGAAATCTATACTAGTAGCGTTGACCGCTGGTGTGGGAACTGCAATAAGGTCATAGCTGCTAATGAGCAGTATGTTATGGACTATGATGTCTTTGAGACTCCGTCTGGAAGGAAGAAGTACCGAAACTATCCTTCTCACATAGATTGCAAGGAGAAGAAACATGGAAATAAGAGCTGAAGAAGTAAAGACTAGATGTAAATCACTCAAGACCTTCTGGCAGCCGAGAAATAATGCTATGAAGCGTTGGTACAGGCTGATTGAGATGATTGATGAGTTGAAGACTGATAAGATGGAGTCCTTCGTAGGTAACGACCCACGAGCACTCTACAATCTAGTCCTACACCTTCTTGATACTGAGATACCTCACAGAATCAAGGAGTATAATGTGGCTGACCTGGCCCTGTCAGCGTCTGTTGCATCTGTTAGCACATACTTCCGAAAACACTGGAAGGATGCACAGAATAGCTTTAGACGGACTAATCCTCGTCAGTCTATGATGGGAACTTACATAGGATTTATGCTGGCTACTGGCTGGTACTCTATGTTCAGCATAATGACTGACGATGGCAAGCGGACTTACAAGGAACCTTGGAATCCTATGGATGTCTATCCTATGTGGGATGCTATGCTTGGCCTATCCGAAGCAGCTCACATCTACCCGATTAGTCCCCTCGGAGCAGTTAACCTTTGCAAGGCGAACAACTGGGCTCTCAGCAGTCCGTTCCCTCAATGGATACGGATGTTTGGGAGTTCAAACGTAACTATTTATGACTACTGGTGGACTGAGGTATCTGACACCTACCCCTTCATCTCTGCTGTCTGGAACGCAGTAGTTGTGGAAGATACGCTAGTAAAGTTTGAGCGGACGAGATTTAAGAGGATACCTATCTACATAGCTCCTGTTGGTGGTCTTCCTGATATGGGCTCACTGTCAGAGGGAGTTATGCCTACATACTCCTCCACTCTCAAAGTACAGACTCAGGACACACCAACGCTGGAGAGATGGAAGGCTGAGCTTGGCCAGTCTATCCTAGCCACCAATGAGAACATCTACCGAACCTGGAATAAGTGGTGGAGTTTCAGCTTACAGCTACTACGAGATACTGCCCAACCAAGAATCTTTGAGCGGAGCAGAAGTGGTAAGGCGATAGTTAGGCCTGAGGATGTGTTCAAGAGAGGAGCTATCTTTAGAGGAGGACCAGATGATTCTGTAGACTTCATTGGTGCTCCTCCTATACCACTAGAATTGAGAAGTACCCAGCTAGACCTCGAAGCCATGATGCAGAGAGGAGGAGTTAGCTGGGCTATGCACGGCTCAGTAGCAGGCCAAATCAGCAGCTACGTTATGAGTCAGATAGCTGCCTCTGCTAACCAAGTAATGAAGCCATTTCATCAGGCGATAGTGGACTCATTGTCGGATATGGATAATGACGACTTGCAGGATATAAAGGACAGAAGCCTGAAACCCTATGGCTGGAAGTACCCCACCGAACTGCCTGACGATGTAATGGTGTCTGCTGAGTATGAGGTAGAAATCCCTGGCGACTTGATACAGAGAGCAACAACAGCTCGTATGCTTGACCCTGATTTCCGCCTTAGCTACAGCTACGTTATGAAGAAACTATTCCCAGACATCGGAGATCCTATGCAGGAGCGAGCACAGGTACTATCAGACCAAGCCATCCTGCATCCTACCAACTCAATGATAGCACTTATCCGCTACTATGATGAGCAGGCTGCTTACCTCTCCGATATTGGAGATGCTAGAGGAGCAAAGCTATACGAACTGATGTCTGCTATGGCTATGCAGCAACTAATGCCACAGCCTCCCCCAGAGGAAGTACCACCAGCTCAGGCTGGCAGACCTGCTGGCCGAGTGCCTGGAATGGGCAGGCCTGAAGCTACGCCGCAACTACCATCTGGCAGAAGAATCAGTGGAGAAGAAGCTGCAACGGAGATGAGATAATATGGCTAACGGAACAGAAACAACAGAAGCTCCTAAACTGCCAGGTCCTGTAGAAATACCTGAATACTACACTGGCTTTGGGCAGGAGTTTCAGACTCTTACTACTGAGCTTCAATCAGCATTTGGTAAACTTCAAAGTGCTGAGACTGCTCTAATGAAGCCTACAATGACCCAGGAGTATACTAAGCCTGGTATACTGTCTAAGATATTAAGGTTCATAATGGGCGGAGAATGGGGAGCTAGGCAGTTGGAACCTTATGTATCTACGGAGCTAAGGGAGAGTGCTACGGCTGCGAGCCAGGCAGCCTTTGATGCTGCTATGGAGGCATTTCAGATGGCAGAGTGGAGGGTAGAGGTCATGCAGACCTTACCATCCTATATGTCAGATCCAACCTACACACTAGAGACATCTGAAGACCTCCTACAGTATGTGCCTCCTGGAGTTGATCTCACTGATGTTGATAGGGCCTGGCTTAACCAAATCTTCGGTAAGCTACAGCCTCTATCAAATGTACTGCCAGAAGACTACCAAGGCGATGTACTAGATGCTCAGTCCAAGATACTGAACGATATACTGACTGAGCCTAAGGTAGAGCTAAAGGGAGTGCATAGACTAACCATAGATGAGATAGCCAAAGCATTTGTCTTTGGTGTGTCTGAACTACCAGCTGGCATGACAGAGGAGGATGTAAGAAATCTGCTGAGTGAGTTTGACCTACAGAATGAGGAGTTACAGAGTCAAGCAGATTGGCTAAGGGAGAGAGCAAAGGAGTGGGAGATTGAGTCTGCAAGAATGGGCCAGATTAGGGCTGACAGTATCCTAGCTCAGATGCCTGAACTAACTCCACTAGAAGCAGCTAAGCTATGGATAACTCAGCCTATGATGGCAACTGTAGAACTGATGCAGAAGTGGTGGGACACTACTAGTCGTCCTCTATCAGCAGCAATTATGATACATACTCCAGCTCCATTATCTGGTGCTATACACGGAGCTGGTCTTGGTGCTGCTGGGGGAGCTATGCTTGGAGCTATCCTTGCACCCTTTACTGGCGGCCTAAGCATTGTTGCTGCAGCTGGAATAGGTGCGATGGTTGGTGCTGGTACTGGTGCTGCTCTATTCCCTAGATGGGAGGATGCAGCTAGTATAGAACTAACCAAATCATTTGAGTTCTATGTGAGTCATGGCGAAGGTAGCTGGTCTGCATATGCTAAGGCCTTCAATGAGTGGGATGCTCCTTGGTGGAGGAAGATGGCCCTCGACTCTGCCTATGACCCACTGATGTGGATAGGCTTTGGAGGAGTAACAGCAGTAGGCAGGAAGCTATCTACGGCTGCTCTACCAAGAGGACTTAAGTGGGCAGGAACTAGAATTGGCAATCTAATGGTAGCATTTGAGCAAGGTTATGTTGCTGGCATGGATGCTATCTTCCATGTAGGAAAGGAAGTAGTGGCTGCTCCTATTAAGAGTGCATTCTGGCTAACTGGTGCTGGCTACACTATTCCCAAGACCTTCACCCAGATGGCTCGTAACTTTGCTCGTAAGGGCATGATGGACTTTAAGTCAGTACTGGATAGGGCCTTCCCTAATGTTAGGAATCTAAGAGGACTGACTGCTAAGGATGTTACTAACACGGTAGAAGCCTGTATCCAGGCTGCTATCAAGAACCCTACAGAGGGTAATGACTTGATGGTCAGAGCGGGAGCCAACCTACTGGAGTTTAGTTACCTAGACGATGTTGCTTTATCTAAGATGATAAAGGACATAGCTGGGGACATAGGGATAGATGCTGCTAGACTAGCCAGAATGAACAGTATGATAATTGACTCCTTCAGTGGACAGGGGCATAGGATAACTGCTGGCAAGATATTGTCAGAGTTGGGCGTAGTGGCTACTGACGATATGGTGAGCAAACTAGCCAAGTCTATTGAGAAGTTCAAAGGTGGCGTAGTAAGGGCTGCTGGCAAGGCCTACGTTGGCGACACTGCTGATGAAGTCTTGATGAAGATCTTTAATAGGCTAGAGAAAACAAGATATGGCAACTTGCATAGCCCTATCACTCAGTATATGCAGCAGGCTGGTCGCTCAGCATCATGGCATAGCCGAGTAGCTGACAGAATTCTATACTCATCTGGCCTAGTAGCTATGGAAAGAAGGCTAGTTATGCCAGTAGCTCGCTGGCAGCTACTCTTCACTAACTTTGGCCCCTACAACTACTTGGAGAATAGTATGCGTAGCTTCCTTGGTGGTGCTGAAGTACAGTATCCTAAGGCCTATGGTGGTGTAGCAGAAACTACCAGACTATTCAGAGGTATCCCTAATGCTCCCTACGAGCTAGAGATGTTTGCTAGGGGTGAGGTCAGACTAACCCAAGCAATAATCAATCCTCAGACTGGTCGTACTGCTGTATTCAAGGGAGGCAGGATACCATTCATAACTAAGAATGTAGTAATCCCTGAGAAGGTACCTGCCCTTGGTGGTAAGCAGGTAGGAAGATTCATCAACATAGGAGACCAGAGGTACTACCTTGGTAGCTTCCAGGACTGGTATGATATGTGGGCTGACCTTGTAGGTAAGCAGACTGCATATGACTACCAGGTACATTTCCTGAAGGCCCTACGACAAGCAGACCCAAATACACTAGGCCAACTGGATGAGATATTTGAGGTGGCTACTAGGCCACTGTTAGATGATATTCCTAGCCTGACCAAGCGAGACATCAACGACATAATCAGAGTGCTGAAGAATGACGCTATCTCTGGTGGTCCTGAGGCCCTCCGACTCCA
>Ga0114922_10006385_pt1 | contig 10831 bp, 12 predicted proteins | sample AartaG_FD_100975 | JGI IMG/M metagenome (GOLD analysis project Ga0114922, IMG submission 100975) | Deep subsurface microbial communities from Aarhus Bay to uncover new lineages of life (NeLLi) - Aarhus_00045 metaG | ecosystem: Environmental > Aquatic > Marine > Oceanic > Sediment | place...
CTATTGTCTCATCTATTGCAGTTTTATACCTTAGAAATGATTTAGTTGGCATCTCTTTTTCATCTGTCCAGACAATTATTGGTAGAGCATTGAGTTCGTAGTAACCTAAGCTAGTATTAAAAACAAAATAAATAGCTCTATCTTCTTCTGCATAATTTCCTATATAACCAGCGATTCTATCAGGTCCTACACTTGATAAAACTAATCGTACCAGATCTTTGAGCGATGCTAGTTTAATACCAGCAGGCGATTTTAGTTGTTTATTTTCTTCAGTCATGGTTATCACAAAAAAAGAGGGTAAGGTATTGAGTTTAAAATACCATTAGAATAGCAACTAGCAACCCATAGATGGCAACAGCTTCAATAAGCACTATGAAAAGAAAAGCTTTTCCGAAAACCTCTGGTTTTTCTGTAATAGCTCCTATGGCTGCACTTCCTGCCATACCCATGCCTATAGCTGCTCCTATACCAGCTATACCAACAGCTAATCCTGCACCAATTGGACTTAAATCCCCTGGTTCTGCAGCAAAGACTGAATTAGCTGCTAACATTACTATACTAGTCAGGAGCCCTAATAGTGTCCATCTTTTTGTTGATTTATTTTTAGAACGCATCTAATTACACCTATTTTCATGGTCAGTTAAAGTAAGTCAATTTAAAAATTTCGGAAAGACAGCAATACAAGATTTGCAATGAAATTAATTCTAAAACAATACATATAATAACTACGAAAGCTTAAATAGGTATAGAAAATAATTAGAGCAGTGATTTAGATGTTTCGAGACTTTATGGGATGGCTTTTAGGCACAAAGAAGAGCCCTCGTGACCACATTATAAATCTTCGATTAACAGTTAGAAGATTAGAAAGAGCACAGAGAAAACTTGCTCGAGATGAGTCTAAGATGCAACTGAAAATGAAACAAAGCATTCAACGAGGAGACTTGGAATCGGCAAGACTATTTGCAACTGATATAGTTCGCAGTAGACGATGGGAATTTGGTTATCAAAAACTAGTATCCCGAATGAATGGTTTAATTTTCAAACTTGAACGAGCAGATACTGCAGCTAGTATGGCAGAAGAAATGCATGGTATAGCCTCAGCATTAAGAGCAGCAAATGCTCAACTTCAAATTCCAGATTTGGATAGAGTTATTCAAGATATGGAAAGCTCAATTGATGGTATAGAAGAATCAACAGGAACCATCGAAGATGGTATTGATGATCTCTTAGTTGCTGACTCTGACCCAGCTGAAGTCGATAGATTAATTGAACAAACAGCTGCTGAACTGGGTGTTTCTACTCAAGCTGGACTACCAACAGTTGGTGTAGTACAAACTGATGACTTAGAGGAAGAAATCCAAAAATTAAGGAGAAAAGAAGAGGATTAAAAGGTGATTAATAATGGTTAAGAATTGGCTTTTTGGAAAGAAAAGAAAAGAAGATGCGGACGCATTAGCTACTCTCAAAGGACAACAAAACAGATTACAGGCAGAAGCTAGAAATCTTGAAAGACAATCAGATGAACAGAAAATCTTAGCCTCAAAAATGCTCAAAGCAGGTAACAAAGCTGGAGCAAGACAAGCTCTTAAACGAAGAGCTGTTTTCATGAAAAGATTAAATACAGTTCACAATACAGCAATGAATCTGCAAGCTCAAATAGATAGTATTCAAACAGCTACTTCAACAGCAGAAACTGTAAAAGCAATGGAGCTTGGTACAAAAGTTGTTGGAGAGAAAATCAAAACCGTTTCTCCAGAAAGAACAGAACGTGTTATGGATTCTGTTATGGAACAAAGAGACCAAATTGAAATGATGACTGAAGCTCTATCTGACCCAAGTTTATCTGAAGGCATTCTAGATTTTGAAGATGATGCAGCAATTGATGAGCAATTAGCTCAGTTAGAAGCTGAGATGGATTTAGGCACAACAACAAGTTTGCCTGATGTTAGTGGTCTTCCTTCAACCCCAGTTGGAACTGGTGAGAAAGAAGAAGATACATCAGAGCTTGAAGCTGAGCTTGAAGGCTTAAAGAAGAAAATGAGCGAAGACAAACAATAATTCTTCCTCTTTTGTATTTTTATTTTTATTATTTTTAATATTAAACAACGAAATTTTCTTAGATTCAGTATGAAACAAAATGAAACATTTTATATTAGATAAATGGAATTAATAGATAGAGGTTGTGAATCACGTGTCTGCACAAGGATTAATAGACCATGCAAGAGATTTTGCAGTCAAAGCATATTCATTTGATAAAGAGAAAAACTACAGTGAAGCTATTCCACACTACTTAGATGCAGCTGAAGCTTTAATGAAGGCTATAAAATTTGAAAGAAACCCACAAGTTGCTGGATCTCTAAAGAAAAAAGCAAATATGTACATAAGTAGAGCAAAGGAACTTAAGGAGCTTCTAAAAAAGAGGAAAGAAAGAAAGTCCACAGCAGGTAATGATGAAGAGGAAGAAAAACTAGAAAGCGCTATATCTGACATAATAGTTACAGAGAAACCAAATATTACTTTGAATGAAATTGCTGGTTTAGAAAACGCTAAGCAGACTTTGAGAGAAGCTATTGTTCTACCTCTAATGAGACCTGATTTATTCTCAGGAGCAAGAAGACCATGGAAAGGTATTTTGCTTTTTGGTCCTCCTGGTTGTGGTAAAACACTTTTAGCTAAAGCAACTGCTGCTGAAGTAGAAGCAACATTCTTTAATGTGAGTGCATCCTCAATAATTTCAAAATGGCTTGGTGAATCAGAAAGATTGGTTAAGCAACTCTTCGAATTAGCTGATGAAAAACAACCTAGTATTATTTTTGTAGATGAGGTTGATGCGTTGGCAGGAGCTAGAGGCGGAGAACATGATGCAATGCGTAGAGTCAAGACTGAGTTATTAACATCAATGGATGGTCTCTCAAGTTCAGAAACTGATCGTATTGTGACCGTAGGTGCGACTAATATGCCTGAATCAATTGATGCTGCATTCCGAAGAAGGTTTGAGAGAAGAATCTATATTCCATTACCAGATTTACCCGCTCGTGGAGCTATTTTTCTTCTCAACTCTAAAGGTGTTGATTTAGCTGAAGATGTTGATTTCGAAGTTTTAGCTGAAATCACTGAAGGTTATTCTGGTTCTGATATTGCAATGGTATGTAGAGAAGCAATAATGACTCCAATTAGAGAAATGGATATGGCTGGAGCTATTGGTGATACCTCTATAATGGCTCGATCAGCAACTCAAGATGATTATCTTGAAGCGATAGAGTCGATTAATCCATCTGTTAGTGATGATGAGGTTGAAAAATACGATAACTGGAATGAAGAATTTGGCAGCAGCGCATGAATTTAGAGGTTTAATCCATGTCTACCACTGAGAAGAAGAAGCCAAAGAAAGAGAAATCATCTGAAATAGATTTGAAAAAACTAAAAAAAGAGAAAGAAATTTCAGATGAGAAACTGAAGCTGATAGAAGCAAGTATTAAAGGTTTGGAGATTACAGCAGAGGAATTAAAATCCACTTTACCTGTTGACGCTATTATTATCAAAGAAGACCTTTCTAAAGATCAAAGAGCAGTACTTGAATTAGAGTTTGAAGATGAACTTCCAGCATGGGTAAAAAGACCTTGGATGTATATCAATCCAAATAAAGCAGATCAAGTTGAATCGTGGTTACAAAGTTGGTCTGCAATAGTATTAGATTATTCTCGTATTTTTGTAATTCACATTATTAATATTAATGATTTGAGAAGTGATCATCCCTTCAATAACAAAAAGTTAGGGAAGAGATTAACACTTGCACAAGTAAGAAGTGTCATTGACCATTTAGTTCAACAGAATGTTGCTCGATGGTTGGATGAAGATACTAAAACAAGAGCTCGTATATATTGGAAATCAAATGAAGACTGGGCAGATGCTTTGTTAGACTTTATGATAGAAACTGGAAGAGTGGTTGAAGTACACTCACTTTACGATTTAACACAGATGGATCAAGATTGGGGCGTTTTACCTGCTGATGATCTTATTATTGTGTGCGAGATGTTAGTAGAACGTAAAGTAGCTCGATGGTTAAATAAAGAAAAAACAATAATTCAGTTTGAAGCTGATAAAGTGTTCTAATATATTTTTTTATGAGATTATAATCCCATCAATCCCGGGAACCAGAATTTAACTCCTTCGGAATAACTTCTATCTACCCTAGCAATACTATTGTCTTCAAAGAATTTCAAACATCTATCTATTCGTTCTTCTGTCCAGCTTGTTCTCATAAGTAAATCTTCCTTTGTAACGAATCCCACTCTGGAAGCATAATTTAGAATAACATCATGGTCTGGACTGAACTCAACAGGTACAAATTCAATAATCTTTAATCCTGAATCTAACACTCTATAAGGTGGGATTAGCTGAGAATTGATTAGTTTGTCTAAGGATCGATACATATCATCAATTGAAACCATTCTTCCAGGACGAATTTTATTGAGTTGTGTAAACAGTTCCCCAATAGCCATTATACCTCCATTATCTGGTATCAATTGTTGTCCTATTTCAAGAAGTTCGTTAGCTAATATATCATAGAATCCTTTTCCTGTAAGTTTATCTTTGAGAGTTGGAGCTTCTTTCCAGTCAAAACGTCCAATTTCAGTGGGTAATCCTAGTTCTTCTCTCAGATTTGATAGTTTTTCATAATAATCTTTATTTTCTGAGATTTTGTCACCATGTTTCTTCTCAAACTTTTTCAGTTGTTTTTTAACCTCGCTAATGTTATCTATCATTTGTTCTAATTCTTTAATCATTAGCTCTGCTTCTTTTACTTGAAAAGCTGATTTAACTTTGATCTTTTTCTCTATGTCTCTTAAACCCACTTCTATCTCCAACTTTGTTATTGTCTAGGACTTATTTATATCTTCTCAAATTAAATGTTTAATTAATAATTATATAACATCTGCTAATTTTAAGAGCCATTTCTTTATTTTTTCAGTTAAAGAACTACTCTCTCTAGGTGAAAGAAATGCCGCAAGTTTATTTTTATATTTGCTAAAGTATGAACTATAAAGATGCTTCATTTCTTCATGAATTTTTACTCCTTCATTTCCAAGATTTTTTACTTCATAAGAAATATTCTCTAGTTCCTCAAGAATATAACCAACATCTATTTTAATCTCTATCATGTTGATTAATTCGAACATTTCTTTTCGAATGTTCACAAATATTTCGTTGATGGAACTAGTTCTTTCCAAGTTATTCACCTAGTAACCTGTCTTAAAGAGTGGAAAGAAAGGAGTCTAGAAATTCTAATCTGACTGTTGGTTCAAAGCTCTTTCAAAACTCTTCGAAAGTCATTAAGCCAACGTGCAGCTTGAAATTCTAATTTTTCACAGTCTTCTTCTTTAATAATCTCTTGAGTTTTGTATTTGCCTATGATATCACGCCAATTATTCATATCTCCAATAACCCAATGATCTTTTGGAATTGAAGGAAATGTTGTCAGTATGTGAATCATTTCTTCTATGTCAGCTAGTAAGAGATCTGCTCTAGCTACTGATCTTAATCTTGTTAAATCTATCAGTTCAATCGCTGATGAAACAAAATCAGCTGTTTTAGATGGCATTTTCTTGAGAGTATCAAATGGAATTGAATTTGTATCGGCAGTTTCTTCACCTTCAACTACCATAAGTTGTTTGATTCCTTTTGGATACCTATTGTTCAGATTTTCGCGTTTGACGAAATCATCTAAATTGAAGCCTACTTTTTCTAATTCCAATCTTGTTTTGAAAATTCCTCTAATGAGCGATCGCAGTTGTTTTCTATAAGCAATCTGCTCAATATCACTGTTTTCATAACTTCTAACAAGATTATCTAATGTTGCAATAGATGCAAATAAATCAGCTTCTAAATTCAATATCTTTTCTTCTACTTTTGTCATGTCACCACTTGAGCTACTTTTAATTATATTGAGTTGTTTCTCTGCTTTAAATCCTTTTTTAGTATATCTTTTATGTAGTTTGAGGAAATCGATATTGGTCATATCTCCATCTTCAAATTTCTCTTGTATCACTTCTAAGGTATCTTGAACTGCTATTGATTCAGCTCTTAAATCCTCTTCTCTTGAAATAGAAATCTCTTTGGTTCTACTTTGGACTGCTATTCCACCTTCTTTTAGAAGAGATTCTCTTTCCTTTTCTATATCTCTTGTAACTTGTTCTATTTGGTTTTGATAATACATGATTGAACTATCAATAGAAAGTTTTTCTTCCTTAATTTCTGGATCTATACCTGTTAAAGAAACTTGAGTTAATGTCCTGACAGGAATAGTTGCTCTAGGCAATCCTGTATATCGTTGCTCCTCTTTGGGTTTCTTGATTTTTGTTTTATATGTTTTTGCAGGAACATTGATGAATAATTGTTTTATGTCAATCATAACCTGATAAATGTGATATCTAGGTTCCCATTCTGCAAGAAGACGCATACTTAAAGTTCCATCTTCATCAACATTGGGATGATTTACTTTAGGAGTTATATCAACAAATGGAGGAACATCAGGAAAACCATCTTGAATATATACATTGGCAAAAATAGGTATTTCAGTATCTTCTATTGTTCCAACATAACCTTTCCATTGTTTCAAATTATCTCTAACAGGCTCAAAATTTAATTGTTTGTCAAATACTAATTGCATTTCATTTGCAAGAAGGAAATCATCTGTGGAAATTTTGTTCACCTTATTAATTATGTCTCTATATAATCTGATTACAATCAAAGTTTAAAAAATATTGCATTTGAAAAGCGAAAAAGAGCACATTAATCTGATTTTTGTAACACTATTTTTATTGGTTGGGCAAGATTTTTATCTAGAACAAAAATTACCGTTTTTTCAGTCTCCATTACATCATCAATTAATGATTCAGCTTCTAAGAGCTTACCCTGAGACATTAAATCTGGTTTTTCTAATCCATATGTTAACATTAATCTCATTCGGAGTTCCTTTACTGTTTCAGTAGGATGTGCTACAAATTCTATCTGTTCAAGTTTGTACATCTCTCCACAAGCTGGGCATTCTTTTGATTTTTTTAGTTCAATAATAGTAGTAGCATTAGGAAGTCCATCATAAAAGAGATAATTAGTTAGTTTTTCACCTAATTCTAAAATCAATTTTAATGCTTCTTGAGCCATTATTCCGCCAATAATAGAGGATAATGTTGCAACAGCAGGTAAAGGAGGTTCAATCTCAATTTCTTGTCTCTCTTTTTTTCGTTCTTCACCAAATGGACTACATGCTTGAGCTAATTCTTCATCAGGTACCAAAGGTTGGCATTCAAAACATGCTGTTTCGTGTGGAATTATTACCTGAGCATTCCCCAAAAAAGCAAACATACCACCCATGACAAGAGGTTTCTTTACTCTAACAGCCATTGAATTGATCCATCTTCTGTCAATGAAAGTATCCAAACAAGCAATTATAACATCTGCTTGTTCAAAGACTGATACTGAAACATCTTGCATCTTTTTGTGAAAGAAATCAATATCAATATTGGGATTAATTTCTTTCAGTCTTTGTACAGCAGTTTCTGATTTTGATTTACCAACGTCTTCATTTTTAAACAATAACTGTCTATTCAGATTTGAAACTTCTATCGTGTCAAAATCAATAATTGTTAATTTTCCTATTCCCGATGAGACAAGTACAGTAGCTACGTAGCTTCCTATGGCACCAATACCAACTAAGACGACATTTGCACTGTCAAGTTTTAATTGATCCCACCCAGGAATAAGTTGTTGTCGAGAGTAACGCTCATCTTCATCCATTTGAAGAACTCCTTGAGTGATTCATATTGTAAGAACTGATATAAGTTTGTTTTTACTATCACATTGAAAATAGCTAGAAAATCTATAAAATGAATATTTTGAGAAAGAAAATTGAATTAAAAGAAATGGTAAAATAAAACTAAAGACCACCTTTAGTTCTGGCAATAAGATAACATTTATCGCCATCCATCATTCCTGTTTGTTTGAGTATTTCACTGTCATCAAGTTGTTTTCCATGAAAAACAATAATGACTGTATTGGCAGGAATCTTCTTCTTTTTGGCAACTTCTCTCTTTAATTGTGCAACTGTTGAATGTGGATCTACATCTAAATCTATTTTTCCTCCACCAATTGCTGTTACTACAGTTATTCTCACTTTTGTTCACACCTAATTCTTTCTAATTTTTTATTAACATATTACTTCTTAAAGCTTACCAAATTATTTCGTGTTTTTTTGATTAAAAGAATCTGAAAATTATGAAAAATTAGTAAGTTGTCTTTTTCTCCTTCTCCCCTTTTCGCTTGATAGTTATTGAAGAAGGAATCCCCTCTATTTCTCGCTCTAATTTCTTAACTCCTAATCTTGAGATTTGTTTTCCTTCCAGAAAACCAATTTTTATCATGTATAGAACGTTTTTGAAAATTATTTCTGCAGTCGGTTTTTTGGATTGTTGCTCATACAAATTAATCCAATAATCATATGCATCTGGAGATAAGAAAAATTGCATTAATGCTAATTTGTCCTTTTCTTCAACACTTGTTGGTGCTTCTTCTGCAGCCTTAAGCTCTTCCATTCGTTGTTTTCGTTGTTCAGCGATTTGCATCAATTCTTTTGCTTTCCTTTGCTTAATTTTCTCCAGCTCATCTTCAGTTGTCATTGGTTTTCTTCATCAGTAAAACAAAAATTAAGTTATTAAACTTATTTTTCAATCACCTTAGAACTAAATTGAGCTCTTGATTACAGATAAATCAGAAAGTGTTTTATTTTAGCTGAATTCATGTAATCATTGACTTATGTGATGAAAATGGATATAGCAATCAAAAATTCATGGATTCTTACTCTAACTGAAGGAAAACTAGGCATTATTAAGAATGGATCATTAGGGATAGAAGGAGAGAATATAGTTTATGTTGGTCCATCTGAAGGACTTAATCATAAATCTGCAGATGTTGTGATTGATGGGAGAAATCATCTTATTATGCCAGGTTTGGTTAATTGTCACATACATACAAGTATGCAACTATTGAGGGGTGGTGCTCAGGATTTACCAGAAATAGAATGGATGGATAAAGAAATAGGACCTTTAGCAAAACATGTTACTGGTGATGATATAATTTTAGGCTCAAAATTGGGCGTTTTAGAAGCTATTAGAACAGGAACTACAACTTTTTCTGAATATACTAGGAATGTTGAAAATCTTGTAAAGGAAGTATATCTACCTTTTAATACAAGAGTTGTAGCAACTGAAACAATTAATGAAGTTTCTCAAACAAATAAGGCATCTCTCAAACCAACAGATCTGTATGAGTTTGATACATCTAAGGGAGAACAAGCGCTAAAGAAAAATGAAGAACTGTTTAGAATCTTTCAAAATGAAGATTTGGTAACTTGTTTATATGGTCCTCAAGCATTGGATATGGTCTCAGTACAGACACTGCTCCAGATTAAGGATAATGCCATTGAACAAAATAGTAAAATACATATCCATGTTGCTCAAGGGAGACGAGAAAGACTTCAAATTGAAGGTAGATTCGGCAAAGGTGAATCTACAGCTAAAATTCTTAATAGTGAAAATCTTCTGGGTGATTTTCTTATTGCTGTACATTGCCACGATACAGATGAGACTGAAAGAAAACTCATGGTTGACAAAGGCAGTAAAATGATAGGTTGTCCAAGCTCTATTACAATGATAGATGGAATTATACCTCCGATTTATTCATTTTCAAAATTCGGTGGGGATGTTGGGATTGGAACAGATCAAGCTCCAGGACCTGGCAATCATAATCTTTTCAGAGAGATGAGAACTATTAGTATTTTAACCAAATCAATGGTTAAGGATCCTACTGTTTTTCCAGCTTGGGAAATGCTCAGATTAGCTACAATACAAGGAGCTAAGGTTTTAGGTCTGGATAAGAAAATAGGGACATTAGAAGTTGGTAAGAAAGCAGATATTATTACAATAGATTTGTTGGATAGTTTCTTAACTCCAATAGTATCTCATCCATTTCACACTTTCATACCTAACATAGTTTATTCAGCAACTGGAAAGGAAATTAATAATGTTATTATTAATGGTAAATTGGTTCTGAAAAATGGAAAATTTACTGAGATAGATGAAGAATCAATTATCAAGAAAGCAAATCTTAGGGCGAAGGAAATTTATGCTAATGCAGCTGAAGATTGGGAAAAAGCTGATTCTAAAATGGTTCAAGATGTTAGAGATGGGTTACTTTAACATCAAGTATCTCTATTTATTGGTAAATGCTTCTCAATTGGTAGAAATCTTGTTAATGCATTGAATTTTTCAGCATACTTAACTCCGCATTTCATTCCATTTGAACGACGGTTAATATCTACCCAATCATCCACTTGCTGCCAGTCATAAAAATCTCCATAAAGCTTTGCTACTTCTTTTACTTTGCTAAATGATGTTGTTACATCTATGTAAACAGTAGGTAATGGAGATATTTCCTCGAAATACATGAACATTGGTGTGTGTAGTGGAGGTCTATAAGGATCTAAAGGTTCAGTTATTTTTGGAATTCGAGCATAGGTAATTGCATCATAGAGTATCTGAGCTGTTCCTCTATGATCAGGGTGTCTAGTATTCATTGACCAGGTAATAACTGCATCTGGTTTAACCTCTGCAATGACTTTAGCCATTTTAAGAGCACTTTCTCTTGTTGCTCTTACAGATGTGTCCCCATAATCCAGAAAGAGAGTTTCACATCCAATTATCTTACCTACATCTTCACCTTGTTTTTCTCTAATTTCCTTAACTTCAGAAAAAGTCATACCATTAAAGTGTGATGC
>Ga0114922_10006386_pt1 | contig 10831 bp, 10 predicted proteins | sample AartaG_FD_100975 | JGI IMG/M metagenome (GOLD analysis project Ga0114922, IMG submission 100975) | Deep subsurface microbial communities from Aarhus Bay to uncover new lineages of life (NeLLi) - Aarhus_00045 metaG | ecosystem: Environmental > Aquatic > Marine > Oceanic > Sediment | place...
AGCTTTTGATCTTCTCCCACAGCGAGAAGCATCACAGAACCATGGGGAAACTGGTGGCAGCTGGAAAGGAGATGCCCCTCAAAGAGTTGTATGCGCAATACGAAGCCCTGATGATGGTGGCCTTGCGTTTTAAAACCACCCCCAAGAAAAACAGCAATGTCCTTATGCACATGATGGGGTATTTCAAGAAGCAGCTGGCCTCAGATGAAAAGCAAGAACTGCTTGAAATCATCCGCCAGTATAGTGATGGCTACCTCCCCCTTATTGTGCCGATTACTCTAATCAACCACTATGTACGCAAATACAACCAGCCCTATCTGAGCAGGCAAACGTACCTGCACCCCCATCCGATAGAGCTCCAGCTGCGAAACCACGTGTAACACAGGATTGAACCCTCCACCACCGAACCCAGGTGAAAGATTTTATCCATCATTCGATTGCCGAATGAATCTTTATAAAAAGAAATGCCTTCCCGTTATTCAACGGTCTTAATGGCCATAGTATGTGCAACGGTGAAACATCAAATTTATATAATAAAAACGATTTTCAAATATCAACCGATCCGACCGTAACAATCCCTAAATATCCATCCACGGTGACGTCATCTCCAGTTTGAATTAAAGCAGTGGCATCCGGAATCCCGGTGACACACGGCAAGCCATATTCTCTGGCGATTATAGCCCCGTGAATAAGCATGCCGCCACGTCTTTCCACAACCCCTGAGGCCAACGGAACAACAAAGGTCATGTTCGGATCCACTGCATCACAAATTAACACCTCCCCGTGTTTGAAACTGGAAAGATCGGAATGATCTTTGATTACTCTGGCTTTCCCTTTGGAAACTCCGGGACCTGCCGGCTGCCCGATAAGCTGTCTGGGTTTTATTTCAAATGTTTGCCCAGGCTTCTTTTCAAACGGATTAATCTCCTGAGAGCGTTGATCCAAATCAGAAAGAGCATTTATTAGCACTTTCGTGGGGCTTTCGACATCTGCTTTATCTTTTAGGGCTTCAACACGTTGCTGAGCTTCCCTCATAGCTGCTAGTAAATGCGATTCGATTTTACCCAAATAAATATTATCATCATCTCGCAGTTGATAACTTGTGCGCGCTAAATCCAGCATCTCGGCAGCTTGTATTTTCTGGTTAGCCTCAAAACAATTCAGAAATCGTTCTTGGAGTTCATCCGAAGTATTTGACTTACGGTTGCTCATGGCAATACGTGGATGATCTGCCATCTCAAGCAAAATATTAAATAATGGTTCGGCTTCCTGATCGCAATGGGTTCCTCCGGTAACCGAGCAGGTTAGGTCACCGAATTTCTCAATAAATTTTTCGATTTTGCGAGTAAAATTCTGATCAATATTCACATAATCATGAGTCTTGAGCTGTTTTTTGAGCTTTTGATCGTTGCGAATGATATCCGCCAGATTTTCAAGCATCTGGTTTCTTCCTAAACTTGCCATTTCAGTATGGGTCAGCAGATCAACAAACTCATAGGGATCTTCAGGGCGCATGGCATCATTGTAAAACTGTCCGAACAATCGCGCTCCATGAGCAAAAGGGATAAATTCTTCCCAGTAAATATTGACCCATTTTTGATTTATTTTCCGGCGATTTTTTATTTCCTGGGCAAGATCATGATCGGATAGGCCGGTCAAATCGATTTCCACCAACCGATTAGCCGCATCTATCATGCCGGGGATTAATTCTCCTTCAATTTTTTTACGAAGGTCTTTCAAATTTTCAAAACTTCGATGCAAACTCAGGTACCAACCGCGGCTGTCTTCAGATTTTTGAGATGAGAGGGTGGTAATTGGACGAGATTGTAATACAAACAATGCATTTTCCTTGTATGTCCATTCGACATCTTGGGGGTTTTTAAAAAAATCCTCTGCTTTCATGACCAGCTCAAAAACCGTCTGGGCTTCTTTTGTGCTAATCGGTGGTTGTTTTGACATTGTATCTGGTAGCGGTGAAAGTTGAAGCCCATTTTCAAAAGGAATCATCCAGTACTCTCGCTTCGCCGGGGTATGGGAAATTATTTTTCTTTTCATGCGGTCCACGATCCAACGATCGGGTTCAACCGCACCGTCCACGAGGCCCTGGTTCAAGCCATATACGGATTCAATCACCCCTTGAGAACTATCATTCGGGTTTTCAGAAAATGCTACACCGGATCTATCTCCTATGACAATTTCCTGAATGACAACCGCCATTGAACTTTCCTCAACATCCAGGCCCAATTCCTGACGATAAAGCAATGCGGCATCCGACCACAGGGATGCCCACACCTTGAGGATATGCTCCAGAATCGCATCGGTGCCCCTAATATTCAGGTAGGATTCATGCAATCCGGCAAAAGACGATGTGCCGGTATCCTCATCCGGTGCCGATGAACGCACCACCACGGATTTACCGCTAAATTGAGATTCGATGGCTTCTCTGAAGCTTTCTTCGGTTTCAGAAGGGATCGATATTCTTAGAAACATATTGCGAATCCGCGTTGCACAATCCCAGATTTCCTCCCAGCGCATCTCTTTAAAATCTTTACGGTGAAGCTCAAGTAATATGCGTTCACGTAAACCCGTGCGGGTCACATATTCGTTATAAAGATCGCTGGTCACACACAGGGTATCGGGTATAGTAAACCCTTGCCTGAACATCGATGCCAGCGCAAAGCCCTTACCCCCGACACGTTTGCGGTCGTTATCATTGACTTTCGCGACGGGTATCATCCAGCTCATTCGCTGATATGCAACTCCATGACGTTTTGAAAATTCTTAACAAGATAATAAGACCGTGCCCTTACTCGAACGAGTGCACATGTTGGTGATCTGGCAAAATCTTGTAGATAGGGATGCCTGGCCAGATAGAATTGTAAATACTTTTCTTTTTCATCACCCGTTATTTCTTCAGCACTGCCGATCGCGGTTACCGCTAAGGCTTGATGAAAGTCAGCAGCTTGATTTTGACTGCTATTTATGAGCATCGCCACCCTACTATCCGTGGATAGGTTGTCAAATTTGCGAGTCGTCTTTGGGGTAACAAAAAAGATATGTTTCAGATCTTCAGTGGCAACAAATGCAACCAGGCTGGCATATGGTTGCCCATCCTGATGAGTAGACAGCACGGCCAAATTTTGGGATGAAAAGAGCTTGTTCAGGTTTTCGCGGATTTTATCGATTTTATCCATATTACTTGGTTCGCATGTTTGTTTAATGGCCGATAGGTGCAGTCACTGACTATCCTCTTTAAATAAACAAAAAGCCGTATTTGAGCGTATGGAGCTATTATTCTCTGGAACCGACCAAAGGCAGCTCTTTATCAATTTGAAAAAATACGAGAAACTGAGTCTCATCCTTTTCATCAATATACTGTCTTCTGCGCAATGATTGCAGCAGTTCGGTGTCCTGTTCTTCGCGCACCTTGGTCAGAAACAACCTTTTACCCTTATAACCGGGGCCTTTTTCGTGGAACAAATAGGCTGCATGCGGGTTGGATTGCAAATTATGACGGGTCATCCGATCGCGCATAATCATGGCAATGGTGCCATCTTCCATGAAATGTGGTCGTGCATACACCGCCGCATCAACTCTACCCTCGCCGTCAGCGGTAGCTAATACACCCAGACCTTCGGTATTTTCAAAATATGCTTTAAGATCCATAATGTCCTCATTTATGAGATAGCACGGTAATACAAGTCAACAATCAATTATAAAATTCAATAAACAATAAATAATAAAAATCCTTTTTTATGGAAAAAGTATAGGAAAAGCGCCATTGTGTGTCAAGCAGCTAATGCCCGCATGATATTGTACGAAATTAATCTTTTCATATTGTGGAATTTTTTATATAATTACTCATACGTTTTCAATAATTTTGATCACTCAATAGTTAGACCCATGCATATGCAATATCGCGAAGCGAGAGCCAGTGACGCTGAGCGGATCGCTTTGCTTCACGCTAAAAGTTGGCAGTGCACATATCGTGGTGTGCTGTGTGATGAATTTCTTGATAACGATGTTGTACAAAACCGCCTTGTACATTGGCAGCAACGTCTTCGATCACCAGAGAAAAATCAATTCGTTCTCCTTGCTGAAGAAAACGAATTTACTCAGGGGTTTGTATGCGTAATCGGCAAAGCCGATGCACAATGGGGAGCCCTGCTCGATAATGTACACGTTCGCCCTGAAATAAAGGGGCAAGGCCTGGGCACTGAGCTCATGCATAAGGCAGGCACATGGGTTCAATCAAAATTTCCTCAGTCTGGTTTGCATTTATGGGTATTTGAGGCTAATTATCCGGCGAGGCGGTTCTACGAACGACTGGGTGCCACGAAAGAACACCGAGAGGTGGGAGAAGTTACAGGTGGCGGTACGGCACCTGTGCTGCGGTACGTATGGGCAAGCATCGCGCCGCTTCTGGAATTGAAAAAAAAGACGCGCGAGATCGCACATGACTCTGTTATGCAAAGCATGGGGTGATAAGCCAATCGTATACGAGAGGATGAGCAGAACAAAAGGCCATCTGATAATCGTCAGAACTGTGGGATCAGTAATTCTGCTTGGGCTGCCAATCCTTTTTCACTGCCTGCTCCCAATTATGCCCATAGTGCCCAAGCCTTATACATATTGTGGAATAGTGCTGATGCTCCTTGGTTTGGTCTTAGGGATTGTGGCGGCCATGATATTTCGAAGAATTGGAGCGAGTTTCCAGCTGCACGGAAAGTCATCTACCATTGCGACATCGGGGCCCTTCAGGATCAGCCGCAACCCAATGTATCTAAGCATGCTGATCTGGCTCGCTGGGCTGGCTATTTTTCTGGGTTCGTTAAGCACATTTCTGTTTCCGATTTTACTTTTCTTGACGGCGAATTTCCTGATCATCCCACTTGAAGAGCAATACATGGAGGGAGTGTTCAGAGAACGGTACCTCGAATACAAACAGCGTGTGAGGCGATGGCTTTAAGGCTGCCGCCTAATGAGGGAAAGGTGTCGCGTGTGCTCTTGACTCATGTAAGAAATATCGTTGAGAAAAAAGTTCGGGGTTAAACGCCAGGTTCATAGTTGATATGGGTTTTATTTCGTAATATGAATGGCGTAAAATTGAAACAAACAATCATGATTTATTTAATATTTTTGAAATAATTCCAATCAGTTAAAGGTATCAGCCCTGCTACTATCTTATGAGGAAAATCAATGAAAAACAGAAGAGCATGAAATTACCTGAAATCGGCGATACCATTACCACACAAAAAGCAGTAGAGCTGTGTGCACATTTTGGTTTGGATTATCTGGTTGATCGAATTAACGCGAATCCGGATAGCTATAAGGATTGGTCATTTGATGGGTGTTCGGGGTTGCCTGATGAAGTGATGGAGTTGTTCACCGGATGTGATTGGAAGGACATCACGTATAAATGTTGTTTGCCCCATGACCTATGCTATGGGTATGGTGAGATAGGAAATGATATCGAAAGAGAACGGGTAGATGAAATATTCTACAACGATCTTGTCACCAAGGCCGGCATGCGTAAATGGTTAGCGTCCGCGTTTCTTTATGCAGTTCGAGTAGGTGGAACAGAAGAGTTCGGGTTGTCCTTTTCGTGGGGATTTGCGCATAAATAAAGCTATGCCTCATCATGATGTATATATTTTTGAAATAATTCCGATCACTCAATAGGTGGGCAGCTGGCTTACCTATCTCAAGTGGGCTATCGCTGTGATGGCATACGAAACAGGAATTCCGTATCAAAAACAGACATAGAGAAATGAAAAACATAGATAGTAGGGCAATTTATGCAATAGCTGGAGTTGTGCTTGTAGCTATAGTTGTTGGGATACTCCATGCAGAAACAGCTCGAACACCATGTGCCCAGGTTGCTTGTGGTGACGGCCACTCGGATAAAGCAATCGTCACAGATTACATTCCTGAATCCTGCACGATCTTCACTTCTTCTTACGGCGACACGGTTCTCTTCGGCAATAACGAAGATTGGATCAATCCAAATACGTATTATTGGGTTGCTCCTTCAAGTGGCGGGGATTACGGGGCGGTGTATTTTGGGTTTGACAACTTGTGGCCTCAGGGCGGCATCAATGAAAAAGGTCTCGCCTTCGATGTCAACGCTCTGCCAAGGGCGGTTTTGAACCCACATCCCGAACTGGCCAAGGTGAAAAACCCCTTTTACGAGTTTTTAAAGAAGTGTTCTACAGTTGAAGAGGTTATTGATCGGGTTAAAGACTATTCCTGGGGTAGTTCATGGAGGGCCCAAGTGCATCTTGCTGATCGAACAGGTGATGCAGTTGTCATCAGTGCGGGACCAGATGGCGAAATCGCTTTCACAAGAAAACAGAAAGGCAATGGGTACCTGGTTTCAACCAATTTCAACCGAGCAAATCCAAAAAATGGCAGATACCCTTGTTGGCGATACAATACCACACTAGCGATGTTAAAGGAGATCCAAGGTGAAGATGACCTCACAGCAGATCATTTTCGATCCATCTTGGACGCCGTTCACCAAGAAGGTCCTTTAGTAAATACAGTGTATTCCAATAGCTTCGATCTAAAGAATGGCATCATTTACCTGTATCATTGGCATCAGTTTGATGAGGTTGTTACACTCAATGTTGCAGAGGAATTAGCCAGGGCACCTTCGCCTACTCGAATCAGGGATCTTTTTTCACACAAGACAGTTCACCAGGCGTCAAAGGAGTACCTGGCATATCAGAAAAAGATAGCCCCCTGGAAAAATGTGTCATGGGCCTGGCTGCTTCTGGCTGCGGTATCGTTTGTTATGTTGATCTGGGACCTTATGCACGGAACGCAGGCACCCTGGGGGATGCGGCTGGCGTGGCTGTTAGGTGTGGCTCTATTTGGCCCATTAGGTCTAATAGCTTACGTGTATTCGTACCGGCAGCCAATGCGTTCGCCAGAGCCGCAGGCCGCGGTGGTGCCCTGGAAGTGTGCTCTCGGGGAGACAATGTTTGCTGTTGCAGGGTATACCATTGGGATAACCCTTGCGTTTTTTACCTTATATTTCATCCTATCCTTTAGCGAATCAAGTGTATGGTCAATAATAGCGCGATTCTATAGCCTTCCCCTGATCGTTGGGTTGTTTCTTTTCCACGCCCCGCTTGTAGGTTTTGTTATGGGAAATCGATATTGGACTACGGTCCGTCGCAGGTTCCTCACCGAAGTTATTTCCCTGAATTTCGTGTTAATGGGTATGTTACCGGCATCAGGAATTTTAATGAGCCTATGCGAAAAATATCTGGGCATGAGAGGGCCAGGAAGCGTACTTTTCTGGGGCGTTATAACACTCAGTGCACTTGTCGGTGCGCTCATTGTGTATCCGTTCAACGCATGGAAAATCCAACGTGGTTTCTGTTGGTGGCCGGTTCATTTGTTTAAAGATGGAAAGATTGAGCGTGAAGACAACGATACGGCAAGACTAACCTTGCAAAATGCATGGGGAGGGCTCCTTTTGAGTTTTGCTTTATTAGGTGCCTCCATTATATTGGTGTTTTCATCGGTGGGGTGAGATCAGAGAGATAGAGAGAATGAGATACGGTCTGCTCTTTTGTCTTGTAAAAAGTAATATTTCGAAAAATAGATGTTCAAACCCTGAGCTCTCAATTGATGAAGCTTTTGTTCTTTCATAAGCACAATAGAAATTGTAAATATAACATCCTGATTATTTATATATGTCGGAAATTTTTCTATAATGTGTAAATTCGCTGAAAATAGTTCCAATTACTCTATATGATCCCCGCACAGGAGTTGAAATCCGTTGGAGACATTTACAGAGCCGAGGCAGTTTGTGAAGAACCCACGATTCTCCAAAGACCGTCATGATACTCTGGCGGCACTGGATCTGCGTACGATTGACGAGCCGATCGTGGACATCATTCATGGCTTTACCGCACTGCCTCACTGCTTCACCGTGCAGAGCTGCTATGGACATTTCCTCTATTCTCCTGAACAAGACACCTACAGCCTTGACCCCGTTCCCACCAATAATACCGGTTATATACGATACAGGCTCGCTTACATCGTGTTCTGTATAGATAATTGTCAAGCGGGGAGGGCCTTCCATAATTCCTTGGCGCAAATCCCTGAACTTGATCCTGATTATGTCCAGTTTGGCTGCGCAGAGTGGTTCTGGAAAAGGTTCGTCAATTCTTATGTGCTCCAGCTCGAGCCTACGCGTTTCAAGAGGAAAGATGAAGCTATCCTCGAGCACACCGAAGCACTGCACGTCCAGCAACAAAGAGGTCTCTTCTTCCGTAAGCTTCGAGGCCTGTTGGAAACACAGATGAATGAGCATAAGGCGGGCTGACAAGAATGCAACGCTTAGGAAGGACAAGAATGAAATAAAATGCTTTTAGAGAGGAGGCTATTGTGAAAAAAATCTTTTTAATAGGGTTAATTGTAGTTTCCTGTGTTTCTATCCTTGTATTTTTAGGGCTACACAATGTAAATGCGAGTGATGTTGGTGGAGTCACATACAAGGTAGACAAAAAGTGGCAAACAAAAAAAGAGCTTCGAGTCCCTGAATCGGTCCTTTATGATAAATCCACAAATATCCTTTATGTTTCGAACATCAACGGAAAACCGACGGAGAAGAATGGTCAGGGGTTTATCTCAAAAGTCTCTCTCGATGGAAAGATAGAGGTCTTGCAATGGGCAAAGGGATTACACGCCCCAAAAGGATCAGGCATCTATAAGAACAGGCTCTATGTCTCTGATATTGACCATCTGATCGAGATAGATGTAAAGACCGGAAAGATACTGGCAAAATATCCGGCGACCGGAGCAAAGTTTTTAAATGATGTAGCGACTGATGCTTTAGGGAATGTTTATGTAACTGATATGTCCTCTGAAAACAGCGTGATCTACATAATGAAGCACGACACTATGGCCGTCTGGATGAAGGGAGAGGAAATTAGCAGACCCAACGGTCTTGATATAGAAGGAAAAAGGCTGTTAGTGGGCAACTCAGGTGATGGGTCGTTAAAGGCCATCAATCTGGCTGATAAAAAGATAACCACAATAGCACGGGTGGGTTCAGGCATAGATGGACTGCGATCAGATGGGAAGGGGAATTATTTCATCTCAGACTGGAGAGGCAAAACATCCCTGGTAAGTGCTTCCGGTCAAATAATCGTGCTTATTGACACAACAGCCTTGAAAATCAATTCCGCTGATCTTGAATATATTAAAAATAGAAAGCTTTTGCTTATTCCCACATTTTTTGCTAACAGGGTGGTGGCCTATACAGTAAAAGAAATGCCGTAACCACACACGGGGTCGGACAGAGGTCAATTCCGGTCACACAATCATTTCAAGAACACCTCAATGAAATTGAGCAACACAATACAGGAAGTAAAAGACGAGCAAATGGGCATATCCCTGCATTATAAGAATCTTACACTTGAAATAGCCTTAGTAGTCTATCGCCGTTCTGTATGTTCCTGTAACGTATAACTTGTTGAGAAGCGCACCCATGAAAAGAAATCGTAATTGGTACAATTTGTTAGTAAGGCTCGGCTTATTGTTGCCGGTCCTGTGTTTCTTTCTGATATCATGCGCAAGGAAAGAGGATACAGATGTGATCCGGCAACTCATCAAACAAGGTGCTATGCTTGCTGAAAAACACGATATCAGGGGGCTTATGAAGCTGACGTCTGAAGATTTTCTCGCCATGCCTGGTCAGCACGATCACCACGGCGTCAAAAGAATATTGTGGATGACCTTTCGGCACTATCAAGAATTTAAAGTCATATATCCTATACCGAGTGTCGAGCTTGAGTCCAATGGCCTTACCGCCTCTGCCACAATCTATTTCATGATTGTGAAAAAGGATGTATCCTTTCCTAAGCTTACAGAGCTTTACGAAGATCCCCAGGGCTGGCTTGAGGAGGCAGGAGAGAATGTGGATCTGTACCGACTTACACTCGAACTGCTGAAAAAAAATAGAGATTGGCTCGTCACACGAGCCCATTGTGAGTTTTTCAGAGGATTGGGATTTGGTGAATATAAAAGAAAGGTGTCAGATCTACTCTCGGCGTAAAAAAGATTATCATTAAGAAAAAAGTGCGGGATCAAGCCTTAGGTTTTATGGTGATATGGGTTTTATTTCTTGCCAAGCTGGGTAACAAATTGAAAGACAACATCATAATTCTTAATATATTTAAAATAATTCCGGTCACACAATAGTGAAACGTCCATTGAGAAAATTATAATTCAAAGGCAAATCATTGTAAGTTATGCGTATTTCATTAATTGGTATGGCGGGATCAGGGAAATCTTTTTGGTCTAAAAAGCTCGCTCAATATGGTTTTAGGCGTTTCTGCTGTGATGATCTCATTGCAGCAAAGCTTGTCCCAGATCTTACAAGGCCGGATGGAACTACCATGGAAATGGGTACATGGATGGGATTCCCCTATGAGCGTCACTATACAAAACATGAATCCACATACCTCACCTATGAAATCGAGGTACTTATTGAAATCCTTGAATATCTTGAGAGTCATAAAAATACACTTGGGGAGAACATAGTGATTGATACAACCGGGAGTGTTATTTACACAGGAGAAGAAATCTTACAAAAGCTTTGCCGATATACAACAGCCATTTACCTCTTGACACCACCTGAGGTTCAGGAGCAATTGCTGAACGCATACATATCCAAGCCGCACCCTATGTTATGGAGGAATTCATTTAGTAAAAAGTCAGGCGAAACCAACCAGGAGGCACTCGCACGTTGCTACCCACAACTCTTGTCTGCCCGTAAACGATTATATGCTCGATATGCAGACGTAGAAAT
>Ga0114922_10006387_pt1 | contig 10828 bp, 13 predicted proteins | sample AartaG_FD_100975 | JGI IMG/M metagenome (GOLD analysis project Ga0114922, IMG submission 100975) | Deep subsurface microbial communities from Aarhus Bay to uncover new lineages of life (NeLLi) - Aarhus_00045 metaG | ecosystem: Environmental > Aquatic > Marine > Oceanic > Sediment | place...
GGTGCTGCATCAGGGGCAGGTTTTGCTTTTGTCTTAGCCGCAGATTTTAGGATTGCCAGCAAAAAAGCAAGATTTAATAACGCATTTATTAATGTGGGGTTTTCTGGCTCAGATTTAGGATCTAGTTATCACCTTCCTCGACTGATAGGGATGTCAAGAGCAGCAGAGATTTTATATACGGGAAGATTTGTCGATGCTTCTGAAGCTGAAAAGATTGGACTAGTTTTAAGTGTGGTAGAAGAAGAAAAATTATTAGATACTGCTATTGAATTGGCTGAAAATATGTTGCATAAAAGCCCTTTGGGGTTAAGGATGACCAAACAAGCAATTAATTTATCTCTTGATTCCCCAAGTCTGGAAACTATTCTTCAATTAGAAAATCGTGCACAAATGCTTTGTTCTACTTCAGATGACATTATGGAAGGCGTTCAATCCTTTTTCGAAAAAAGAGATCCAAAATATCCCTTGAGCTGACAATAGTATTTAGATGTTTACATTTATTCATGATAATTTCTGGACTAATCCTTCAATAGTATAATACCTCGTGAAATAACCTTCTTTTTTCCCAATAATTAAGCCTGCTTTTTCTAACAATTTAAGATGATGGGTTATAGTCCCATCAGATACTTCAAAAATTTTAGCAATGGCACATGTACACATTGGTTTATTTTTCAGTAGTTTAAAAATAAGGTATCTTTTTATATTGGAAAGAGCTTTGTGAGTGTTATATTCTTTCATAGCATTGGAATCTTTTTTTATATTCAAGATTAATTCCTTTTTTTTTTCTAAAAATTCGGTACAACTTGTTCCTTTCTCCATTTCTTGAATATAATTCTTAAATCTTTCTTCAGTCAACAATAATATTATTCTTTTTTTGTTTTAATAATTTTTGGTTTATTTTGAAAAAACTTAAAATAGATTAAAAATTTGCTTTAATTAATTACTACTTAGAATAAAATTCAATAAAAATAGGCAAGTGAGAAAAAGTTGGACGAAAATCAATTTGAAGTGTCAAAGAATTTCAATACCTATGATGATTTCATGGAAAAAGTACTGGAATTTGACAAACTGACGATGGAGGATTATATGGAATTTATACCAAAAGTTTTACCCATTATCCTTCACCTATCTGCGAAAGCCCCCGTGGAAATATTTGAGGCGGTTATAGCAAAGCTGACTGATGTGTGGACCGCTTCAGAACAATTACCTTTTCACGGTCCTTGGCATCATGGGATTGTTCCTGCAGTTATTCTAATGTCTTTGAAAAATAATAATTATGAATTTTCAGAAAAAGATGTGAAAGAAGCTTTTATGAGGGGTTTAAAAATACCTGCGGGAGGATGTGGATTTTGCGGAACTTGTGGAGGAGGCAGCGGAGTTGGAATTGCTATTAGCATCATTAAGAAATCAACGCCTTTTCATGATAAAGAACGCACTCTTGGATTTGAAGCGGCATTAAGAGCTCAAGAAAGAATAGGAAAACTAGGAGGCCCTAGATGCTGTCGTCTTAGTGCTTATGTTGCCATTGAACAAGCTATTAAATATCTCAAGAAATTTGACTATCATTTACCAGAGCAAAAAATGATAGGTCGTTGTGGTGTCTATGAATTAAATAAGCAATGTCATGAAAACCGATGTCCTTTTTTTCCAAAAAATAAGTAATCTCCTTTTCTTTTCTTATTTATCTGATTTATTTTAATATATTCATTAAATGATTTAACAAAGTTGAAATTTCTTTAATATTAGGATGGATGGATTCAAAATTGTGGCTAACATTATTATTTAGGTCTTTAGGAGAATGTGAGGAACATCTGCTTACTTTATTTTCGATAGCTAAAAAGACATTAAATGCTCTATTACGCTGAGACTGTTAAATATTGATTTTAATCTCATTCTTAAATTATAAATTTTAAAGTACTTTTATTGAAATAATAAAAATTAATGTTAAATTTTTAAATAAATCAATTTCTTCGCCACAACTCATCCTTCAGAGTTACAATACAGATAGAACTTTATTTTTCTTCATTTCAATTCTTAAACACATTATTTAAAAATATATTTTAATTATTATTATTAAATTTAGATACCATAATAGAAATCTAATAATTGGTTAGAATGAGTGATCAAGAAGGAAATAGAGATAATCCATATTCATTTGATGATTATATTTTTGTTAAAAATCATTTTGATTATTATCGGGACGATGAATTTTTTCAGGCATTAGTGAAAAAATATATCCCCTTTAATGAATTCGAAAAAATTGACTCTGAGTTGCGAGAACTTTCAGATATCGTCTCATTTCGATTTAAAGCTCTTGCTGACGAAGCAAATAGGCTTGAAAATCGAATGAAGTGCACGGTTATCCAGCATTATGATGCATATAACCATCGTATTGACAAAATAAAAAGATGTACAGAAACAGAAACTTTAGAGAGGGAAATTTTTAATCTTGGATTATTTGATCCGGGCTTAAATAATCCTTGGAGTAAATTTGTTAAAATGTTTTTACTTTACCAAAATGGCGAAGCTGGAGTAACGTGTCCTATAGCGTGTACTCATGGTGCTGTAGAATTACTTCAAAAATACGAAAACGAACTTAAACCAGAAGCCCATAAAATTTTAACCTCCCTTCCAGATGGTATTGGAGGATATGGAATAGGTTCGCAGTATGTGAGTGAAATTCAAGGCGGTAGCGATGTTCCTGCTAATCTTGTCGAGGCAGTTTTCGAAGAAAAGGAAGGTTCTGATGGTGTTTCAAATTGTTGGCGTTTGTATGGACAAAAATTTTTTTGCTCAGCAATGCAGGCAGATTATGCTATAGTGACCGCTAAACCAAAAAAAGTCCCATCATCCACTAGAGTTGCTGCTTTTGTTGTCCCAGCGTGGCTTCCTGGAAATAAAAAGCGAGAAATTAGAAATTCTTATACAATTGATAGATTAAAACAAAAACTTGGAACTGCCGAATTGCCTACAGCTGAAATCACATATAATGGTGCTGTCGCTTACTCGGTCGGGCCTCTAGAGAAAGGTCTAGCAGATATAGTAGGCATCGTTCTTTCCTTGTCTAGACTTCATGTTGCTTTCGGCATGGCAGCAAGTTTACTGAAAGTAGCACGAGAAGCAATTTTGTATTCTCAATTTAGAACTGCTTTTGGTGTTCCAGTCTCTTCTTTTCCTCTCATGATTAACCAAATTAACGACATTAATCACAATGTAATGAAAACTGCAGCAGGTGTATTTAAAGTTTACTCAGAATACATCCATTTTGACGAAGAACTCATTAGCGGGATAAGAGAATTACAAAAAATTGAGGACCTTACTGAACGAAAGAGGCGCTTTAGATTAAGAGAGCTTATAATGCTGCAAAAGATAGTTGTAGCTGAAGATGCACCAGCAATAATTAGGAAGGCAATCTCGTTTTTTGGCGGACACGGAATCATGGAAGATTTTATCGATTTCCCTCGATTGCATCGAGATTCCCTGATCATGGAATTATGGGAAGGTCCTCGAAATGTTTTACTTACACAAATACATCGCGATTTTCAAAGGGTTGCTGAATGGTACACAGCTGACGACTTTATTAGAGATATTCTTGAAGGAGTAGATCCAAGAACCATTGGATTTCTAGCTACTGAATTTTCAAGGGTAATATCACACGATACACTTTTGAGAAATGATAATGAAACATTAGAGATTTGCCGAGATTGGGAAAAATTATCTCTGGATCTTTTCCACGCTTATCAAGATCAAGCGATTGCTGAATTAAATTACAAGGGAAAACCACTTAAATTTTCAAGATTGTTGCGTAAATTAAAAAAAAAACCGGAAGAGAAAGAGATTTTAATGACTCTTTAAGTGCCCTTGGGGGAAGAAATTCAAAAACATTCCTTGAGCTAACCCGGATTTAGATGACTCAAATACTCGTCATTATATTGATAAATCATTAGTAGAAAAAAGTATTAGGATGAATATATTTAATAAATATGAATAATACCTATTGATTGAGAAAAACATGAAAGCTCTAAATAAAGAAGATATTTTCAAGCTTCTAAAGCAAAATAAAGAAAAATTAAAGAATTATAATGTTAAAAAGATAGGATTATTTGGTTCCGTTTTGAGAGGAGAGCATACTAATGAGAGTGATGTCGATCTCATAGTTGAGTTTGAAGAAGGAAAAAAAAATTATGATAATTTTATAGAATTGGTTTTTTTATTAGAAGGTCTTTTGCAGAGAAAGATAGATTTACTCACAATTGAAGCTCTCAATCCTTATATGAAGCCCAAAATATTAAAGGAGGCTTATTTTGAATCGATCTAACGATTATTTGGACAAAATCAATCACATTAATGATGAACTTAAATATATAATAACCATATCAAAAGAATTAACGCATGATGAGTTTATTAAAGATGAAACGCTAAAAAGAGCATTTGTTAGAAGCTTGGAGATTATTGGGGAAGCAGTAAAAAGAATTCCTAAACAAATATGTGAACAATACAGACAGATCGAATGGAATAAAATTGCGGGAATGAGAGATAAACTAATCCATCACTATTTTGGGGTTGATTATGACTTAGTTTGGGATATAATTGAAAACCATATTCCAAAATTAAAAGAAACAATCAAATTAATTCTTAATGGAGAATAATTAATATTAAAGAAGTGAAAAAGATTGAATTTTGAAACAATAAAGTTTGAACTGAAACCAAATGGTATTGGTATTTTAACACTTAATCGTCCAGAGAAATTAAATGCTATTTCTTTTCAAATGGAGGAAGACTTGCATGAATTATTAGACCATTTGATGACAAATCTAGATTGTCGTATAGTGATTTTTGGGGGAATGGGACGAGCATTCTGTGCTGGAACTGATTTACAAGAAGGATTAATTTTAAATTCAAAGAAGACCCCCGTAGGTTATGAGAAATACCACTTTTTAAACGTTCCAGAGCCATTAAAAAAGAAAATGTATCATCAATGGCGTATAAGTCAAATATATGTGAAAATGCGAAAAATTAGTCAACCAATAATTGCAATTATACACGGAGCAGCCGCAGGTGGGGGATTTGGATTCGCAATGGCAGCAGATATACGGATTGCCAGTGAAGATGTAAAATTTATTAACGCTTCCATTAATATTGGGCTTACTGGTGCAGATGTGGGAGGTAGTTATTTTCTTCCTCGCCTTATTGGAATGTCAAGAGCAGCTGAAATATTATATAGTGGAAAGATTGTTGATGGTATTGAAGCTGAAAAAATAGGATTAGTTCTGAAAGTTGTTGAAAAGGAAGATTTGTTAAATGTAGCAATCGAAAAAGCAGAAGAATTGTTAAAGAAGAGTCCCTTAGGATTGAGAATGACCAAACAAGCGATTAATTTATCTTTAGATTCCCCAAGCTTAGAAACCATCCTACAATTTGAAAACTCTTCAATCGTTTTAACATTTAGTTCAAAAGACGTAAACGAAGCTTCTGCTGCCTTTTTTGAGAAAAGAGATCCTAAATTTCCTTTACGCTAAACTCGTATTGAATGAACTGTGAATAAAAAAAAAATTATAAAATATAAAAATCTTATTCTCTAATTTGCAGTTTGTATTTAATTGGAGTAGGCCCATTGAAATTATAAATAACTGGGCAATGGCTAAATACTTTTTCCATCATTTCTTCTATTTTTGCTTTAGGAGCATCTGCCTTAATTCTAATGATGGGTTGAAATGTATCATAACCTGGAGGTATATTATCATTAAGACCAAAAATACCTGCGAGATTTAGGTGACCTCTTGAATTCACTGTCATAGATTCGATTTTTATGTCCTCTATTAACGCCCAAAATTTTGCAACTGCAATAATACAAGCACCAATAGAGCCTAATATGACCAATAATGGAGATGGTCCTTTGTCTGTCCCATCTAAGCCTATAGGGGCATCAATTATAAATTCGTGATTTGAAGCGCCCATAGTAACCTTAGTTTGCATCCCTTCTGACAGCATTTCACAGGCTACATTGAAATTTTTCTCCCCGTTTTTAACATCCTTTTTTATTGCTTCGTAAGTTTCTTTAAAACTTGGCATTTTTTATCACTTTTCCTTTTATTTAGCTATTTATTTTAAATCATTATTCTATAATTTGAATAATAGAATATAGAATTTAATTTAAATTTCTCTCATTTGAATAGAGAACATTACTGGTCTTTTTTTAAATTATAATTTAAAAGGATAATTTTTATTATTACTCTTAACATTTTTATTCTTAAAGAAAATCAGTTAAATAGAGGTATATTATATTGGAAGCTAAAACAGTTTCGCAATCAAGAGTAGAACTTGCGCAGATTATGATGCCAGAGCACGCAAATGTCGCTGGTAATGTGCACGGTGGCAATTTATTAAAACTTGTTGACCAAGCAGGGGCTATTGTGGCTGCTAGACACACTCATACTAATGTAGTTACTGCTTCAGTCGACAGATTTGATTTTATCTCGCCAGCTTATATTGGAAATCTTATATTCATAAAAGCAGCTATAAATTACGTATCTAGAACTTCGATGGAAATTGGCACCAGAGTGGAGGCAGAATGTCTTAAAACAGGTGTTCATACTCATGTTGGCTCTGCTTATCTTACATTTGTCGCTATTGATAAAGATGACAAACCAACGGAGGTCCCAGGATTAATTCCAGAGACCGAAGAAGAAAAACGGCGTTATGAAGAGGCTAAAAAAAGGAGAGAAATAAGGTTACAAGGAGTGAAACCACATCGCCATCGACAGCAACCCTGTATTACTAGACCAGAAAAAATACAATAAAATTTTTAAATATTTTTATTTTAATTCTTAATACAGAATTTAACAAATAATTTTGGATTATTAGCATAGCCATTACTGTTAAGACCTCCGCAATTCTCTAAGATTTCGTGAGGTATAGGGTTATTCCCGATTCTTAATTCGATTAAATTTATGAGGTTCTCTAGTCCCTTAACTTCAGAAATGTTATTTCCATAAAGGTTTAATTTTCTTAATTCAATTAGACGTTCTAAACCTTTTATTTCTGATATTTGATTATCTTCTAATGATAAATTGTGCAGATTTTTTAACTCGGAAAGTCCCTTTATTTCTTCAATTTTGTTTTCAGAAAGAAATAGCGTATATAATTTAATTAAAGGATATAAATTCTTAATCTGTTTTATCTCGTTTCCATAGAGGTTCAATTTTTCTAAATTTAGTAGATTATCTAAATCTCTAATTTCAGAAATCTTGTTATTAAAGAGATATAATGCCTTTAAATTTGAAAGCTCTTTAAGCCCAATTATTTTTGATATTTCTTCAATTCCCTGATTACCCAAAATTAAAGCGTTATCAGAAACGTCGAATTTCTGTCCTTGGTAGGTTATAAATTGCATTTTATCTTAAATTTTAATTCATTTTACTATAGCTCACTATATAACTTTTTATAAAACTAAGTATAAAATAATTTATATTTAGAAAGGTGAATTATGTTGGAAGAAGTTAAAAAAGCGCCAAAATTAAAAAGAAGAGTGTCATTATTCGGCGTAACAGTCTACGGAATTGGAAATGTCTTAGGTGCTGGTATATATGCCTTAATAGGCGAGGTCGTAGGAATTACGGGAAACCTCTCTTGGTTGGCTTTCGTATTAGCTTCGATTACTGGTGCTTTAACCGGTTTGTCATACGCTGAGCTTTCTGCTATGTATCCTAAAAGCGCTGCTGAATTTGTTTACACTGAAGAGGCTTTTAAAATTCGAATTTTATCGTTTTTATTAGGGTGGATAATTATCTTTTCAGGTATCCTTTCAGCCGCAACCGTCGCGTTAGGTTTTGCCAATTATTTGGCTGCTTTAATCGGAGTTCCGTCGATTATACTTATAGTAATATTTGCTGCTTTGCTCATAGTAATTCTAAGCCTTGTAAACTTCATCGGTATCAAAGCTTCCACATGGACTAATATCCTTTTTACATTTATTGAAGCATCTGGGCTCATTTTAATCATTATAATTGGTATCCCACATTTAGGATCAGTCAACTATTTTGAGCTCCCTATAGGAGGTTCGTTTACTGGTATTTTTTCGGCGGTTGCTCTAATATTTTTTGCGTATATTGGGTTTGAAGATATCGCAAACATCGCTGAAGAAGTCAAAAGCCCCGCTAAAAACCTTCCTAAAGCTATAATTTATTCGATTATTATTACAACTGTTTTGTATTGTTTAACAGCCATCTCAGTAGTTAGCATATTGCCCTATAGCGAAATTGCATCGTCTCCAGCCCCTTTAAATAGCGTAACTTCTGCTGTTTTAGGTCCTATTGGAGGTATAATAATGTCTTTTATAGCACTATTCGCTACAGCAAATACTGTATTAATAATGATGATCGTCACCTCGAGAATGATGTACGGTATGGCTAGGGATAAAGCGTTGCCAGAAGGCTTAAGCAAAGTATCACCAAAATTTAGAACACCTGCTTTAGCCGTTTTAATAACAATGATTTTAACGATGATTCCGCTATTTCTTGGAGACATCTCTATAGTTGCGAATGCTACTGTTTTTGGCGTGCTCATTACTTTTTTCTTAGTGAACCTCAGCTTAATAGCTTTAAGAAGGAAAAAGCCTGACCTTGAAAGACCTTTTAAACTAAAACCTAATCTTGGATGGGTGCCAATAATTGCGCTCTTAGGTTGTATCGTCTGTTTCGGATTACTCTTTACGTTTAACCTATTAATCGTTGTTATACAATTGATCATCGTTTTATGTGGAGTAGTAGTTTTTTACGCGATGAAATCAAAAATCGAAACAAGGACAAGTCGATTCATTCAAAAAATCGATACTGATAATTAAAAACTAACTATATTTTTCTTTCCATTTTTTTTGTTTTTCTTCTGTGTCTCCTTTCATTTTGCAAACTTTGTGAATTTGATCTTGCATTTCCCATTGTTTTTCTAACTCGTCTTCAAGATCATCTTCTCTATTATCATCATCATCCATAAAAGTTCACCATACTTAATAATTGTTAAACATGCTTAAATTTTTACTTTTCAATAAATATTGTTAGAACTAAAAGTTTTTAAGAACAATTATGATCTTTTAGATTATTATAATCCAATAATATAGTATCATAAGGTCATAGAGTTATGATTTCTAAATATCAAGTAACAGTTATTCCACAAGAAGATTATAATTCTCTGGAGATTTCGAAAAAACTCGGAGAATACTTTGATAAAAAAGGATATCTTTTTGAAGAAAAATCTGTTTTAATTAAGCCTTCATTTGTCTTCCCTATTGGTGATTCCCAAAAAGCGATTGCGATTAACACACATGTAAACTTGGTTGCAGGTATTGCAAAAGCATTGTCAGATCGTGGTGCCCGAAAAATTTTAATTGCTGAAAATCGTACTATGGGAACGGCAAGATATGCTTTTAATAGAGTAGGAATTAAGAAAGTAGTAAAAGGAATTAGAAATGTCAAATTTTGTTATTTGGATGAAAAGAAAAGAAAAAACATCTTTGTAAAAGAGCCATTTATTAGCAACCATGTAATCAAGTACCCAAAATTATTGGTAGATGGATCAATTGATTATTTCATTTCTGTCCCTAAATTGAAGGGAAACCTCTATACAGATGTTACTTTAAGTGTAAAGAATAATTTTGGCTTAATTTCAAAAAAAGAACGATTAAAATATCATGACGACCGATTACATGATCATCTTTCTGACATCGCGCTTATTCGCCAGCCAGATTTAATCATCACTGATACTATTATATCGGGTGAGGGAAATGGGCCCGCTGAAGTGAAGCCAATTAAAACCCAAATGATGATTGCTGGTGATAATTGCTTGGCGGTTGATGTTACATGTTGTTATTTAATTGGAAAGGATCCTAAAGAGGTTCAGCATTTGAAAAATTTAGCTGAAAGAGGAATAGGCCCTTTAAACATTAATGATATTGAGATAGTTAACAGAGATTATTTAGAGGTTAAAAAATGTAATTTTGTCGATCAAGATAGGAGTCTTAAAGTGCATCCGTCTCTAACTATTTATCAAGGGAAAGAAGTTTGCATCTCTGGTTGCCCTGCATTCCTGAGATCTTATTTAGATGCTTATGGAAAAAATTTAGGATGGGAAATTCTGAGTGGAATGACAATTATCGTTGGAAAGGATCTCGATATTCCTGAAAAAGAACTGGAAAAGTTGGAGAAACGAAAAACAATAGTATATGGAGACTGTGCAGAACAATATAAGAAGTATGGAGTATTCTTTAAAGGGTGTCCACCGGATTATGTCAAAGCAATGTTTAAGATTTCAACACGTACCACATTACCTAATATCCCCTACTTTAAATATGTCTCATACCCAAAATTCTTAACGACATGGATAATGCACCTGTTTCAGAGGATTTTAAGATTCTAACCTATCGTTGCTTCCTATTGCATCTAAAATCGTGCTTGAAATCGAATTTTTTCATTCTTTTTTTAACGCTTTTAAAAGATAATCGGTTATGTATTTAGATTTATATTCAGATTGAGTTTTGTAATTCACGTATCTATAATTGAACACGCATAAGGGACACGATGAAATTATATCTTGAGTTTCTAACTCGTCTTCAAGATCATCTTCTCTATTATCATCATCATCCATAGAAGTTTACATCTAAAGCTTCAGAATAAGAATGGACAAATCAATGAAGAAGAATTTATAATTAAAGGTACTCAATTGCTTGGAAAGGGTTTTATAACAGTTTTCATTAAAAACATCCTCTTAATATTAAAGGAAAAAAAAAAAAAAAAAAAAAAATATTGGAAAAAAAAACAAATAATAAAACACAAAA
>Ga0114922_10006388_pt1 | contig 10826 bp, 5 predicted proteins | sample AartaG_FD_100975 | JGI IMG/M metagenome (GOLD analysis project Ga0114922, IMG submission 100975) | Deep subsurface microbial communities from Aarhus Bay to uncover new lineages of life (NeLLi) - Aarhus_00045 metaG | ecosystem: Environmental > Aquatic > Marine > Oceanic > Sediment | place: Aarhus...
ATTTGTGACCGCCTGGTTTATCTGAGTCAACCGTTGCCTGACAAACCTGACTTTCTTTTATACCGTTTGTTAGGAGGCCTGACTGAAGCAATAAATACCTGCTTTTGGCTTCACAAGGATTTGTTGCGGAAAAGCTTAGGAGAAAACCCCTAAGTTTGAACAGTTTCAAAGTTGATTTGCCTTTCCCTCGGGCGTATAATAATTACTATGGTTGTTAAATCAAAATGCTTATCAGTATCAGTCCATCAGCCAGCTCGCCGACGAACCTCGCGCTGTTTGTCTCGACTGCTCATGCTGCTTACTCCTACCGTTCACCAAACCGTGCAGCATCCTTCCAACCTGATTCCTCCGGGAATTTCCAGGCGCTCGTTTTTGAAATCCTCCTCCTCGCTGGCAGCGTGCGGCGCACCGCTGATGGCGGGTCTGCTTACGGTGCAATCGGCCGAAGCCAAGGGGCCGCTCATGGCCTATGTGGGCACGTTCAGTTCGCCGCTCCGCGACGTGCTGCCGACGCAGGTGGATTTGCCTCCCGGAAATGGACGTGGCATACACCTTTTCCAGGTGAATCGCGCCACCGGGGCGATGACGCCCGCCGACATTCACGAGATGGGAACAAGCCCTAGCTGCCTGGCTTTGAATGCGACCGGAACCCGACTGTATTCAGCCAATGAGACGGATCGCGTTGGAGAGGACAAGGAAGGCACGGTCAGCGCCTTCTCCATTGATCGGGCAGACGGGCATTTGACGTTGCTCAACACCGTCCGTTCCGGCGGCGCCGGTCCGACCTATGTGAGCATCCATCCGTCAGGACGGTTCATGTTGGTGGCCAACTATTTTGGCGGTTCAGTATCGGTGCTGCCGATTCTGCTCGACGGTCGGTTGGGCAACGCCACGGACATCAAGAACGATGCTGGCAAGATTGGCCCCACCAAGGCGACCAGCGCTCCACCGGGCAGCTTTGCCTTCAGCGGACATGATCGGACTCACGCGCACATGATTCAGGCCGATCCCTCAGGGCGCTTCGTGCTGCATATTGACTTGGGCTTGGATCAAATCTTCGTCTGGAAGTTCGACGAGCAGATAGGCGTGCTGACTCCGAATGAATCGCCCACAGTCTCGCTACCAGCCGGAGACGGGCCGCGGCATTTCCATTTTCATCCCAATAGTCGTTGGTTTTACTCCATTCAGGAAGAAGGCTCGACAATCGTTTTATTTGACTACGATGCCCGAGCGGGGCGGTTGGCCGCACGTCAGACGGTCTCTACTCTGCCGCCCGGGTTTGCTGGCAGTAATTTCTGCTCCGAGATCTTAGTTTCAATCGATGGGCAATTTGTATATGCGGGCAACCGGTTGCACGACAGCATCGGGATCTTTTCCGTTGGCCCAAACGGCGACCTCACGTTCATAGGGGAAGAATGGACAAGAGGGAATTATCCGCGCAGCTTCAACTTCGACCCTACTGGCCGGTACCTCTATTGTTGCAATCAGCGCGGCGACAACATCGCCGTCTTCCAGGTGAATCGCAAGACCGGCGGCCTCAAATTCACCGGCCATTACACCCCGGTTGGCAATCCCTCGATCATCGTCTTCCTCGATCTCGCCAAGGTGGATTGAAGCCACGTGATTCGAAAGTATGAGTGTGTGTTTGCCCTACAATAAGAAAGTGGAGGCGGGTGATGAGAGAAAAACTGAAAGCAAAAGGTATGGAGCAATGAACCGACGCGATTTCCTGTGGTGCACGGCGGGGGCGATGGCCAACGTCACAGCCAAGCAGGCAGTGACACAAAGTAATACTGTCGTTCTAATTCGCACCGGTTCTGATTGTTCCCCGACTACTGATATCTATATGTTGTATCCGGACTCAGTTTTTATTTTATTAAGCCCTTTAAACTTTATCCGGGACAACATAAGGAATGCGGTAAACCCGTGTCAGCATTTTATCTGCGTCAGGATCATTGGCAAACTTTTCGTAATCACCCATAAACTTCAACATACGGCCAAGACGATAAGAGATATTGGCCAGGTGAGGAAGTGTAGTTGAATAAAAGCCTTCATTGATATCGCAGTGAAGGTCCTCGTCCTTACCAGAGCGTATTGCATGAATAAAATTGCTCCAATGATTACCATCTCTGCGTCTTGAGCCTTCTTTTGAACCAGCAAAAGGTTTTCTTTCCCGTCCACGGAATGCTTTCCATGTAGATCCACTAATTTCGAGCCATCCTTCAGTACCGTAGAAAATATTTCCGACTCCCTGACCTCGGCTTCCTTCATGATTGGTGTATCGTCCCCGAGTTTCAAACTCAAGCATTTTCCCATCCCTGTATTTAAATACGGCGGTTTGCGTATTCGGAGTTTCCTGCGAAGTCTTATCACGGCCATAGGTTTCTACTCCACCATAGACCATAACCCCTGGAGTCCGGGTTTCCAATGGACCTTGCTCCTGATGTAATCCGTAAATACCACCGGCAGAATATACTGAAACCGGGTGTTCGTTTTTATTCATTCCCCAACGGGCAAGATCGAGCTGGTGTGGTCCCGTGTTTCCAGTATCCCCATTTCCGGTATCCCAATACCAGTGCCAACAATAATGACTCCGTTTTTCGTTATAAGGGCGATAAGGAGCGGGTCCTAACCATCGGTCATAATGGAATGTGGCAGGTGGCAGACTATCTTTGGCAATGCCATATGAATCGCGAGCTTTGAAGCAAAGGGCACGGGCCATGAAAACTTCGCCGATACCACCATCATGCAGAAATTTAATCGCTTCTATCACATTGTTAGACGAACGGTTATTTAATCCTACCTGAACTCTTAAATTATACTTGTGGGCCGCCTCAACCATTTTCCGTCCTTCCCAAATATTATGAGAAGCCGGTTTTTCAACATAAACATGTTTACCTGCCTGACAAGCCCAGATGGTTGCCAGTGCGTGCCAATGATTCGGTGTAACGATTGACACGGCATGGATATCCTTGTCATCTAATACTTTATGAATATCCCATTCTGTCAATGGCTTGCCCCCAGTCTTTTGAGTTACAATTTTCGAAGCCGGTTCAAATAGCAGTTCATCTGTGTCGCAGAGGGTCTTCACAACTACATTATGGCTGTCTTTCAGTCCACAATAGCTATTGATGTGCACAGCACCCTGGTTACGGATACCAATAACTGCCAAATTGATGCGTTCATTTGCACCAATGATTGAAGCATATGACTTAGCACTGAACCCAATGCCCCCAATGGCTATTCCGGCAGTCCCAATTACGCTTTTCTTAATAAATTCTCTTCTTTTTATCATTTTATTAGCCTCTCGGAATTAACTGTTAATTGTTAGGAAATTTGATTTCCACCGACATGAGTGATTATACCGCCTTAGTGGATATTAATTCAAGTAGGAAATGAGCTGTCCTACGCAAGAATCAATATGAAGGCAAAAGCGTTTGAGTTACGAGTAGATGTACAAAAAATAGCCCCATTTTCGCGAGTTGCAAAATGCCAGATTTATTCAAAAAGTCACCTCTTTCAGGAGCCGGAAAAGGCCGAGGAGTGGCGGTCAAAGCTGCCTCCGGATGAGGACGTGGGTGGATGGCGGAGGACGGAAGACGGAATTCAGAATTCAGAATTCAGAAGTTAGAATTTAAAATTACACCGAATGGGATAGACTTTGTTACCTCACAGGGTGTATTGTTTAGCGGATAGATGGCAGAAGATGCATGGCGGAGGACGTAGAGTGTGCAGCGTATCGCGTATTATTAATAAATTGCGGATATTTTACTTGACGAGAAAGTGGTTAATCTGGTATAGATAAGATTAGTAAAGTATGTGCTCGTGTGGCCGGGCATCCGTGGTTTTGATTTTATCATGCGAGCGCAATTATTGTAATTTTTACATAGAGTTAAGCAAAATAGAGGTTAGGCATATATTATTTAAGAAAATCAGGTTTTTGGTTTTTTAGATAATCAAATGCACGTCTATGGAGCAATAATTTTTTCTTTCCAAAGTATGCCTAACCTCGATTTTGCAGAAGGCTTAATTTTATAGATAGAGGAGGAGATATTATGCGTGGCAAAGAGTTATAAGGAGAACTTTGTGCTCGCAAATTTTGTTACATTTCTGTTGGCGGTTCGAATATCCCCTTTCCGAGAACGGGTGTTTTGGTGTGTGGCCAAAGCGTGAAAAGTAATCATTTTTAATTATGTTTAAAGGAGGACTATATTATGTGTAGAAAAATGATTTGTTTATTGTCTTTCGTTTTGCTGACGGCTTTGAATAATAGTGCGCCGGCCGGTTTTATCGACGATTCGGATCTTGTCATATACTATTCCTTTGACACCGTTAGTGATATGGTCACCGACCAATCCGGCAACGGCCATGACGGTGTCGTAACCGGCGACGTGACGGCAGAGCCAGTTGGCAAGTACGGTGGAGCTGCTAAATTCGCAACCGGCAGTTATCTCGACCTGGATGGAGAAAATTTCCCTGTCGAGGAAGTTCCGACAACCGGTATAACAATTGCCGCCTGGATAAAATGTGAGAATACAGGCGGAGATCACGCTATATTCAACGCCAGAGCATCTGATGCGACCTGGCTTGTTCACCCTGAGGCCCGCAGTAACGGTGAATTCAGGTGGCTGCTTCGCTCTGCCGGCGGGACAACAATCTTCGACATACGCGCAGGTTCTGTCACGTGGGATGAATGGCAGCATTTTGCAGGCACATACGACAAGGCCTCCGGCAAGGCAACCCTGTATATCAGCGGAGAAATGGTCCGAGAGGAAAACATATCAAACGCTGCAGATATAGCCGGAGACTGGGGCAGCGGTGCTCGTGTAGGGTATAATATTGATAACGCAAGACCTTTCACGGGGCTTATGGATGATTTTTTAATGTTCAGGCGGGCGCTATCACTGGCCGAGGTTAAAAAACTTATGCAGGGGATAGGGTCTCCGTTGGCCTTTGGCCCCACGCCGGCTGATGGTTCTTTACATGCCGATACGTGGGCGAATGTAAGCTGGTTTCCGGGTGATAGTGCGGCTTCGCACGATGTATATTTCAGTGATAACTTTGGCGCTGTGAATGAGGGCGCCGCCGAGGCATTTCAGGGTAACCAAACCTCTACGTTTTTTGTTGTCGGTTTTCCGGGATTTGTTTTTCCGGATGGTCTTATTCCGGGTACGACTTACTATTGGCGAATCGATGAGGTCAATGACACCGAGCCGAACAGCCCGTGGGTGGGTCCTGTCTGGAGCTTTATGGTTCCACCCAGGACGGCATATTATCCAATACCGGCCGATGGTGCCGAGTCTGTGGCTACTGATGCAGTGCTTGGCTGGACGGCAGGTTTCGGAGCGAAGCTACACACCGTATATTTCGGCGATGATTTTGACCAGGTGAGCGATGCCTCCGGTGGGAGTACTCAGGGGATTACAAATTATACTCCCGGTCCGCTCGAATCAGATAAGGTTTATTACTGGCGGGTCGATGAGTTTGATGCCATCGATACGTATAAAGGCGATGTCTGGGGCTTTTCGACTCCGGGTGCGGTCGGTAGCCCGAATCCGGCCAACGGCGCCATTGATGTAAAGCAGGCACTGGTTCTCGAATGGGCAGCCGGAGATAGTGCTGCTTCACACGAGGTGTACTTAGGTATAGATAAAGAAACCGTGCGCAATGCCGATACAGGTTCACCCGAGTACAAAGGCAGCAGGAGTCTTGGTTCCGAGAGCTATGACGCCGGTAATCTTGAGTGGGATACAACATACTACTGGTGTGTTGATGAGGTCAAGGCCGACGGTACGTCACAGAAGGGCCTTATTTGGAGCTTTACGACGGCCAATTTCCTTATCGTGGATGACTTCGAGTCATACAATGACCTTAATGAAGATGAACCGGGCAGCAACAGGATATATCTTGCCTGGATTGACGGATTCGAAGATCCTGCAAACGGTTCTGTTGTTGGTTATGCAGACCCACCTTTTACCGAGCAGAAAATCGTTCACGGCGGTTCTCAGTCGATGCCGCTTGCCTACGACAACAGTGTTGGAAACTCTGAGGCGACCTTAACGCTGACTGATCCGCGCGACTGGACGGTAAATAATATTGGCATATTGACGATTTGGTTCAGAGGTGATTCGGCTAATGCTGCCGAGCTGATGTATGTCGCTCTTGATGGCAATGCAGTTGTTTCTCATGATAATCCTGCTGCCTCGCAGATATCTGAATGGACCCAATGGGATATAGACCTGACGCGCTTTGCGGACCAGGGTGTCAACCTTGCTAATGTTAATACGATTAGCCTTGGTTTCGGTGATAAGAGCAACCCGCAGGCCGGTGGTTCAGGTATGGTGTTCTTCGATGATATTCGTCTGTATCCGCCGGAGCCTAAGCCCGAGCCGGAAGGAGATTCGTCTCTTGTTATATACTACTCCTTTGACGAAGTAAGTGATATCGTCATGGACCAATCCGGCAAAGGCCATGACGGCGTCGTTGTCGGTGACGTTACAGCGGAGGCTGAAGGCAAATACGGCGGAGCTGCCAATTTCGCGAGCGGCGGTTACCTCGACCTGGACGGCCCAAGTATTCCTGCCGAAGATATTCCGACATCCGCTATGACGCTCGCCGCCTGGATAAAGTGTGCTAATACAGGCGGAGATCACGAGATATTCAGCGCCAGAGCATCTGACGAAAGCTGGCTTATTCACCCTGAGCCGAAAAGCAGCGGCGACATTAGATGGCTGCTTCGTTCTTATGGCGGCACTACAATCTTCCAGATACGTGCAGGTACTATGACATGGGATGAATGGCTGCATTTTGCAGGCACATACGACAAGGAATCCGGCAATGCGGCCCTTTATATCAACGGGGAATTAATCGAAGAGATTGTCGTTGAAAATGCTGCGGATATTGCCGGAGATTGGGGCCTTGGTGCTCGTGTGGGATTGACTATTGATGACGCAAGGCCTTTCACGGGGCTTATGGACGAGTTCCGAATGTACACGCGGGCGCTGTCGCATGATGAGATACTGGAAGTTATGCAAGGTATGTAATCAACATATATGAGGCTAAGCCGTTCGCTATAGATTTTACACCAATTCGGGGCTTATACTGATGCTGAATGATTAAGTATAAGCCCTTTTTTCAATAATCATTTTTTAGCAGGTGGGTCGGGCAAAGGTATTGGTGCTGTAAGCTTAGGGCCGGTGGAGTTTGTACTGTAATCGAATTTCAGGGTTTCGGGCAATTGACCCGGTGTTGTTGCGCTTCCGAGTAATCTGTCGTGCTCGGCTAAGATGGCCGGCAAACTATTCTGCCCAAGAGTAAGAGCCCTTCTTATAGTCATTTGCGGCTTGAGAAGCGCACCTATACATTTGTCTTCTGTATCTGCCAGGACAGAGGCCAGGTGACTTTTCTGGGTATTGTTCAAAATATCAGCACCCTTCACATACCTTTGTATCGTATAAGAATATAACTGTGCAAAGCATCGAGCTAGAGCAGCCTTTGAAGTGGCTGATGTCGGCGATGTTGAGCCGGAAGACTGGGAAGCTAAGAGTATTTTGCTGCTGAGATATTTCAGGATGGCACTGTCATAAAGTTCATACTTCACGGTCCAGTCGGCGTATCTTTTAATTCTGATATCGGCTATTCGGCACAGTAATTGTTCCGCCTGTGGTATATTCACGTCGGCGGCAAACTGAGCTATCATAGCTATTATCTCTGGTGTGCTGCTATCGAAAATTTCTGTTAATTTTGTAGCAAAAACAGATGCCTGATTCGAGTTTGCTGCTGCGTTTAGCTGTGTTATGATGCCCGGATTGGTAAGTGAATGGACAGCCCAGTAACGAATGACCATGTTCTCATTTTTCAGCATTGCGATAGCCTGGTCCGCCAGTCCCAGGTTCTGCAGGCCATCGACCAGAATCAAAAGATTAATCGTCACTCCGGTTATCCTCTCCTGACGCGGTAATTTTTGGGCGTCGAGAAAGCCCTGGGCGATATATTTGCGGGCCGACTCAGAAAACTGTTGAGCGTACTGACCCTGAGTGCTCTGCCTGCTGAGGATGACGGTGCGTTTCTGTGCTATGGTGGTCAAATCTCTCTCTCTGACCAGCTCCTGTATCGCCTCAGCAAGAAAATCGTCGATAATTTTTAAATCGCTGTTATCGAGCACCGCCTTTTTGCGTACAATATCAACTTCTTTGGTGTTGACGGCTTTAGAACCCGGATTCATTGCCAATATCAAAAAAACCACCAAAACAGTGAAAATCACCCATTTTATCTTCATTTTGTGAACACCCTAATAAATGCCGGTTGTGGATTAGACACTCTCCAGCTTATACTTATACCCTATATCAACCAGTTTAACGTTAAAAGCCGTCTTTGTCAAGGGAATTTGCCCTCGGAGAAAAAAGCTGTAAAAAAGGCCTTTCTGGGTTTGCCTTTTTACTTATTAACTTTTTCAGTAAAAGCAGGTAAAATTGATGTAATATCGTGAAAAGCTGGTAAGTGAAAGACGAATAAACTGTCAATTGAGAAGTCATTTATCGGACAAAAAAATGAGCAGACGTTACTTTATTAAAGCATGGATTTGGGTGCACCAGTGAAGCTCGACAAATGGTCTTTTTGCAGGCGAGGTACGTGAGTGACCGAATCATCCTCAAAACTTGTTCGCATCGATCCTTTTCGTTTGCATATGGAGCGCCGTGGCAGGATGGTTACCGACGCAACCATCTATGCCTCAGAAGCCGTCAAACTCGAGCCTGATGCGGTCAGTCAGCTTTGTGATGCCGCCTCTCTGCTGCCTGCTAAAAAGGTTCTGGCTACTGCTGATATACACGTCGGTTTTGGTATCCCTATCGGGGCCGTATTGGGGCTGGAGGATGCTATTATGCCTCCTGCTGTCGGGTATGACATAAATTGCGGGATGAGGCTGTTGAGTACACCCTTTTCAAAAGGCGATATTGATACCGACAAAATTGCTGTCGATATAGCCCGTGATATTCCGCTTGGCGAGGGCAGGGAAAATTTGCAATTGGGTAAAACCCAAATTGAGACTGTTATAAATAAAGGTGTTTCTGCTATACCGGATATTGCCCAAAGAAGCAGCCACCGTGTTTGGGAGGCTTTTGACCCGGACCAGTTCGCAGATGATGTCCAAAGAATTGAAGAAAACGGCCAATTGCCCGCCGAACCGGCCGCGGTTCCAAGAAGCGCGGTACAAAAAGGAAGCAATCAGCTCGGTACGCTTGGAGGAGGAAACCACTTTATTGAAATACAATATGTCCAGGAGGTCTTTGAAAATGATTTGGCTGAGAGCCTCGGCCTTTTCAAAAATCAGCTTGTTGTAATGATACACTCGGGCTCGCGCAGGTTCGGCTACGAAGTCGCCGATGAATATATGAATATTGCCGCCCGGAGGCCGGAGAATATCGACCGCAAAAAGATGCTTTCGTATCTGTCCACTGAGAGCAGAGAGGGTAAAAACTATATCCTGGCGATGGGCGCTGCGGCCAATTTTGCATTTACCAATCGCCACATTATGGCTTTACTTGTAAGACGCTGTTTTAACAGAATGTTTGGCCCGACGCCGCTGTCGCTCATTTATGATATTGCTCACAATATGGCAAAGCTCGAAACCCATGGCGGTAATCGCCTTTGGGTCCACCGAAAGGGTGCCACTCGTGCTTTCGGTCCGAAGCAGATGGGCGGGGGTATTTTTGCACGAACCGGACAGCCTATAATAACGCCCGGCTCGATGGGGACCGCAAGTTATCTTCTTGTTGGGACCGGTGATTCCGAGGAGTCTTTGAATTCGGTCAACCACGGAGCAGGCAGGATTATGAGCCGTACCGCCGCACGTGGAAAGGCCCGTAAAGGCAGAATTATTACACCGGCTCAGATTAGCGATGATCAGTTTAAACGAAGTATGAAAGGCATAAAAGTCATTGCGGGAAATAAAAGTAAGATTAAAGAGGAAGCGCCCGGCGCTTACAAAGACATAGAGGAGGTTGTCAGGATTGTCATCGAGTGCGGCTGGGCCAAAGCCGTCGCCCGAATGGTACCTTTAGCCGTATTAAAGGGCTAATCCCGGATTTTCTTATGAAGAGGGAATCATTTGATGTTACAGAGAAATTGAAAGGTGAAAAAATGTTCCGAAATATTTTAAATGGAAAATATAAATACTATGCTGCTGCTTTATACATTTTGCTTTCTGTTTTCATATCACTTCAGACGACTTCCGCCGCTGAAAGCACCTTCGAAGTTGACGTTCGTACGGACGTAAAGATTCCAATGCGGGATGGGATACAGCTTTCGGCTAATATTTTCCTGCCAAAAGCAGCAGGTAAGTTTCCCGTCATACTGGTTCGCTCACCTTACGGCAAAGGGGATGAAAAGAACGGTGACGGTCTTTTCTATGCCTCCTGTGGTTATGTTTTTATCAGTCAGGACTGTCGAGGCAAGGGGGCCTCTCAGGGTCAATGGGAGCCTTTCTTAAATGAAGATGCCGATGGCCGGGACACTCAGAAGTGGGTCCTCGCTCAGCCCTGGTGTAACGGTAAAATCGGCACTTCCGGCGGTTCCTATGTCGGATTTACGCAATGGATGCCGGCGCCTAATGCAGGTGAGCATTTGAAGGCTATATTTTGTTTAGTACCTCTTATAGATACATATGGAGATGCCGCCTATGTTGGTGGGGCATTTAGTCTGGCCCTAATGATGGGCTGGGGCAGTATGGTGTCTTATGGCCCGGGAGAAGAAGTTACCATATTTGGTTGGGCAGGCAAAGACTGGATTAAGGCTTACCGAACACTGCCGCTTTGTGAGTGGGACCG
>Ga0114922_10006389_pt1 | contig 10825 bp, 4 predicted proteins | sample AartaG_FD_100975 | JGI IMG/M metagenome (GOLD analysis project Ga0114922, IMG submission 100975) | Deep subsurface microbial communities from Aarhus Bay to uncover new lineages of life (NeLLi) - Aarhus_00045 metaG | ecosystem: Environmental > Aquatic > Marine > Oceanic > Sediment | place: Aarhus...
CCTGCCCCTCACCGGGGACGGTCAGACGCAGACCTTCACGCTTCTGATCAACCGCGAGCATCTCCTCGTCGGGGGAAACGTCCTCGAGATCACGCAAGACCCGTCGGGGGGATCGCAGGGCATGGGCATACGCGGGCTGGAACTGCTCGTGGGGGAGCGCATCAAGGACTTCCGTGGCTGGTAGGTCCGACGCCCTAAGCCGGGGCACGCTGCGCTGTGTATCTCTCCTGGGCCTGCTGGTAGACCTCCTCGAGGCGCCGGGCCACAGCAACGTAGCTGCAAGCCTCCGCGAACTTGCGCCCGCCCTCGCAGACCTTGCGCCGCAGCGCCCCGTCTGACACAAGCCTCTCCCCCGCCTCGGCAAGGCCCTGAGCGCCGCGCGCCGGGTCAACGAGCAGACCGTTGACGCCGTCCTCCAGCATGTCCTGAGCGCCCGGGGTGCGCAGAGCGACGACGGGCGTGCCCACGTACATCGCCTCCGTGTAGGCCAGCGGCTGGGTCTCGCTGCCGCTGGCGGTCAGGAACAGGGCCATCGCATCGTGATAGTGATGGACCTCTTCGTGGGGCACAGCCCCCGCAAAGGTGACCCGCTCCTCCATCCGCTCCCAGCGGGCGCGCCGTCGGAGGTTGTCGGCCTCGGGCCCGTCCCCGACCAGCAGCACCTGCAGATTCGGGTGCTTGCGGCTCATCAGCCGAGCCGCCTGCAGCACACAGGGGAGGTTCTTCTCCTCCGACAGCCGCCCCAGGTAGCCGATCACCAGGTCCTCTTCACCTATCCCGAGCCGTTTCCTCACCGCGGCGCCGTCAGGGTCGGCCAAGCCACTCAGGTCCACCGGGTTAGGCACCAGCTCGATGGGGGAGGTGACGCCGCTCTCGCGCAGGCGCTGGCGGGTCGAGATAACCGGCGTAGTCACGACCTGGCAGCGGTTGTAGTACCTGACGACTCTCCGGGTTACGACGGGCGCCACCCAGGGCGCCGGCAACAGCCAGCGGTCCGCAAAAAGCTCATACTCAGCGTGCGCCGTGGAGACGAGCGGAGCGTCATTGCGCTTGGCGTGTGTGCGTCCCCACTTGCCGACCCAGGCGGGGTGCTGGGCGTGAACGAGGTCAACCTCGAGATTGAGCAGCCTGGCGAAGACCTTCAGCGAGAAGGGCAGCGGCAGGGCGAGCATGTAGTCCACCTCGCCGGGCGCCCTGAATGAGGGATAGCGATGGACAAAGGGGTCGTCCTCGAAGGGGTCTTCGTAGGCAGGCTCCGGGCTGAAGACATGGACCTCGTGGCCGAGCGCCACCAGCCCGCGCCGATACAGATGCGTGCAGTTAGCCACCCCGTTGACGCTGGGCGGATAGGTGTTGGTGAAGAGAGCTATCTTCATGGGCGTCCCCGACGGGTGCTCCCAGGGCTTCCCCCTTCGCTGAAGCTACGGGGGACAAGTACGCTCGGTGCGGAGCGCAAGCGCTCCGCTGGGAGAGGAGCTTGGCTCTACGGGGGCTGAGGGCATCCACCTTCGCCAAGGCTACGGCGGACAAGCCCCCCGCCAGGCGCGACGAGCCCTGCCGCTGATAGGATACCACACGAGAAAGTGCGGGGCAAGCCTACGACGGCGGCAGCGCGGCCGCGTCCACGAGGTACTTCTCAGCCATCAGCTTGACGCACGCAGGGGCCGGGCCCTCGGTGCTCTCGGCGAACCTGAGCGTGACCCCGGAGGCAGCCGGCACCTCCAACAGCCGCTGCCCGTCGGCCGCAACGAGAGCCACGCTCATCCCCTCAGTCTGGCCCGCGACCTGCACCGCTACCGCGTCGGCCTCGCGCACAACGGTCAATAGCTTCGGCAGGCGGGCGATGCAGGCCACCTGATCGCGGCGCAGCTTGACGCCAACGGCATGCCCCTCACCGGTCTGTGTCGGCGTCAGCTCCTGGCAGCGAAGCAGCTCGAAGAAGTGATGACGTTCCTTCGGCTCGACGGCCATGAGGGGGCCCTCAACCGTATGACCTCGGGCGTTGTAAAGCAGCGTGATCTGCTTGGCCTCCGAGGCGAAGCGGTTGGCGTAGACGCGCTGCACGAGCGTTGGCATGAGCGCCTCGCGTGCCCCCATCTCGAAGAGGTCCGCGTTCTCCTTGAGAATGCGGTAATACCGCGGCGGGTGCGAGCGGCCGAAGGCCCCCATCGCGTTCCAGAGCTTCCACTCCTCGGCGTGCGCGGTGCCGCGCTCCAGGTCGTAGACCTTGCACTCGGGGAAGTAGAAGCGGAACAGGTTGCAGGGCACGGGGCGGACGGGCCGCACGTGCGACATACACTCGTAGACGATGCAGCCCTCCAGGTAGCGCGCGAGGTGATCGTAGCCGGGGAACTCGGTAGTGAGCACCAGGTCGGGCGAGACCTCATCCATCCCCGCGTGGACCTTGCGGCAGGCCTCGCTGACCGCCTGAAGCCAGGCGTTGTGCCCAGGCGCGGCGAACATATGCTCATGCTCGGTGGAGTGACAGATGTACCCGCGGTGCCCGTACTCGTCGAGGCGCACGCCGCCGATGCCGGTGTCCGCGCAGACGCGCTTGACGGTGCGCGCAAGATAGTCCTGCCACCACTCGGTGTCGGAGCACATATTGTACGACCCGTAGGAGCCGACATACACCTCCGGCGTCATTCCTGTCTTGTAGTGGTCCGTCCAGAGCGGGTTCTTCACCCCGTACTTGGGGCCGTAGTTGTGCCCGACCTCGGTGGTCTCACACGCCAGGATGCCCTCCATATAGAACATCGGCAAGATGCCGGCCTCGCGCTGGAGCTGTATGTACTGCCGCAGGGCGGGCAGGCCGCCCCACCTCTCGTTGTACTTGTAGTCCCCTCGGTTGAGGGGGTACATCAGCTCACCCGTGGTCGGCTCAGGGACCCAGTAGTGCTTGTAGCGGTTGTAGAAGGCGGTGCCCAGCTTCTCCTCGACTTGGTCCATGGGCACGTGCCAGGGGCCGAGCTCGGACCACTCCCACCAGGACATCATCTCGAGCACGTCGCGGCCCTCCTGGATGAAGTCGGTGCGGTAGGCGCCATCCTTGAAGAGTGGGCTCTGCCCCCAGCCGGTGGCCGTGATGTTCCAGCAGTCCTTCAGCTTCGACGGGTGGGGGCGCCACTGCCAGACGGTGTGCGCCCACTCGCTGTACTCGGCGAGCGGCACGCGCCAGTCGCCTTTGTGCATGCTGATCATAGCGTCCGGGGGCGAGAACGATTCGCCCGGGGCGCGGGTGCGCCGGATGTACTCGAAGGTCATTGCGGTGCCGAGGCCGGGGTCCAGGCTCTGCTCCCACCACATCTCCGGCTCCATGTAATGCCCAATGGTGGTGATCGAGTAACCCGGCACGGAGGTCTCGCCCTTGCGGAGCACCGGACACTTGTAAAGCCCGGTCTCGTCGAGGCACCGCAGAGACAGCCCCCCGCCGCTGCCCGGCGAGAACAGGTCAATCATCTGCCACCAGGCCGAGTTCTCGCCGTACGCGGTGCGCAGATACGTGGACACATCGGCGATGATGCCGCCGAAGAACGGGAACAGATAGTAGTCCTCGCGCCAGTCCTCCGAGAGGGCGACGCCGGCCAGGTGCGGGAAGGCGAGCTTGAAGTCGAGCGGCTCGTCTCCCTCGTTCGTCAGTTCCAGCCCAAGGCGAAGCTGGCCGACCTCCGCCAGGGCAATCGTGAGCCGCGCCGCCAGCCGATACTCTTCGAGCAAGAGGTCCGCGACGAGCCCCTGCTTGCCCGCCAGCTTCGTGACAGATCGCACCCGGCAATCCTCGGCGCCGAAGCGCTGCTCGCCTGTCTCCACCAGGAACAGCCGCGTGCGCTCCGGCGCCAACAGGATGTCCCTGTCAACCCATCTGCTCACGAGCGAGGTCATCCGCAGGCGTGGGCTGGTCTCCAGGTGGCACGCCAGCAGCGAATCGCGGATGATCGCCTCGCCCGGCAGCACCTGGCATTCCGACGCCAGCCGAACCGGGCCGCCCTTCGGTTGACTGATGCGGGGCGCCATGTCAACGACCGGCTCGGTCTCCAGGTAGGGCCGGGAGAAGTTGATGGTGACCAGGCGCACCTCGGTCTCGCCCTGCTCCGGCGCGGCCAGCGTGAGTTGCGCCGGCCGGTCGAGCTTCGCGGGCACGGTGGAGGTCAGCTTCCCGTCCGCAACGGTGGTCTCGGCTTCCAGCGCATCGCCGTCACGGCTTGCCCAGGACAGGGTCGGCGCGGCGCCGGCGAACTGAACCTCGGCGGAGACCGGCTTGACGCCATCAATGACGTGGACGTCGAACTCCAGCATGGCCGCCGCGCCGGGCGTCAGGCGCGCGCCGTTCTCCGTGACTTCCTCCCTGCTGACCTCAGCGTAGCCAACGAGCCCCGTCGGATCATCGAGGCCATCCGAGACGCCGGGCCGCCAGGTCGCCGATGCGCTCAGCTCGGTGGCGATGAGCACCAGGCGCACCATGTACTCTCCCGTGGCGTCAATGGCGTTGAGCTTCTCGCTGCGCCAGGTCGCCCCGCCATCGTCGCTCATCTCGCTGTTGCCGTGGCTCTCGGTGTTGTCTATGCCCACGTAGATGTAATCGTCATTCCTCGGCTTGTCGCTGGCGGCTTTGCTGAAGAGGAAGAGGTTCTTGCCGGCCACCAGCTCCTCCCGCGGGATGATGAAGTCGTACCACTGCCACGCCATCTTGTCTTCCTTGCCCGCGCGCGCGTGCGACACCTCGGCGGTGCGGTACGCGTGCACGTGACCGTTGACGTGCAACTCGAAGCTCTCGTCCAGGCCGTTCCACTCGATGTTGGGCAGGGCCCACGAGTAGTCCTGACACGCAAAGAAGACGCGCAGGCGCCCCTCCTTCCCCGCCGCCAGCACGCCCTCGGATAGCCCGGACAGGTCAATGGTCTTGCGCACCTGGTAGCTGGGGTTGACCTGGTGCGAGGTGCCCATGGAGCCGCCGCCCCAGTCGCCGAAGTCGTCGTAGAGGATGGTCACGCCCTGGGCGGGCTGCTCGACGCGCGGCCACGGCTGGCAGTGCGCGGCCGCCGTAAGGGTCAGCAGGAGGACGACGGTCAGCAAGGTGGATCGAGCGCGACTCATGAGAGCCTACCTCCGGGTGGGGTGCATGCTCCCCAGCGAGATCACTGGCCGTGCTGTCGCATTTCCTCGCCTGAGGCGGGAGCCCTGCACCGGGCATCCTGAGCGACCGGCTATTCTCCCCCAGCGGAGCGCTTGCGCTCCGCCCGCAGGGCAAGCCCTGCGCTGGGATGGGAAAGGGTAAGGGCGCCGAGGGCAAGCCCTCGGCTGGGTGGATGTTGTGCCGAGGGGCCGAACGAGGGGCGCATTCTTGCACCCGTGGCGCGTGCGGTGTATGATTGCCGATGATCGCGAGAGAGAGTCTGCGGGAAGGGAAGTGCGGGCCTGTGATGAGGGGCATGACAGTAGCGGCGTTTTGCCTGACCGTGTTGGCGGCCTACGGCCAGGAATGGGGCGTAGGTATCGGCGAGAACCTGGTGAAGAATCCGGGCTTCGAGGAAGTCCAGGATGGCAAGCTGACCTCTTGGGCTGCCGCCGCGCCCGTGTACAGCTCCGATGACACCACGGCGCGCAGCGGCGAGCGATCACTCAAGTTCGTCAACGACGACCCCGACAACTACGTCCTGTGTGGTCAGCAGATTGACCTGGCGCCGGGGCGCTTGTACGAGGTCAAGGCATGGGTCAAGACGGAAGGGGTAGAGGGCGCCGATTCGGGCGCGACGGTGTGCGTAGAGTGGTCCGACGGTGAGGGCAAGTACCTGGGCGGCCACTACCCTCCGGGCAAGAAAGGCGACACACCTGAGTGGACCGAGGTCGGCGGCATCAGCACGCGGATTCCTGAGGAGGCGGCAAGTTGCTCGGTGACCTGCTATGTGCGCAAGGGGATGACAGGCGCCGCATGGTGGGACGACGTGTCGGTACGGCGGGTGCACGAGCGGCCGATGCGCAGTGTGCTGGTGCAGCCCTCATACCGCGGCTGGATACTCGACGAGGGGCCGGACCACGCCGACCTGCGAGTCAGCTTCGTCTTCGACGACCTGGACGGAGGCCCGGAGACGGTCAGCGTCGCGGTGCGTCTGACTGCCGAGGACGACGACAAAGCCATCGCCGAGCAGACGGTGGATGAGGTGAACGACGAGCCTCTCCGCCTGCGGCTGCCTCTGCCCGAACTCGCGGTCGGCAGCTACCGCCTGACGGCTGACCTGGTTGACAAGGCCGAGGGAAAGGTGCTGTGCCAGGACGTGTACCGACTTGAGCGCCGGGCGGGAGAGATGCCCAGGTGCTTCGTGGACGAGCACAACCGCGTCATCCTGGACGGCGAGCCGTTCTTCCCGCTGGGGATGTACTGGGGCAGCGTCAAGGAGGAGGAACTAAGCGTCTATGCGGACAGCCCCTTCAACTGCCTGATGCCTTACGGCAGACCCAATGAGGAGCAGATGGACCTCATAGAACGCTTCGGGCTGAAGGTCATCTACTCTATCAAGGACTTCTACCACGGGACGCGGTGGTGTCCAGGCTTCATCGAGTCCGAGGCCGATGAGGAGCCCGCAGTGCGGGAGCGGGTGCGCAAGTACCGGGACCATCCGGCGCTACTGGCATGGTATCTCAACGATGAGTTGCCGCTGTCCGTGTTGCCCCGGCTGGAAGCGCACCAGCGCTGGGTCGAAGAGGAGGACCCTCACCACCCGACCTGGGTGGTGCTGTATCAGGTGAGGGATGTCGGCGACTACGTCAAGACCTTCGACGCCATCGGCACTGACCCGTACCCCATCCCGCAGCGCCCGCCGAGCATGGCCGGGCAGTGGACGGGCTTGACGCGCGAGGCAGTCGAGGACGCGCGGGCTCTGTGGCAGGTGCCGCAGGTGTTCGCGAAGGCCGACCGAAGCGACCCCGAGAGGAAAAGGAGGCACCGCGCGCCGACCTTCGAGGAGATGCGCTCAATGACGTGGCAGTGCATCTGCGAGGGGGCCGACGGGCTGGTGTACTACGCGTGGTTCGAGCTGCGGCGGCCCGAAGGCGTCCCGTTTGAGGAGCGCTGGCCGGAGGTCAAGCGGATGGCGGAGGAGGTGAAGAGCTTCGCGCCGGCGCTGCTGTCCGTCGAGCCGACGCCGGAGGTCGAGGTCGAGGGGCCGGAGGCGATTCACTGGACGCTCCGCAGCCACGAGGGGACGGTCTATCTCTTCATGGTCAACGATGCCGAGGAGCCCGTCGCCGCAACCGTGCGCTTCGCCGACCGCCCCCGGAGCATCGCCGTGGCAGGCGAAGAGATCAAGGTGGCCGGTGACGGCGCGTTCGAGGCGGCGTTCGAGCCGCTGGGCGTGAACATCTACGAGGTGCAGATGTAAGGGCGCCGCGCCTCACTCTTCCGGGCGTGCCCTCGCCATCTCCTCGATGTCCGGGGCGACCGGCTTGCCGTCCCCGCACAGGAGGGCCGCGGCCAGGCCCGGATCGTCTGCCAGCGCGGCCTCAATGCCCATATTCGCCAGCTTGAGCAGGTAGGTCAGGGTCTGGGCCTCGAACACCAGCGTCGCCGTGCGTGGTACCACGCCGGGGATGTTCGGCACCACGTAGTGTACCACGCCCTCCTCAATGAAGGTCGGATCAGTGTGCGTGGTCTCCCGCACGCTGGTCTCGATGGCCCCACGCGCACTCGCGGTCACATCCACGATCACCGCGCCGTCCTTCATCTCTCGCACCATTTCGCGGGTGACCACGTGCACGTCCGAGTCCATCGGCACGGTCGCGCCGTTGATGACCGACCAGGCCTCGCGCACGGCCGCGGCCACGAGGTCCGGCTCCGGCGGCTCGACCGTGACTGCCGGGAGCAGGTCTCTGAGTTGCGCTCGGCGCTTTTCGTGCAACTCGAAGATCGTGACCTCGGCCCCGAGCGCATCGGCGGCCTGCGCGGCAGTGGCGCCCACCGCGCCACCACCTATGACGACCACCCGGGGCCGCGCCAGCCCCGGCACCTCTCCGAGCATCACGCCGGGGCCACCGTCAACGCTCTGCAAGAGCTGCGCGCCGATGATGACCGACATATGGCCCGCGATGCGGCCCATGCCCTTCATCGCGTCGGGCCGGGCGCCGTCCTGCATCCCCAGGCGCTCGCAGGAGATGGCGGTGATGCCGTGCCGAAGGAAGGCCGCCACCAGCCAGGGGCGCTCCTCGGTGTGCGTGTAACCGAAGTACGCGCTGCCGTCGGCGAAGAGCGCGCACTCCTCGCGCGAGGGCTGCTTGACCTTGACCACGAGGTCGGCAGCCCAGGCCTCGGGCGCGCTGCTGGCGATGGTCGCGCCTGCCGCGAGGTAGTCGTGGTCCGGGAAGCCGCTGCCGGCGCCGGCGCCCGTCTCAACCGCGACCTCGTGGCCGGCCTCAACAAGCCGCCTGGCGCCCTCCGGCGTGAGGTGCACGCGCAGCTCGTTGTCCTGGGTCTCTCCCGGAGCCCCGATTCTCATCCGTTGACCACCCTCGCATCCCTGGAACCTCAGCGCCACTGCGCGATGCAGCCGACGTCCCGTGGCGGCAGCTCGAGGTTGATGACAGCAGAGTCGCCCTCGATGCTCGGCGTCAGCTCGCGGTCGTTCCACAAGTCCACGTAGCGCGCGCCCGGCACATGCGGGACCTCGATCACCGGCCCGCGGTAAGTGGCGTAACCCGTGTTGTAGAGCGTCCAGAGTGTGCCGCGCTCGCAAGGGAACTCGTTGGCGTAGAGGTCCCCGGCCAGCGTGGGCACCAGCGGCGTCGGGCTAAGTGAGGTGAAGGCGTCGCGGTTCTCGCGCAGGATCCTGTGCGTCCTGGCGAGCAGCGCCCGCACGCGCGCGTCGAACCAGTAGTCCGGGATGCCCTCCAGCCAGATGGCCTCGCCGTTGAAGAAGACGCGCTTGACCGCCTCCTGGTTCGTGCCCAGCGGCCGGTCGCAGACGATGATCTCGATGGTCTTGAAGTCGGGGAAGACGAAGCGGAACAGGTTCAGGTGCGTGGGCGAGGTGCGGTCATCCGCGCGGCGGATGTTGTAGGTGAAGCTCCCGTCCTGGTACTGTGAGGTCACGTCGCAGGGCGTCTCCTCGGTGTAAAGGGCGGTGGTGGGCTCGATGGCCTCGCGCACGGCGCGGGTGGTGAGCAGCTCGCCGTAGGTCGGCCCCGCCGGCCGAGGGTGGGGATGGTCCTCCCGCCAGCAGACCTTGCCCGGATTCGCGAAACCGTACTGATCAATGTAAAAGCCCCGGTTGCCGACCTCCTTCTGCACGCGCCCGTAGACGCCGGCCACGTAGGCGCGCCAGCCCGGGTGGTTCGAGCACATATTCATACTCGGCGCGAAGGCGGGGTTGGGCGTGCCGTCCTCGCGCCGCATCTCCCACTGCTTCGCCTGCTCGGCGATCTCTGCCTGGGGGCTGACCAGCATGCCCTCGATGTACAGCCCCACCGGCAGGCCGCCGGCCTGCGTCGCCTGCACCGCCTCCCGGAACTTCTCCAGGCTGCCAAGCTGGTCGTAGTGATCGTAGTCCCCGCAGCGACCGGACTTCTCCGACCAGCCCCAGTCGAAGAGGTGGAGGTAGTCAATCCCGCCGAACATCTCAGCGTCACGGGCCAGGACCTCCTCGAAGTGAAAGGTCTCGGCCTCGGGGTCGAAGAGGCCGCTCTTGCGGGGCAGGGCGAAGTGCAGGAACTGCTGGCGGAAGTTGAAGACCTCGCGGAACCACTGCTTGCGCGGCGTCGCGGTCTGATACCAGGTGTCCACCCAGCGGCGGTAGATGGCGAGGGCCTGGTGCCAGTCACCGCCGTGCGCGCCGAGTTCCGTGGGCACGCCCTCGAAGGTCTCACCGGGGCCGACGGGCGCCTGCAAGTACTTGACGCTCATAGAGACTGCGCCATCGCGCTTGGCGAGATGGTAGCTGCGGTAGCACTCGGCGGTGGTGTCCTTGGTCATCAGGTAGAAGCCGCCGCCGAGACCGGGGACGAACGCCGACATTATCTGCATCGGGAAGCCGCCGCCGTAGTGGGCCAACAGATTCATCGGGCGGTTGCTGACGATAGCGCCGCAGCGCGGGAAGAGGTACCACAGGTCATCCGGCTCCGAGGTCAGTTGCAGCGCGCCGAGCTGAGGCGCGGTGAGGACCACGTCAGCGTGCCCCTCGGCGTCATTGCGCACTTGCACGCGCAGGAGCACGGAGCCGTCGGCCTGCCCGGTCAGCGACAGGCTCACCGTGGCCCTGCGCTCTTCGCCTCGACAGAGGTAGGTTGCGCGCAGGGCGTGGTCGCCGACCTTGCAGTCCCCGAGTTCGAAGGCCTCTGGAGCCACGTCGGTTCCGTTGACCGCGAGGCCGAAGAGGGGCTGAGGCTCGACGGGAAACGCCTTCGCCCCGAGATAGCCGCTCGACAGCTCGGTGAGGGCCATGCAGTTGTCAGCGTCGAAGGTCGCGCTCAGGCGCTGGCCGCGGACATGCACGACTCCCTCCTCGAGGGTTATCTCGGTCGGCCCGGCGAGCGCGCTGCGCGCCTGGGCGACGCGGACGGGCGCCGGCCGCTCGCGGCGCAGGTCGGGCCTGAGGAGCCGCTCAGGGCCGAAGGCCGTGGCCGCCAGCACCGCGATGGCGCCGCGATCCATGGTGTCCAGGAGCCGCGCGGTCTTGAGCCTGCGCCCGGCGTCCGGGTGCACGACGTAGACGTCCAGGCCCTGCCTTATCTCGTGCTCGCCGCTTGCGAGGCGCAGCGGGAAGGCCTCGTCCGCCGCGCCCTGGTCGTACTCCATCCGCACCACGAAGCGATGCGGGTGGGTCACCGCGTTGAGCCGTCC
>Ga0114922_10006390_pt1 | contig 10825 bp, 12 predicted proteins | sample AartaG_FD_100975 | JGI IMG/M metagenome (GOLD analysis project Ga0114922, IMG submission 100975) | Deep subsurface microbial communities from Aarhus Bay to uncover new lineages of life (NeLLi) - Aarhus_00045 metaG | ecosystem: Environmental > Aquatic > Marine > Oceanic > Sediment | place...
TAATATGCCAATATTGTAAAAGTAATGATACAACACATGTTGGAGAGGTAGGTTCAATACGGAATACTAATTCAGAATATCATTGCAACGATTGTAATAGTGATTATTATGATTGATAAAGGAAAAATACAGACTTTGGAGAAGATAAAATATGATTGAAATATTAATCAATACTGATGATTTAGATATTGCTTGGGGACTTTGGACTGAAAATGAATTTATTTCTGTTATATCGGATAGATTAAATATAGATAGGGATAGAGTTTCTGTAAATATCAAATCTAAAGAAAATAAACAGGGTAAAACCCAGGAGTTGAAAAGAAAATGAATGAAGTAAATCTAAGCGACGGCTCTTTCGCTGGAACATTGGATTATTTTAAAGAGCAAAAAGAAGCAGGTAAAATCAAAGGTGGAATGATTATCTATGTTTCACCAAATGACTTAAAAAAATTATCTAAAAAGCAAGACGAAGATGATACTTTTTGTTCTGATAAGTGTATCTTTAATCAGTTTTGCGATGGTTCTTTCATCGCTTGTGAATAGGAAGTCGTGAGGTAAAAAAGATGAAAAAAGAAGATGTTGTAGTTGGGCTAAATGGAATTTTAGCAGATGCAAATACAGGATTTGCTTGGTCAGATGAATTTTTGTTTATTCAAAAATCTATTCGTACCCATTTTCCTGATTTGTATAATGACTTAGATTGCTATGATTCTGACGTGCCAATAGGATAGTTAAAGGAAAAATTGGGGTAAAAAAATGACAGAAGTTGTATGTGGACTAATGGAAGAACTTGAAGATTATAGATGTGGTATTTGCACTCAGCATATTACACCTAAAGAAATTGAGCATAATCTTGCATTCAAAGTAAAACACAAATGTGGTAGAACAGTATGGTATCATGCTTGTTGTGCATTAGAGGTAGTTGATAATTTATGAAAGACTCACACAAATTAACATTAGAAGTATTTGTAGATTATCTTCTTGGGAGAATATCTGCTAAAGAGTTATTGCATTTGTATGGAATATATGGAGATGATTAGATGGGTCAATGTGGTTGTACACCTGAAGAATCTTTTATAAAAGTTGGAGATAAAATTTTAATTATAGAGCATTATCTAAGATGTATTTAAAACTCGCCTCTCCAATTCCTCTCACAGATAAATCTGTAAGTATCCTTGGAGGTATTTTATGACTATTATTTCTAAAGCGTGGCTATTACAATATAAGCTCGAAATGCGAATCCAAATATTTTTATTTAGAATGGGCCGCCGCTTTATTGTAGGTCTCTTCGCGATGTCCCTATTTGTATTTGTCGTCGCGGCATTTTTATATTACTGGAATGAGGAGGGCGATCTATTTTACTTATTTTATTGCGAGGGGATACCGGGATATATACACCCCGTAAATTTATTATTTGTAAGTTTCTCAATATTTGTATTGCTCTTCTTAACCTCTCCTAAAACAAAACATTAAGAAAGCCTTTTATAAAATAGAGTATATTACATATACCCGGTTTATATGACACAAACGGCCCCGTTATTTAATCCGGTCCAAGCTAAACTTTTATCCAGATTACCCCCAACTATTAGAAAGACTTTAGTTAAAAGGATTATTATCGCTAAAGTCAAATCTAAGATAAGTAAAATTAAACAAGCCCAGGCCGCAAGCCGGTCTAAAGCCCGATCTAAAACGTCGAGCTCAAAGACGACAACAAGTAAACCGGCAACAGTAAAGCCCACACCTAAAACAGTCGAAGAGAGAAGAGCCGATCTTACCGCCGCCATAAAAGCGGGAGGGTCAAAAGGAGCCCTAGATTATTTTATTAAACAGAGTCCGGCATATCAAGCGCGACAACAAATGGGACCCGTAGCTCCGCCGTCGTATAGAGGAGCTTATTCTAACATAGATAAAAACATAGTCGCCGTCTCTGGAAGTCTAGCGAGCATAGCGAGAAACCCGACAACGACAACTTATACAACAGGGACCGGGGAAAAAATAACACACATGCAAGCCGTAAGATTATTAATAACGACAAGGAAAGAACTTACAGAACAAAGGACACAATTAAAAACTTTTGAGGAGCAAAAATATAAGATCGAAAAGTCGGACGAGGGTTATAAATTTACCCCGACAAAAGAAACGATCGAACTTGTCAAAGAGAAAGCAATATCTAAAAAAGAGGGGGAACTTAAAACATTTTACGAAAAGGGCGGACTCGCGGCCAGAGCGCATATATGGTCGACCGGCGCATTATCATACGAAGACCCGCTCTCGTTAAAATCATTATATCATACATTCGCCGGCATGGGGTCTTTAATTGTAGGCGATAAAAAAGGAGACGAATACCACAAGAAACAAATACGCCGAATAAAAGCAAAAGCTAGCATAGATTTAGACGAGGCCATATCGCAAGGGGCGGGAACATATATATTAAAAGTGGGGACGGGACCCGTCGCGGCCATAGGGACGGCCTTTGTAGGCGGCGCGGGCATTGGCGCGGCCTCTGGATATGCTACCGGAAAAATAGGGATAGCATACGGAGCTAAAGCCGTTATGGGTCTTAAATTAGTAGAGGCCGGCGTAGGCGTAACCTTTGGAGCGATGGCCGTAAAGGACGTCGTGGATACATATCACGCCGAGGGGGCGGACTCCGCTTTCGCTAAGGCGGGAATGTTCGCGGCCATGTTAGGCTTTGGAATGAAAGGCTATAAAACCGGCAAAGATTACATATATCAATATGGAGCTCGCGCGGGCTATCGGAGCAAAGTTAAAACGATGGTTAAAAAAGGACAAATGACACCGGAGAAAGGGAAACTATATTTAGAGGCCGAGCGGGGCGAGCACGCTTTAAGAAAAAACTTAGGTAAAGTCGATACTTCTAAATTTCAAAAAGGGCAAAAAATAGATTTTGGTAAAGCCGAGACGCTAAAAGATAAACAAGGATTTAGGGACTTCTTTAAGAGACATGCAATTAGACGCAAAGGCGAAGTCTTCGGCTCCGCGTCCGAGGGCCGAGAGTCGATACATGACATAGATATAATGTATAAGAATTATAGCCAGGCATTACGCGAAACAACTTACGGAGCGACGAGGACAAAGTCCGGGGACATAACCTCGTTAGCGGATGTTAAGAAAGCACAAAAACCCGGGGACGTAGTCGGACGACTTGGGACACGAAAAGAGCCCGGGGTCCTAACGAAAGATAATCTTAAAGTTATGCGGCTTACAGAATCCGCGAAGAGACACGGAGATAGCGCGCTCGAGCTAGCGCATGAGGGACGAGGGAAAGACATAGCTCGATCTTTAGAATTATATAAAAAGATTTATTCAATTTCAGGAAAGAAAAGCACAAAGATAGAGGCCGACTTAGCAAAATACGCAAAGATAACGGCCGCCATGGAGAAAGACCCTTTACTTATGGGGAAACAAGAGTCCGCCTTATGGTATCAGTCGGAGGGCTTAGGGGCCAAGGTCTCCAAAGTTAAGGGGAAACTCTACGAAACATTCGTCCCCCAATCATTTAAAGAGGCGAGTTTTTTAAAGACCCAAAAAATAAACCTCGGCGATCTAGCGACACCAAAGACCGGCGGAGGATTGCCGCCGTCCCAAGCTATGAGTTTAACCGGCTCATTAATCGGCTCGCCGTCTTTAGGTCTTGTCTCGCCTAGTCTCGCTTTATTTTTAAAATCCGCGAGGCCGGTCGAGTCTTCCGAATCTCTCGCCTCTTTTTCCTCCCCCATAATAAGTAGTAGTATGTCGATTAAACCCAGTAAAATATCGAGGTCAACGAAAAGAGATTCCGTTAGTCCGGTCTCCCCCTCGGTAAATATCCCGTCGCCCTCGGTGTCTTCGGTGTCTACGTCTATATCTCCGTCGGCGTCTATTTCAATTAAGGAGATATTATCCCCGTCGCCCTCTAAGTCTAAGTCGATCTCTATTTCGTCCTCGGCAAGAACTGGGACGGGGGGCCTCCGATTACCCGGCCTCGATCTACGCGGGAGGACCGACGAGTCTTTAGGATTCGTCGACCCATTCCATAGGAGCCGAAAGCATAAAGTAGGGGACATCTTGGGAGAGATGGCAAAAGTAGGAGAATTTTAAACATGTTGTCTTTAATAAAAAACGATAATGCAAGCATAGGACCGCCGCTAAAGTTTTTAGCTATAGTTATTATCATGGGGACGGTCCATGCGATCTTAACTTTAATGATAAGCGCCGTCTTAGTATTAGATTCAAACATGGATTTATTAATGTGGCGCGCCTGGTTGTTTTGTATAATAATCTTGTTAATTGTCGGTATCTCATGGTTGTTTATGGCCGCGCAAAAACCAAGGAGTGCATATTAATATGACTCTAGGACGCGCCGCTCTTATATATATCGTGTTAATGTTTACGACGGTGTTATCCTGGTTTGTAGTCGGCCGCTTTGTCGTCCAAATATTAGTAATATTAGGAGGCGCGACGAGTTATACGGAAGTGCAAAACCAAGCTCAATTAGCGATAACGGCGACTAATTTTTCTTTTGTCGCCTTTCTTATTATATGGACTGTTTGGCTCGCGTATGTTGCGCATGCAAACGAGCAAGAAACGTCCTATACAACTTATAGACCTAGATAAAAAAAACCAATATATTAGTAAAAAATGGAGAGAGATATATGAATCCACAAATAAAGAAAGCCGTAACAAGAAACAAAAGAAAAATAGGACCTTATTTCGTAACGACTATTTTAATGCTAGTCGCTTTGTCGTCTTTTTTGGTATTCTTACCGACGACCGCCCGCGCCGAATGGTGGGACAGCGACTACGAGCATTGTAAAACATTAACTCTAGCAAATAGCGTCGATAGCTTTAAAGGAATGTTAGTAAATGTTACCTATGCCTCGGGCGGCGATGTTGATTGCGAGTCTAGTTGTCAAGCGGATTTCGACGACATAAGATTTACAAGTATAGATAACTCGACCGCTCTCGATTATTGGCGAGAAGAGTATGTCGCCTCGACCTGGGCCCATTTTTGGGTCGAGCTCCCGGCGAATGTAACCGCGACTGATAAAATAGTTATGTATTATGCCAATCCCACGGCAGAGGATGGGAGCGACGGGGACGCAACCTTTTATTATTGGGACGATTGGGCGAGCAATACTACGAGCGAGTGGATGATGAGCACGGGCCAATCGGGAGGTAATGATGTAATAAGACACATGCAACAAGTAGTAACAGGGGTCGGATATGATACACGATTACGTTATCGGACTAATAAATCCTTATGGACCACGGCCGCCGGGGGAGTCTCTAATCGCGTAGGATATTGTAACCAAACTTACGACGTTAATAATTATGTCTCGGACGACGCAATATTCTGTTTAGATACACCGGACACCGGCGAGGGCTCGGACGCGACACATATAGCCTGGAGAGTATATATAAGAGATGACGGCTCATACGGAACTTTACCGGACTTTAAATTAACAACTTTCGACCCTCCGTCATGGTATATATACGAGCAAGTATTAATAAGCACAAATTACACGATTAACTTATACGACGATGGGGATAATTATTTAGGGCGCTCCTATAGCACGGACGTAGTCGACCCGGGAATACCGCCCGAGGCCGAGCTATCTAGGATATATCTAGGGTCATATTATGGGAGCGGTGGGACCTATACTATTAAACACGACGCTAGAGGTTATTTAAAACTTGGAGGATATAGGACTAGCGGGTCTTATAACCACATGTTTATAGACTTTATGTTTTTAGGGGATTATCTCGCGACGGAGCCCTCGGTGTCTTCGGCGGGAGCGGAGGATACAAGGCTCTCCCAATCGACTTATACACTTACAGGATTAACAGGGCCTAGGTTAACCTGGGCCGGACAAGAAAACGACGTCGTATGGTGTAACGGGAGCGGGACCTATTTAGAAGACATAGAAATACAGTTAAATGTTACGGATTCGGATAACGTAACCGATGTCCTGGTAAGGATGGGAAACTTAAACGATACCGGGGCTTATGTTAACGCCTCAAATTTCACTTTATATACTTCGTCGAATGGGGCGGATTTCGCGATCGTAGAGCACAACTTAGGAAACGGAAACGGGATTTATTTAGACTCCGCGACCGGTGTAAACATGTCTATTAATTCTACGACCTGGCCGTCTAGCGGAGCCGGAGCGGACCCTTTCCCGATCGCGGGAGGAGGCCCCGGAGTGTGGGACAACGCCTCGATTTATCTAAGAGTAAAGATAACAATTCCGGCGGGCCAATCCGACGACTATTATTACGAGGCTAATACATGGTATGTCTATCCCGGCTATTATTCATAGGGGGACCCCATGAAAAAATTATATATAATCTCGGGGACTCTTCTAATATCCATCGTCCTAATACTAGCGACTATGTTAATCGTAGTCGGCGACGACATCGTAACATTTACTAAAGACCCAGGCAACCCGATAACAAGTAACTCTCGCGGAGCTCCGACGTTACTATATTGTAGTGAAACAGATAAATATTATATATTCCATCATTACGCCGGGAGCCCTCGGACGCTTTACCGGCTTAGTAGTAACACGGCAAACGGCTCTTTTACTGGGGAGACAAGCCTAGGCATTACGGGCTATTGGATTAATAGCATAGTGCATTATTCTAACGGGACCGCCTATAAACATAGCGACGGAAAATACTATATGTTTATGGGAGACGACGATATAGATATTTATACCTCCTCGACGATCGAGGGGTCTTGGTCCTATGCCGGCCAGGCAATATCCAATACGGGCCAGGCATGGCATAGCGTCTATGCCGGTCTTCTTGGTTGTTCTGTAATTTATGACCCGGACGACAACGACTTTAAAATGCTTTATGCGGGTCGGAGCTCTTCGTCTAATGCGTGCTCTCCTATAGCACATTATAGCGTAGGTTATGCGACCTCTTCGGACCTTACAACATGGACCGACTCGGCTTATAATCCGGTCATGGAGCCACAATGCGACGGGGAATGGGACGAGGCTTATTTTGAATATCCGGTCTTATTAAAACACGACGGAAACTTTATTATGCTTTACTCCGGGCAACATTACGACGGCGATTTACCGGGGGATTGGAGCCAGGAACAAATGGGGATAGCGACCTCGACGGATTGCATAACCTGGAATAAATACGAGCATAATCCCGTATTCTTAAATGGGACGGCGGGCGAATGGGACCTCGGAGGAGTAAGCGACTATAGCGTCATATTTGAGGGTAACGATCTAGTCCTGATCTATGAGGGCGAAGGATGGGCCGGGCCTTATGCAAACGGGCGAGCATGGAGCGCAAACTTTTACGAGACTTTAGGACTAGAGAATTTATCCGAAGACCCTAGCGATATAAGATTCTTAGAAATAGCGGGCCAGGCAAACGCGACGACGTATGCGGATACGACCCCTTTATTTAATTGGACGAGAATAGGTAACGCTACGTCTTATTGGTTACAAATAGCTAACGACTCGGCTTTTACAGATGTCTATAGAAATATAACTTACATTTCTTATTCTAATTACCCGGCGCATTATTCGGAAAATACGACCCGTGTATCTTTTATATTACCGGACTCCCAGGCCCTAGCGGTCGGGGAGATATACTACTATAGATTGAGGGCAAATGCTTAAAAAAATAATCTTAATAACCATCTTATTCTTTTTGTTATTAGATACCGCCATGGCGGCTTTTGTCCCTTTAGATACTTTAGAGTTTGGCGGAGAGTTACAAGTCGAGCCCTCGGCATATCACCCTTACGTCTCTCGATCTTTTGGCGGGACGTTACACGTTACCGGGTGGGGCGATTGGTCTCCCTGGTGGATGGGGACCATAACTAATATATCGGCTCCCTCATCTTTTACGGCGAGCGGTTATAGCGAATCTATAATTAATTTAACTTGGACTAAGGCCGAAAGCGCGGACCGGACATATATAAGAATGAAAAAAGGCTCCGCTCCGACAACAAGAAACGACGGAGCTTTCGTATGTAATACCACGGCCGCGTATTACGACGTAACATCGTTAGACATTGGGACGAATTACTCCTTTTCGGCCTGGTCCTATGACGATGTTTATAAATTTAGCATTTACAATTCTACTTATGGATATACATTCCCTGGGACACCGTCTAATTTCATAATGACGAGTAACACATCGGCAAGTATTACTTATTCTTGGACCAAAGGGACAAACTCTACAAATACGACTATTAGATATAGCGCCGTAGAGACACCAGAGGACCCTAACACGGCAAACAACGGATATAACGACACCGCCTCCTCTGGAACTATAAGCGGATTAACTACAGATACGACCTATTACGCATCGGCCTGGGGATACGACCCAGTTAACGATTATTTCTCCGATAATTTCGTCTCCTTAACGGCAAATACAAGTTTTGTCCCGACAAATGTTACGGGCTTAACCGCCGTCTCTACTAATAGCTCTCAAATAAATTTATCTTGGACGAAAGGGAGCGGGAGTTATACAATAGTAGTAAGAAAGGCGACCGGATACCCGAGTAATTATAACGATGGGACGGAGGCATACAACGGGACGGCGTCCACGGCAACCGATACCGGCCTAGACGCATCGACATTATATTATTATGGAGCCTGGTCTTGGACCGGAGGCCATTATAGCTTAGGCTCGGCCCAGGCAAGCGGGGCGACGATACCAACGACACCGACGAACATAACGACGGATTATATCGGGACCGGGAATACATTATTTATAAATTGGACCATTCCCGCCGATAGCGACGCAACTTTAGTCGTTAAAAACACGTCTCATTATCCATATAATAACTCAAATGATTTAATACAAAATAACACAAATGCGACTTATAACGAGTCCTCCCTTACCGATTTCGCTTATTATAATCTTTATACTTACAATGACACAACCGGCTATTATTCACGGCCTAAATATGTAACCTGGGGAGCGATGGCGATAGACGCCTTTAACGAATCTAGCGGCCTAGCCATAGGATTTAATTTATTTATATCTGATAGCTTAGGCTCGGAAACATTCGAGGAGCAAGACCTTACTAATACTTATTATCTAAGTTTGGAGGACATTCCTTACGGTGTGCAAACAGTAATTCAAGTAAGTAATACGTCCTATGAGACGAGAGTAACATATCGAGATTTATATATCAATAACTTTTATGATTATAATTACTATTTGCCGATTGCCATGCCGCCCGGAGGGACCGAGGACCCAGGCTATGATGAAAACGAGACATACGCCGCTTTATATTTAGTCTCTGTAGTTAACCAATTCGACACACCCGTAGAAAATGCGACTATAGAATTTAGAAAATATATAGGAGTAACCGAGGAATACCAAACAGTAAGCATATTAATAACGGACGCCATGGGCCAGGCGTCCCTTTACTTAATCCCCGAGACCGAATATAAAGTTTTCATAAGCGCCTCTGGATACGAGGACGAAGTCGCGTCTTATATTCCTGAATCCGCGATCTTTACGCATACTTTTAGAGTAAAGCTAATACAACCCACGGAAGAGGAGGAGATAAGATTTATAGACATAATAGAATGGGACGCATATTTTAACACGGGAGATAATTCGACTCTTTATATTGAGTTTAACGATCTAAACGAGAATGTAAGCTCCGCTCGTTTAAGGATATTTCAAAACGATAGCGTATTAATGGGGACCCGTAACTTTACAACAGATATTTATTTTTGGAATTGGACCGGGGCTAATCACTCGCTACATAATTATCTAATAAGACTAGACCTTTTTAACCATACAAACTTAGGGAATATGTCTAATACGATAACTATTCCCTGGTGGCAAGATAGCAATTTCGTATTTATAACGGATTTAGAATTAAACATCGCCGAAGAGCTAGGGAGCGCGGGCCTTATCGGATGGCTTAATGTATTCATTTTCGGCATAGGAGTATTTATCCTCGCCGGCTTTGGTAAATACTGGGCCGGACTCTCTCTAATATTATTAGGCGCGATCTTAGGCATAATAGAGCTAGCTATTGGACTCCCCGGCTTTACAGTCCAACAAATAGGCGCTATTGCTTTTATGATTATATTAGGAGCTCTAGTCGAGATACGAAAAGCTAAAATGGAGGGGAAGTTTTGAATAAAGCCGCCGTCCTGGTTTTAACATTGGTAATATTTAATCTAGTCCTAGTATTTTTCGATACGCAAGGATTCTTTAGTTATCAACCCCAGGGCGTAGAGATAGAATACGACGTCGCAAAATACGGCTTTGCCAATCTATTAGTCGATGGCTTTATTATTACGGGCCTGGCATTGTTAGGCTTAATCATTTCAGCAATAACTAGGATTAACGCCTTTGCTATGATCTTGTTTGTCGAAATTTTTTGGTTTCCCTATTACAAAGTCTCGGGCGTGTTTTATGAAGTAATGAAGTCAAGCCCCGAGGTCGCCCTAGGACTAGCGGGAATATTTACGACAATAATGTTATTCGTCTTTGCTTATGCTTTAATCGAGATGTCTAGCTCGACGGTGGTAACGACATGAGTTACTTCGACCCCACGACATTTTTTAGCGACCCAATGGGGACGGCCCTCTCTTCATATATTAATATACTAGGGACTTGGATTTATGCTATTCTAATCGGGACGATGGGCGGCTATGTATTGATAAAGACGGAGTCATGGGCCCCCGCGTCGGGTATATTATTATTAGGAGCTATTGTTTTCTCCGCAATATTGCCCCCACTTGTATTTATCATATTTGCGATAGCGGCCGGTTTAACATTTACGTTTATCCTGGTCGATATTTTCCTCTTAAAATGA
>Ga0114922_10006392_pt1 | contig 10824 bp, 13 predicted proteins | sample AartaG_FD_100975 | JGI IMG/M metagenome (GOLD analysis project Ga0114922, IMG submission 100975) | Deep subsurface microbial communities from Aarhus Bay to uncover new lineages of life (NeLLi) - Aarhus_00045 metaG | ecosystem: Environmental > Aquatic > Marine > Oceanic > Sediment | place...
GACCTCCTTTTCACCGACCTGGGAAACAGCTTCCTGGTAGAAGTAGCCACCAAGGGCGGCGAACAAATGGTGCAGAAACAGGCTTCGCTTTTCACCGATTCCACAGCTAAAGATAAAGAACAGGCTAACATGCTGGAGGAGAGCAGTAAGAAAACTTTCAAGACCTCTATTGACGTGGACAGAATAAGTGCCAAGATAGGCGTTTCCACTGCTAATCCAGTCTGGGCTGAAGAAGCGACTAAATGTATCCTGTGTGGAGCCTGTAACTGGGTTTGTCCCACCTGCCAGTGCTTCAATGTGGAAGACATAAAGGTTGGCAACAACACACAAAGAGTGAGGTACTGGGACAGTTGCCAGCTCGGAGGATTCACTCAAATGGCTGTGGAAAACAGCAGGGCTACTCAATCACAGAGGCTGCGCCAGAGAATACTCCACAAGTTCTCCTACAATCCCGAGCAGTATGATGGCGACATAGGATGCACAGGATGTGGGAGGTGCATTGAGGTTTGCCCAGTTGATATTGATATTACCTATATACTTGGGAGGATAGCGAATGAATAGCAATATATATAAACCTGCCTTGGCAGTAATAAAAAACATATGCAGCGAAGCCGGCGGAATAAAGACCTTTACAACAGAGTTCGAGGACAGAGAAGTCCAAGAGTCATTTGACTACCGCCCTGGACAGTTCATAGAGATCACAGTATTTGGCGTGGGCGAAGCACCCATCTCCATAACCTCCTCACCAGTGAACAAGGGTTACCTTGAGCTAAGTGTTGCTGCGGTAGGAAAGGTCACCAATGCACTGCATCTCAAGAAAGAAGGAGATATCATCGGCGTCAGAGGCCCCTATGGCAACGGCTTCCCATTCGACGAGGTGAAGGGCAAGGACATCCTATATGTAGCTGGCGGCATCGGCCTCGCGCCACTTCGCTCCCTTATCAATCAGATGTTCGCCTACAGAAACGAGTTTGCCAGGATAACCATTCTATATGGCGCTAGAGAACCAGGGTTGCTCTGTTTCATGAATGAGGTCTGCAGATGGAACACTATAGACAACACCAAAGTCCTAATGAGCGTCGACGTTCCTGACTCCCAATGGAAGGACAATGTAGGAGTGGTAGGCTCATTGCTTCCCAAGGTCAATATAGATTTGGAAAGCACTGTGGCCTTCGTTTGTGGCCCTCCCATTATGATCCATTTTGTAATTTTGGATCTACTCAAAATGGGATTTGGCGAAAATAAGATCATAACCACTATGGAGAGAAGAATGGAATGTGGCTTGGGTAAATGTGGGCATTGTAATATCGGCAAGAGTTACGTTTGCTTAGATGGGCCGGTATATTCCTATCAGCAATTAAAGAAGCTAGGGGAGGCTATCTAGAGCGATACGAGTTTATGCCTATGAATGAACTTGATCCATTAGTGATTTCGGTAGTGGGAAGTTCTGGCGCTGGCAAGACCACACTGATCGAGAAGTTGCTTAGAGAGCTTAGTAAGAGAAAATATACCACCGCGGCTGTGAAGCACTGCCCCCATGGATTTGACCTGGACGTTGAGGGAAAGGATTCCTGGCGGTTCGCGGAAGCAGGAGCAAGAGGGATATTTCTTACATCAGCTCGGCGGATTGGTCTCATTAAGAGCCTAGAACATGTTCCCACTTTGAGAGGTATCGCCAAACACTACTTTTATGACTTAGATATCGTGTTTGGAGAAGGATTTAGTGAGGAGAAGGAAGTAAGCAAGATAGTAGTAATCAGGAAAGCAATCAGCAAATCTGTTCCACCTCCGAGAGACGATATCGTAGCCCTGGTGAGCGATTTTGAGATAGAAACAGAGAAACCTGTGTTTAAGTTTGATGACGTGTCCCATTTAGCCGATCTTATCGAGCATCTCGTTATTCAACAGAGGCAGCTTCTCGTTCAGGAGAACCGAGCAGATGGTTCAGTCAGTCTTAACATCAATAAGAAAACAGTTCCGTTGAATGCCTTTGTTCAGAGCATTTTTAAGAATGTGATTCTGGGGGTTGTAGCTACTCTTCGAAAGGAGGACAAGGAATTGGAGGAAATCGAAATAAAAATTCGTCATCATAAAGGGGTGAAGCAAGATGAATAAGAAAAATGCATTAATCATCGTTTTAGTTTGTGGGACAGTTTGGGGTTGCGTTGAAGCAGGTTTGGGACTAAAACCCAAATATCCTTTCTCCTCTGTTTTACCAACATTGATAGGCTTCATGATTTTGGCTCTGGCTCGGACCTACCTACCCCAACCAGGCTCCTCAACGGGTATAGGGGCCATTGCCATGCTTTATAGGGCAATGACCGCCAATGGTTGGCCTTGCCATTTATGGGCGGTACTCCTGATTGGGATTTCCTTCGATGTAGTAGCGACGTTGGTAGGTAAAAGGAGTGAAACTGAAACTTGGAGAAGTATCACTGGACCAATTAGCGCTTATTTGGCTTATGCTTCCTTTGCACTTACCATGACTTATATCATGATTCATATACCTCCTATGGCGCATTGTGCCCATTGGTGGGTAGTGCTAGGATTACCTAAGGTTTTGGATTATGTTGCTATCAGTGGAAGCTTAGCCGCTATAGGCGCCTCGGTCTTTGTTCCCCTAGGCTACAAGTTTGGTAAGTCGCTTATGGGATTCTCAGATGCAAGGCTCAAACCAGCATTCATAGGTGCAATGGTTCTCACTTTGCTCTTGTGGCTTATCGGGATTGTTTTCTAAATTTAGCCGAGGTTCTTGACCTCGCAGAACCAGGGAGTTCTTCTGCAACTCCTAAGAGGAACCTGTAAAGACACCCGATCCAAAGATTTCGCAAGAGGCCAGATGTCAGGAGATGCGATAAAAGAATTTAAACAGGTCAGGATACAAAGGGTATCAGGCCAACACAATGAAGTTGACTCTGATGCAGTCACTTGCGAAGCTGAAGTGCTGCTCAGACTTAACGGCGAAAGATATGGATTATTTCATTGTCTGCCAACCAACCTAGAAGAGTTGGCCCGAGGGCATCTAACCTCTGAGGGAGTATGCAGCTCCCACGAAATAGAAGAGATAAAGTCCAGGCGTGATGGGAAGAAGTACGTGATTGAAGCTAGCATTGTCGGCTGTAACGCAAAACTCAACCGGATAAACACCACAATAAAGATAAGTACCGCTGATGTCTGGACAGCAGTGAAAAAACTCAACGAACACAGTGTGCTATTCGCCAAGACTGGAGACGCACATATCGCCGCCATACTAAGCAAAACCAATTCAGTATTTGCTGAAGACACAAGCAGACACTACGCCATAGGTAAGGCTATAGGACTCGCAACCCAGAGGGCGATCAATCTCAACGAGAGCATATTGGCAGCATCTTGTCGGCAGACAGCATCGACCATCAGAAAGGCGATATATTGCCAAATCCCCATAGTCATAAGCACTTCAGCCGTTACCAGTCTGGCCATACAGAGCGCCCACAAATATATCGTGACTCTTATCGGATTTGCCAGGGAGGGCAGATTTAACGTCTATTGCCATAAAGAAAGAATCCTGGGGCTTGACTAGCCAAGATATGGTTCAGCCAGTGTAAATCAGGCAATTTTGGGATGGTTACATCAATCGTACTTGCCGGCGGCAAGAGCTTTCGGATGGGCGGGGGCAAGGCAATGGAGATTCTCCATGGCAAGAGCCTGCTTGAGTGTGTTATTGAACAACTCAAGCCATTAAGCAGCCGAGTTCTGATAGTGACTTCTCAGGACCAAGCTAACCTGCTGCACACTTCCGAGGCAGAAGTCGTGGTAGATGTATACTCTGGCAAAGGCCCTCTGGCAGGCATCTATACGGGGCTGCTGACTTCAAACTCCACATATAACATCGTTGTTGCCTGTGATATGCCTTTTCTGAAGGTCGAACTACTGCGCTATATGCTAGAACTATCCCAAGGCTTTGACGCAGTCATCCCTCGGCTGGGGGAAGAGAAGATTGAACCACTCCACGCTGTATATTCCAGAAGCTGTCTGAATACAATAAGAACAGAATTAGAGCACAACCGTCTGAAAATCAGCTACATGCTAGATAATTTATGTGTTCGATATATCGAGCGGGTAGAATGCCAGAGGTTCGATCCCCAACTCTTAACTTTTTTCAACATAAATTCTCTATCCGATATGGAACAAGCCATTGCGATCACCCCAGATAGGTAAAGTTTGACCGGAGAAATAAAATAGCTTAAATACCAACAGCTGGTTTATAATTATTGCCTTTGACCTTTTTCAGCAACCAGTTAAACTGTACAGAGTCGATGGATGGTTAGAAAAGATATCCCACAGTTAGCTCATATCAACGTTCGGGGCGTAGTTCAGGGGGTTGGCTTTAGACCTTTTGTTTACGGGCTAGCCACCAAATACAACTTAAAGGGATGGGTATGCAATACCTCTGAAGACGTCAAAATTGAAATAGAGGGGGAGACAGAAGCTATCGAGCAGTTTAAGCTGGAGCTGAAAACAAAAGCCCCGCCTCTAGCTCACATCGAAGATATAGCTATTAGCTACCATTCATCTATTGGCTACAAAAACTTTGAGATCCGTAGTAGCATTGCCGAAGAGGGAAAATACCAACTCATTTCCCCAGATATTGCCACTTGCCAAGCTTGTCTGAGCGAACTACTAGACCCAAATAATAGGCGCTACCACTACCCCTTCACTAACTGCACCAACTGTGGCCCACGATTTACCATAATTGAAGATATGCCCTATGACCGTCCCAAAACTACCATGCGCTATTTCCAAATGTGCCACCAATGCCAGGAGGAATATGATAATCCGCTGGATCGCCGCTTTCATGCTCAACCAAATGCCTGTCCAAAATGTGGTCCAAAAGTTGAACTAGTTGATGCCCAGGGCAAGCCTGTAGCCAGTCCAGACCCTATAGCTACCGCCAGCCAGCTCTTGAGAAGAGGGAATATCATCGCTATTAAAGGTTTAGGGGGATTTCTGCTTGCTTGTGATGCTACCAATAAAGCGGTGGTCAAAACCTTGCGGGAAAGAAAAAGGCGGCCTTTCAAGCCATTTGCCATAATGGTAACCAACATAGCAGAAGTCAAAAGGCACTGCTATGTCTCCCCAGAGGAGGAGAAACTGCTCACCTCATCTCAAAGCCCTATCGTGCTTCTGAAATGGAAGGATGGCTCACCTGTATCTCGAGAAATAGCTCCAAATTTAGCCTACCTGGGAATTATGCTGCCTTATACGCCATTGCACCACATCTTGCTTAGAGATACCCAACTGCCTTTGGTGATGACCAGCGGCAACCTCAGTGAAGAGCCTATTGCTAAGGATAATGATGAAGCATTGAGGAGATTAAAAGGAATTGCCGATTACTTTTTAATTCACAATCGGGATATTTATTCTCGTTATGATGATAGCGTGGCCATGGTAGAAAGAGGAACAAACCAGCTTGTCAGGCGAGCTCGCAACTGCGCCCCTTACCCCATCACTCTGCCTTTCAAAACTAAACAAGTGCTCGGCTGCGGCGCTGAGATGAAAAATACTTTTTGCCTAACCAGAGATAATTATGCTTTCTTATCACAACATATTGGTGATATGGAAAATGTGGAAACCTTAGAGCATTTTGGTAACACTATTTCCTTGTATAAAAGCTTGTTTCGAATTGAGCCTGAGATCGTCGCTCATGACCTTCACCCCGACTATCTTTCCACCAAGTATGCCCAGGAACTAAGTGAATCTGGCATGAAGGTCATCCCTGTGCAGCATCATCATGCCCATATTGCTAGCTGTATGGCAGACAATGGATTACAGTCCGCGGTAATCGGTGTCGCCTTTGATGGCACCGGAATGGGTGCTGACAGGCATATTTGGGGAGGAGAATTCCTGGTAGCTGACTATAAAAGTTTTAACAGAGTAGGTCACCTAGAATACCTCCCTTTGCCTGGAGGAGATGCAGCTATAAAGAAACCCTACCGCACTGCCATTGGCTATATTCTCAGCCTATTAGGAGAAGATGCTTTAAGGCGATTAGCCTTTGTGGAACAAGTTAGCGAAGCTGAGGCAGAAGTTGTAAAGCGTCAAATAGAAAGAGGACTAAACTCTCCACTGACTTCGAGCATGGGGCGCCTGTTTGATGCTGTATCAGCCCTGATAGGCATAAGGGATAAAATAGATTATGAAGGGCAAGCGGCCGTGGAGCTGGAAATGGTTGCCTACCCCTGTCATTGCGAGGAGCGAGATTCCTCGCTTACACCCGGAACAAGCTCCGCAATCTCCGCTGACAATGAAAGCTATCCGTACAATATAACTGAGGATAAGGGAATGAGGACTATTAAACTAAGGGAGCTGCTTCAAGCTATAGTAGAAGACTTAAAGCAAGGAAGCTCTAAAGCCAGAATATCAATCAGATTCCATAACACCATAGCTCAGATGACTAGCCAGGTGTGCCGGTTGATAGCCAGTGAAACTGGGATTTACCAAGTAGCCTTAAGCGGCGGAGTATTCCAGAATCGACTGCTACTAAACAAGACAGCTAGCCTATTAGAAAAAAGCGGCTTCCAGGTATTTATCCATAGACAAGTGCCTTGCAATGATGGCGGCATCTCTTTAGGGCAGGCAGTTATTGCCGGTTTTGTTAAATAAAACCTAATTGTTCAATTCCATGTCATTCTGAGGGAGCGTAGCGAACGAAGAATCTCGGAGACCCTTCGCGGAGCCTGTCCTGAGCGCCATCAGATTCTTAACTTCGTTCAGAATGACAGGAAGCGAAGGGCTCAGGGTGACATAAGGGGTGGCTGAACACTTACGCAAGCTGACTAGTGTGTCTTAGGGAAAAAGATAGCTTGTGGCATGATAAAACTCCCCTTGCCCTTTGTATGGAAGTGCTAGTGCTTATGATGGGACTAGGATTTCTTAGCCCTATTTTGCCTAAGTTTGTCCAAGCGCTGGGCATTGCTCCAACACAAATAGGAACCATGGTAGGCCTAGTTATAACCGTCTTTGGCATAGCTCAAGCTACTATGGACCTGCCCGCTGGCAGGCTAGCTCACCTCTGGGGGCGGAGACCTCTTCTCATCCTCGGTCCAGGTCTGGTGACTATCAGTGCTATTGGTTGTGGCTTGGCTATGGAATACTGGCAATTAGTGGTATTCCGCTTGCTCCAAGGGTTAGGCTCAGCCCTTTTCAGTGTAGCCGCCATAATTGTCATCGGCGAAATCAGCACCCCGGCCAACCGGGGACAATATATAAGCCTTTACTGGGGAGCTTTGCTTATTGGCTGCAGTCTTGGGCCGACATTAGGTGGATTCGTGGGGGAGTATTTAGGTTATCGAGCCCCTTTCTTCTGCTTCGCTGGACTCGCCTTACTAGCCGCCCTGTGGTGCTACTTCCGCATCCCAGAAACTAAAGGAAGGCGACCGACTGGCGTATTTGCCCCAAGCAATCTCGCAGTTAAGAACAGTTCAATAGAGAAGCCAGCTCCTCTACATAAGAATTTAAACTTCATACTCATCTCCATGGTGTCTATATTTACCTTGATTACCTTGAGCGGCAACCAGATAACTCTGATTCCCCTCCTTGGCTATGAACGCCTCAACCTAAGGGAAGGGCAAGTAGTAGGCTTGACCCTTACGCTGGTAGCCGCTATGCACTTTGCCTTTGTTTTTCTTGCCGGTAGGCTTTCAGATAAGGTGGGAAGGAAAACTATTATTGTCCCCGGGGGAATAATAACCGCCCTAGGGCTAATTTTGCTCATCCATAGCCCTAGCTACCAGTTTTTCCTGCTCAGTGCTGTAGTGCTAGGGGTGGGAAGGGGATTTGGTGGCGCTGTCCCTACTGCCTATGTCGCTGACATCGCCCAATCACAAAATTACGAACATACTATGGCGCTATATCACACGGTGAGCGATATCGGTTTTGTAGTAGATCCCATTCTCTTAGGTTGGCTTAAAGATACTCGTGGGCTAGATTTTCCCTTCTTTCTGGGCGCTGGGCTTCTCTTTGTGACAGTAATACTCTTTGCCGCATTCGCCAAGGAGACAGTGGACCGCAGCACTAGCCAATAAGCTCAGTTAATCGAGACCCTTAGCGTAAATTAGCTACTGCCAGCCTTTCTCTTGTTCTCGTTCAGATAAATAAGTGATAGTCTCAAGTATAAGGGCATCTTATGTGCCCTAGGTTTGTAATAAGCCTTCACAGTTCGTTGTCGGCCTTGCGACGAGCCTTGCAACAAAACAATACACAGCGGCAGAAGCTAGTCACCGGTTACGTAATGAAGCACGAGTTATGTGGTGAAGCCAACATCAGAGTTGACAAACACCAACCGCGTGTTACTATATATCCAAATAGCCTCCAATTCCAGTACCCTGCTGCCAAACAGTCTTCAAAGTCTGGAGGGGAGGAGGATGATTGCATCGAATGGTAACAACAGCAAGGGTAGCACTGGTAAGCTTCCTGCCCATATCCGTGCCCGGCTGTGCCCAGGAATGGTGTCACCTGCAGCCACGATGGCATGGCACAACACGTGTTCCAAAAATTGCTTCCCTTTCTGGATACGTTGAAGAGCATTATACCATTTGATTGGAAACGAAGTGTTGCCTTAAATAGAGTAAGCAATATGAAATCTACCCTGTAATATATAACTTGTAGGTCGAGCGAGTTACTAGGATACAATATGTAAGGAGGGAAAAATGGCTGAACAGGAAAAGGCTGAACATGGATTTGCTGGGGAAACCATTATAGGCGATGAGGTTGTAGCCTCAATTGCCGGGCTGGCTGCCAAGGAGGTGGAAGGAGTCGCCAGTTTAGGCAAGAGCTCCGTCCGCCGCGCAATCACTGAGCGCCTGGGAGGCGCTGGAGAGAAAGCTAGAATGGGTGTGCAGGTTGCAGTGGGCAAAAGAGAGGCTATTGTTGACCTTCAACTGGGCGTCATATACGGATTCAACATCCCCAACGTCGTCACCGAAGTCCGCAAGAAGGTGTATTCTCGCCTTATGGAAATTACCGGACTCGTTGGCAAGGAGATCAATGTGCAGGTTGTGAGCGTTGAGATCCCGGAGAAGAAGCTATCAAAGGTAGAATAGATATCGTGAAGCCCATTGAAGATTAGCCCTGGAAAAGCTGCTTACCAACAAGCATATTGCATGCTTGCGTAATTCCTAAATACATGTAATATAACTCGCAGGAGGAGAAATATGGCTGAAGAAAGACCTGTCGGTGAAACCATAATAGGGGATGAGGTTGTAGCCTCAATAGCCGGGATTGCTGCCAAGGAGGTAAAGGGAGTTGCTGGTTTGGGCAAGAGTTCCATTCGCCGCGCCCTTACTGAGCATCTGGGGGGTGCTGAGGATAGAGCTAGAATGGGTGTACAGGTTGAAGTGGGCAAAACGGAATGCATTGTTGACCTTCAGGTAATCGTCCTATATGGAGTCAGCATACCCCATATTATAAACGAAGTTCGTAAGCAAGTGGCTTTTCGCCTCATGGAGTTTGTCGGATTGATCGCTAAGGAAATCAATGTGCAGATTGTAGGCATTGAGGTCCCGGAGAAGAAGCCACCAAAGGTGGAGTAGATATATCCTCAAGCCAATTGAAGTCTAGCCCTGGAAAAGATACTAAGCATAGTATAGTATATGTTTATGTCTGTTTTTAATCGGGTTGTAGTAGTAGTCATCGCGCTGGTTATATTAGCCGGGGCGGTAATTACCTGTCTTGTAGCTTCCCATGTGAGCATGCCAGATATCCTGCCCTACGGATGGTTTGAGTCGCAGCTACACAGAGTTGCCGATGCCAACAGGAGTACTGTAGCTGGCATCATAACAATTAGTGTGGTCATTGCCTTAGGCATGATATTTATACTGCTCTTCGAGTTCATACCGCTGAGCAAGCCGGCTACCTTACTAATAAGCTCCACCGAAAAGGGTGTCACCACTATTGATGTGGATAGCGTTTGTATATTAGCGGAACACACCGGCGCCACCATTCGTGATGTCCGTGATGTTAAAAGCAAGGTAAGGGAAAGTGCAGGAGGCTTACTCATTTCCTGCCGGACTTCAGTAGCTCTGGGAAGTAATCTACTTGAGCTTGAAGCTGAGTCAAGAAGTAGGATCAGCGAAACAGTAGAACAGCTAACCGGTCTGCCCGTAGCACAGGTAGACATTAAGATTAAATATGAGTCAAGGAAAGCCAAGCAGCTGGCTGTGCGCTGATGAGAGACTAAAAGATGTTAAACCCAAAGGTAATAGGTGCTATCGCAGGATTAATAGTAGGGCTTATTGTGATATTTTTTGGTGTTCTGAAGGCTTTTATCCTGGCCTTATTCATTCTGGCTGGCTGGGTTGTTGCCAAGATCTGGATGGGAGAGATAGACCTCCTCGATGTCTATGAGCGATTTATGAGCAGCAGGGGCAAAAGACCTAGAAGATAATTCCAGCCAAGAAGCCATATACAGTCTCTTCTCAAATCTTAAGGACCACTCAAAGTCTACTCCTGGACTGCAACATTATGTCACTAGCTATATGAACTAGCACGATCAAGTTGTATTACTTAATAAGTTTAGCTAAAATAGCTAAACTTATGTGTCTAGCCATACCAATGAGAATTGCCTCCATAGAAGGCGATGAAGCCGAAGCAGAGCTTGGCGAGGTAGTGCGTCGCGTTAGCATCGCGCTTACCCCAGAAGCGAAGGTAGGGGATTATGTATTGCTTCACACTGGTTATGCCATAGGAGTGATAGATGAAGCCGAAGCCAAGGAAACCTTAAAGCTCCTAGAAGAGATAGCAAGCTTCAGTGAAGTTTCTTGACGAGTATCAAAATAGCGAGCTGGC